>Ga0187805_10000138_pt1 | contig 21532 bp, 15 predicted proteins | sample NC_wetland_sal_i_6_FD_132965 | JGI IMG/M metagenome (GOLD analysis project Ga0187805, IMG submission 132965) | Wetland sediment microbial communities from Neuse River Estuary, North Carolina, USA - Control_5 | ecosystem: Environmental > Aquatic > Freshwater > Wetlands > Sediment | place: USA...
GCGATTGCGCAGAAAGAACCAGAGATAGCGTCCGTACACATCGAGCACCCGGCGTTCGAAAGCGCCGAAGACCCGCTCCATCCAGGTTTTCTTCGCTCCTTCTCCGCGATTGCTCAGTAATCTTGAGGTCATCAATGGGGTGAGCGTTAGCGAAACGATTCCGCTGGCCAGAATTGAGATGACGATGGTGATGGAGAATTCGCGGAAAATGCGTCCCATCAATCCGCTCATGAACACCAGAGGAATGAACACCGCAGCCAGAGAGAGCGTCATGGCCAAGATTGTGAAGCTGATTTCTTTGGCCGACTCCAGAGATGCGTCGAAAGCGCTTCGTCCTTCTTCCATCAATCGAACGGTGTTCTCGAGAAAGACAATGGCATCATCGACCAGGAAACCGATGGCCAGCGTCAATGCCATCAGCGACAGATTGTCGAGGCTGTATCCCAATATCTTCATGGCAATGAACGTGAGCAGCAACGACAACGGCAACGCCACGGCGGGAATCAGCGTGTCGGTGGCGCGCCCCAAGAAGATGAAAATCACCATCACGACTAGCACGAACGCGATGTAAAGCGTCGTTTGGACGTCTTTGATTCCGCCGACGATGGTGAGCGAGCGATCATACGCCGGAACGATCACAACGGAGCCGGGAAGCTGAAACTGAATAGTGGGTAGCAGGTCGCGCACGGACTTTGCGACCTCGACTGCATTTACGCCGGCACGGCGAAAGACGCCCACCACGACAGTCGCGCCGGGCTGCGGATAACCACGCACCCAGAAGCGCATGTCAATGCGTTCGTCCTGCACGCTATCCCTGGCTGACGCGACATCTTTTAAATAGACCGGCGCACCGTTGCTTTGGCCGACGATGAGGCCGTCGTATTGGTCGGCGGTGACGAGTTGTCCCTGAGGCTGCAACAGGAAAGTCCGATGCGGCCCGTCCACTTGGCCGGCGCCCGTGTAAGCGGTGCCGTTCTTGATCGCGTTGGTCAGATCTTCCAGCGTGATGTTGCGGATCGCCATCTTAGAAGGATCGGCTTTAATCCTGACCGCCGATTGAGTGCCGTATATCGCAACCTGGCTGACCCCAGGCAGAATGCTGATGCGCTCGCCAACCTGCGTGTTCGCATAGTCGTACAGTTGGCCTTCGGTCGCCGTATCGCTGACCATCGCGATGTACATGATTGGCTGGTCGTTGGGGTTCGTTTTCGTGAATGTGGGAGGGCTGGGCAGATCCACGGGAAGCTGTCCCTGCGCCCGCGTGATGGCTGCTTGAACGTCGGTGGCAGCGCCGTCGAGGCTCTTGGAGAGATCGAACTGCAGAACGAAACTGGAATGTCCCTGGCCATTATTAGACGTCACCAGTTCGAGCCCCGGAATTTGCATGAACTGGCGCTCCAGCGGCGTGGCGACGTTGTTCGCCATCGTCTCCGGCGTCGCTCCCGGATAATTGACCTGCACTTGGATGACGGGATAGTCGATCGCCGGGAGATCGCTGACCGGGAGGCGAAAATAGGCCGCCACTCCGAACAGGATTACGGACACCGTCAGCGCCACCGTCATAACGGGGCGACGAATGAAGGGTTCGGAGAGATTCACGACTGTCCTCCTGGATTCTGATTGGCCTTGCCACTGGCATTCGAAGTGGGCGCTGAAGCAGAATTGCCGTCGACCCGAACCTTGCCGCCGGGTCGAACCAGCATTTGACCTGCGAGCACGATGCGCTCATTGGGGGCGAGCCCCTCGGTCACAACAACCTGATCACCCTGGCGCTGCCCGAGTTTCACAGGGCGAAGTTCGGCAGTGTCATCCGCCTTCACGACGTAAACGAACGGACCGCGCTGGCTGATCTGCGTGGCCTGATTCGGAATTAGTACCGCTCCCTTTTCTGTAGACAGAACAAGTTTCACATCCACAAATTGGCCAGGCCAGAAATGATGGTCAGAGTTGCTCATGGTCGCACGCAGATTCACCGTGCCCGTGCCGTTTTGCACGGCGTTATCGAGAAACTCGACGCGGCCAGTTCTGACCGCGTTTTCGGGGTCCGAAGGAAGTCGAACTGCGGCTCTCAATGTGCCGCTCGACATCTGTTTCTGAACTGCCGGCAGATCACCCTCGGTGATGGTGAAATTCGCGTAGATAGGATCGAGCCGCTGGATCGAAAGCAGCGACGTTGCGTTCGGCTGCACAACGTTTCCCACATCGACTAAACGGGCGCCCGCTCGGCCATCGATGGGCGAATGAATGTAGCAGTAATCGAGATTGATCTGCGCGGTTTCCAAGGCCGCTTCGGCAGATTCGAGCTGTGCTTCATCCACATCCACCGCGTTCTTTTTCGTGTCGTAATCCTGCTTTGAGATGGCATGCACTCCAATGACTTCCTCATCCCGGGCGAACTGGATTTTGGCAAGATCGAGCGCCGCTTTTGCCTGGGCCAGGGCGGCTTGCGCGGCGTCGACCTGCGCCTTGTAGGGGCGGGGATCGATGACAAACAGAAGCTGCCCCCGCTTGAGGTTTTCGCCGTCTTGAAAGTGCCGCTCAACGATCCGGCCGCTGACTTGCGGCGTCACCGTGACTGCTTCGAAAGCGGCATTTCTGCCGATTTCATCCAAGTACCGGGGCACATCCTGGGTTGTTGCCCGAACTGCGGTCACCAGGGGCGGCGGCATCGCTGGTCCCGCTGCGTGAACGTTGCTTCTGCTGCACGCTGCGGTCGTCGCCAGTGCCGCGGCGGCGAGGATCAGTTCTACTTGGCGAAGAAAAACATCAGTCCTTAGCATGGTCATTGCCATCCTTGTTCCCGAAGTGGTGTTGTGGTTATGCGGAAGCCGCGAGGCTGGGAGCAGCCGTTAACTGCGGTGCGGAATCAGAGTTGTCTCGTCGGGATTGTTGGTTCGATTCGATGCTCACTAGCTTGCGGTGAACATCGGCAGATCTTCTCAATCGCTCGAGCGCCCGAATTCGTGCTGCCGCCACGTCGCGACGCATGCAACCGAGAAGAAGCGAGCATTCCTGATCGGAGTAGCCTTCCAACACTGACATCACGAATACGAAGCGCTCGAACGCCGGCAGATCAGCAATCCTGGCAATTTCGGCATGCCTTATTAATGCGTTGGAAACCGTCGTCGAGTGTGTACCGTCGGCTATTTTGCGGGGGCGGATCATTCGAATCGCATTTTGAATGATTGCCCGTCGCGCCCAGGATTCGGCCCATTCCTTGAAAACGAGATTCCCTTCCTGAGCGATATGAAGGCCGCCAACGAAGCACTGTTCGGCTACGACGCGATCCCCGGTCAATAAGAACGACAACAGATACAAGCGGTTCATATCCTTCTCGAATATTCGGCAGAAGTCGCTTCTCATCGCATACGGGGAGGGTCGCTGGTTCGTGACTTTTCTTCTACCGAACATTTTTTCCTCTTCTTTCTTGTGCTTCCTTGAGATAGTCGTTAAACTCCGCGCAAATTCGACATACAAACGCCATCAAGGAGTACACCGGCACTTCCTAGCCAACTGTTTCAAGACATGCTTGGTGAACACGCCTCGGCAAGAAAACTTCGCGCCGTCCCTCATCAGTTTGAATAACGTGCTCTCACCATCCGCGCCGATGTGGGTCACGTTCGTCAGATCAACGACTAAGTGTCTTCCCTGAAGGTTTTCCCCGGCTGTCTTCCAGGCGCTCTCAACCTCTGCGGTCCAGGGACGAATCAACCGGCCCTCCAGCAAAAGCCTTCGCTGGCTGCGTTCTTCAACGATGGAGATCTTGAACATTGCTCATTCAACCAGCACTTCTGGTTAGAGCAACAGGCGGGCCAAAGTCAGTTCGCGAGAACGACTCGCGCAAGTCGCTGAAATTGGTAGGTGAGAGCAAGGTTGCTGGCAGCCAGTGTCGAGAAATGTCGAAGGCTACTTCGACATTTGACTTCGTCAGTTGACGAGGGGCGCGAGAGCCAGTCAAAGCTGATACCGCCCGAAGGGAAGAACAACTTGCAGCGCTAGGAGACCGAGACGGCGCGTGGCTCGATCCCGAGCTTCTTCATGCGCGAGATGAGGGTCGTTCGCTTGATGCCCATGCGCGCAGCCGCCCCTTGCGGACCGGCAACTCGACCCTTGGTCTCCTTGAGAATGCGCATGATTTCATCGCGAGCGTGCGCCTCCCGCGAGCCAGTTGCAGGCGGGGTTTTTCCGTTGCCGCCAATCTCTCCCAAGGGCAACTGCAGTGCAGAGGAATGCGTCAAGATCACCGAGCGCTCGATGAAGTTCTCCAATTCGCGGATATTTCCCGGCCAGTGCCAGGCGGCAAGCTTCTTCATAGCAGCAGTTGGAATGGAATCGATCTGTTTTTCCATGCGGCGGCTGTACTTCTGGGTGAAGTAACGAACGAGCAATGGAATGTCCTCGGGGCGCTCCCGCAGCGGAGGAATGCGAATGGGAAAAACATTCAGCCGGTAATACAAGTCTTCGCGAAACTCACGTCTTTCAATCATCTTTTCCAAATCACGGTTCGTGGCTGCCACGAGTCGCACATCCACTCGCTTCGTTCGAGTGCTGCCCAGTCGCTCGAATTCCCGTTCTTGCAAAGCACGCAGCAGTTTTGGTTGAATCTCGATTGGAATATCACCCACCTCGTCCAGAAACAATGAACCTTGATCAGCCAACTCCAGGCGGCCGATCTTCTGCGAGATCGCTCCTGTGAATGCACCGCGTTCGTGCCCAAAGAGCTCGCTCTCCAGCAAGCCTGTGGGAATGGCCGCACAGTTCAGCTTCACAAAGGTGCGGTCTTTCCGTTTACTGCGATCATGTACCGCTCGAGCAATCAATTCCTTTCCCGTGCCGGTTTCCCCCAATAGCAGCACCGTAGAGTCGCTCGGAGCTACCGTCTCTACCAGGCTCAGAACGTGGCGCAGAGCTGAGCTTTGTCCAACGATTCCCTCGAAGTCCATTTCCCCGCGGATTTCCTCTTCCAGATACAGCTTCTCTTGGGCCAGTCGGTCGGTGAGTTCTGCGATCTTGCCGTAGGCCAGCGCATTCTCTACCGCGATTGCTACCTGATTCGCCGCTTGAACCAGGAACGAAACTTCGTCGTCGTCGAACGCGTTCTCCTCGCGTCTGGCAACTGCCAGCACCCCTAACATCCGGCTCTTGCTGATCAAGGGTATGTCACAAAATGAATGCAAGCCTTCTCCGTTGGCCTTGGCGTACATCTCTGGAGGAATCTCCCCAGGATCAAGACGGTTTAAGACGATTGGCTTGCCGGTCTTGAATGAGTCTCCAGGCATCGTGCCATCGATGGGGATGTTCACTCCCTCAGTGAAAATTCCGCGGCTCTCGGGAAAGTCGAGCGCGTGCACGCGCAGTTGCGTACGCTCGGAGTCCACCAACATAATCGCTGCGGCGTCGCAACGCATGACACGGCGGACACTCGCCGAGGCAGCGACGAGGAGATCGTGCAACTCCAAATTGGACACCACCTGGTTCGACAGGTCGAGAATCAGTTTCAGGCGTTCTTGCACACGCTGGGAAATATATTGGTTCACCGCCGCATCGATGGCCAACCCAATCTGTTCGGAGGCGAGACCAAGAAAACGAACCTCTTCCTCATCGTAGCCGTTCGGATAGGACCGACCTAAACTGAGCACACCCAAGCGGCGTGATCCTCGAACTAAGGGCAGAGTACAAGTTGATGCGACACCGTGGTCGGCAAGGAAAAGCCCGTAGGTTCGAAACCGCGCCTCCTGGCCCCAATCGTGAGTGACGAGGGGCAGGCCCGTTTCGTAAACCCATGGAATCGGAGAATACTCGGAAGAAAGATCGTCAAGCGGCGTCGAGTCCACTCTCTTGCCGTTCGCTTCCAGCAACGACCAACAGGTGCGGTTGGTCTCCTTATCGAAAGTCGCTACATGTATAAAGTCAAAAGCGGTGACTTCCTTCAGTCTCTCGACCAATGCATTGGAAGCACAATTGCAGTCAGCAGAAGTAGCGATCGCGTTGGCCGCGCGCAGCAACGCGAGATAACGCTGCTCTTCTACCATTGGATAGGCTGAAGCAGTAGTGACCATCGCTTGCCCTCGTTCGTCCTGAAATTGTTCGCAGTGGCTCGGCTTCTTCTTCGGTTCCTGACCCCAATGTCCAGGACAGGCTTGTATGTCCAATCTGATGCAGGACACTGCGCAAAGGTTCTGAAAGTGTCGGGGCAATCGACATCTGTCAAAAAATGTGTCGGAGCCCTCGAGAACGGCCTCATGTGTGCGCACGTTCCGAGAACGTGGGGTTCTGGGATTCGAGGCTGGTCACTCGCTGATCCACGCCCCGCATGAAGCAGGAGCTGAGGTTCTAGGCCAACCGGTACACGCGGATGGCGTTGTCGTAGAACAGTTTTCTCTGATTGAGATTGCCTGCCCCCTTCGTGATCACTTGCAACGCCTCCACCCACTGTTGATAGCTGGCAGAGAGCGTACAGACTGGCCAGTCACTCCCGAAGAGCACGCGGTCCCAGCCGAAGGTGGCGATCACATGGTTAACGAAAGGACGCAGATCTTCTACAGTCCACCTCGCGGGATCCGCGTAGGCCACGAGACCGGAGATCTTGCATGAGACATTTGAAAATTTAGCCATCTCAGTAATGTGGGCGCGCCATCGATCGAGTTGTTTTTCTTTCACTGGCGGGACCCCACAGTGGTCGAGGATGAAAACAACATCGGGGCATTTGGAGACTAATTGGATCGCGATGGGGAGCTGTCGAGCCAGCACACAGATGTCGAACGAAAGGTTGTAACCTGAGAGTGCGGCTACGTTCCTGATGAAGGTCGCTCCTTGTCCGACATCATCCGGTTGCGTGTGGAGTACACGACGAATTCCTTTTAGCCTGGGATGACCAGCGATCTTGTCGAGATAGGCTTTGAAGCTCTCGCTTTCGGGCCGGCCGCAGGCCACAACGCCTTCCAGTGGGTTGTCAGGCCGATCGGCAAGCGCGAGCAAGTGACGGGTCTCGTCGAGCATGTAGGGCTCGTCGACGTCGGCCTCCAAGTGCACCGACTTCACCACATTCAGTTCCTTGGCAGCCGCGAGATAGTCGGGCATCCGAAACGAGCGGTTCAAGGAAGGCACGGATGCGAGCCAGCTATAGCGGAAGAGGTCTGTATCCCAGAGGTGCTGGTGTGTGTCCACAATCTGCATAGTGGGCTTAACCGGACGAAAACTGTCACCGCCATGTCGAGAACGTGCCCATTCAATCGCAATGAAAAACCTCTTCCATATTGGCCCACCACTCGTCTGGCGCACGGGTTTCCAAAGGCCTCTGCATGGGCATCATAAGGTCCCACCACTCTTGCGTCTTGGGATCCGCGGCCATTTTCGCCATGTCGGCTGCGTAATCCGTGCCGTGATATTCGAAGTATCCGAAGAGGAGATCGTCTTTGCGAAAGATGGAATAGTTGCGAATGTTGCAACTTCGGATCATGGCCAGCACTTCCGGCCACACTGCCGCATGGTATCTCTTGTAAGCTTCAAGAGACTCCGGCCTCACTCCGATCACGGAACCGTAGCGCTTCATCTCATCCTCCTTTCACGATCGCGGTTTATCGGCTGGGAAATGTACTGTCCAAAGTCGCTTTACTATATTCGATGCCTCTGAAAGGTGGCTATAGCTGTGAGGAGCGGCGCGATTCATCGCCGGGGTGCTCCTCCGATCTGTAAAGATGTGAGGCAGGAGCGTAGCTGGTCTTATGCGGCGATCTCTTCGGGGCGAACCGCGCGCTTCTCCGCCATGGAACGGTACTCGGCAAACACGATCTGCAACGTGCGAAGGTTGTCGCGCCCGCTGGTCTCTGGCTCCGAGCCGTTTTCTATGGAACGCATCAGGGACGCCATCGGCCCCACAAACGCATCCGGAATCCACATGCTGTCGAGACGCGCGGAGAACCAATAGCCCGGATTCCGCTTTGACATGAACTCCAAGGTGTCCGGGCGGCCCTTGGGGTAGTTGTACATCAGGCCGATCGTTCCTTTAATCACCCCTTCGGTGCCTTCGAAACGAAAAATGGCGTAGGGATCGTCCTGCCAGGTGGTGTGGCAAACATCGATGAGCACTTGCAGGCCGGACTTGTACTCCCATGTGGTCAGGGTCTTTGTTTCGGCTTCGGTCGTCTCACCCGGACCTCGACTGCCGCTGGTGAAAACATACTCTGGGTCGCCCAGAAGAAAACGCAGGGAATCGATGTAATGGATGCTGTGAAACAGGATCTCCAGACGCTTGCCCTGGTAAATCCAGGGCCAGAGACTCCAATCGGTCTTGCAGTGGACCTGGATCGCGCCGTAGGTGGGCGTGCCGAGCCATCCGTCATCCATCAGGAGGCGAGCGCAACGGATTCCGGCGTCCCAGCGCATCTGCTGGTTGACCGCGATCTTCACGTGCGCACGTTCTGCGAGTTCCACGCTACGAACTGCTTTTGCATATTCATCGGCAAAAGGTTTCTGGCACAGCACATGTTTGCCGGCGGCGGTGGCCTGTTCGACGATGGCGACCTGCTCGGCGGGATAAATGGCGATGTCAACGATCTCGATCTCCGGCTGACTGAGTAGATCAGCGACGCTGGCATAAACTTTCCCGATGCCATGCTCTTTGGCGGTACGCTCCGCCTGCTTACGATTCCGGTCCGTGACACCGACAACTTTGAATCCAGCGTTCTTGTAGGCGGGCAGATGCGCATAGTTCACGATGCCACCGGTGCCGATGATGCCGATTCCGTGGTCCATGCGCCGCGGCATTTTGGGTTTGTAATCGAGGTGCGGAAAAATGTCCGTCATTTCGATGCCCCTTACGCTGATCGCCAATTCGGGAAGCTGGATTTACTTCGGTTCACGTTCCAGACCGCGACCAATTTTCTCGGCCCCTGCGCAGTCATCTCAAGAGTTTTCTCGATATCGCAGTGGGGCTGGCATGGCACTGCATTGAGTCACACGTGCCGGTGCAAGCGGAAACACTATCAGCAACCGTCGTGGCGGACCAACCTGTTTTTCGAGCTCTTCGCGTTTTCACGGTTAATGTGACACGGTCCTCTCCTGTTGCTTTCGTGTGCTCTGCGATTCGTAAAACCAGAAATGTTTGACAGCCAGGAACGCACAAGGTACAGTCACGACTTCGAAATGAGAAGTCCAAGTAGGTTCTGCCGCCGAAAGGATCGCCCCCGATAAGAAGATGCATTTGCCGACAGGTCATTCCGACTCTTTCCGGATGGATGGCAAAGTAGCGGCGGTTACAGGAGGCGCCAGCGGCATTGGACGCGCGATTGCCGAACGATTTGCCAAGGGCGGTGCGAGTATTCGCGTGCTCGATATCGATGAACATGCCGCCTCGGCCGTTGCCCGCCGGATGGTTGGCAACGGCGACGACGCAAAGGCCTATGTCTGCGACGTTACTCAACGGGAGAGCGTAATAGCTACATTCCACAAAATGTTTCAGGAGGAACGGGTACAGATTCTGATCAACAACGCCGGGATTTCGCATGTCGGCAACCTGGAAGGAACAACGGAGTCGGCTTTCGACAAGATCTTTTCCATAAACGTAAAGGGCATGTACAACTGCATGCAGGCTTGTGTTCCTCACATGAAGGCGAATGGCGGAGGGGTCATCTTGAACATGGCGTCGATTGCGGGGACCTCGGGTCTCGCCGATCGCTTTGCCTACTCCATGAGCAAGGGCGCTGTGGTGGCCATGACCTATTCGGTGGCAAAGGATTATCTAGCTCACAACATTCGTTGCAATTGCATTTCTCCGGCCAGAGTCCATACGCCCTTCGTAGACGGCTTCCTGCGGCGTAATTATCCAGGCAAAGAGCGGGAAATGTTCGAGAAATTGGAGAAGTCGCAGCCGATTGGAAGAATGGCAAAGGCGGAGGAGGTAGCGAGCCTCGCCTTGTTCCTATGCTCGGACGAGGCTTCTTTTATTACCGGGACCGACTATCCGATCGACGGAGGGTACTTCAATCTGCGGGGTTAGGCAGGCCCAGGGGGCGGCTAAAGCTAACGCGATTGGATGCGAAGCACTCTATCTTGATCCGGGATGGGATACCAATTTTGGTTCGAAGATCTGGGATGAAGCGCGCTTAACTCCCTACAAATCTTTCACTACGATGCTTCTAGCGAGTACGGGTTGAAGTCATCCCTGCACACTCCACTGTCCGGGTGGTGCGATCCGAGTTCTTACCCCTTGTTCATGAACATAGCGCCGGAAAGGCACACTAAGCAGTCAGGCCTCGCTGATAATCTTAAGATTCGGGGACAACAAAATGTTGAGACTGACAAAGGTTTGTACGTTAGCGGTATTTGGCCTGAGCTTTCTTGCAAACTCACCGGCGCAGGATCACGTTTTGCAGAGCTTGATGGACCCACACGACTATGTGCAGAAACGGGCATCAAGCTACGATCGGTCCGGAGGAAATGCGGATTATCGTGAGATCAAGCCCGGGGAGACGCTCACGCTGCTCGATGATTCCGGCCCTGGGATCATCACGCACATTTGGATCACGATTGCTTCGCCCGAGAAATTTCATCTGAAGAAACTCGTTCTGCGCATGTATTGGGACGATGAGCAGACCCCGAGCGTGGAAACTCCCATTGGAGATTTCTTTGGCCTGGGTCTCGGAGATTACTTCCGGTACGAGTCCATTCCTCTGGCCGTGGGCTCCGACATGGCCTTGAATTCTTTTTTTTGCATGCCGTTTCAGACGCACGCGCGAGTCACGGTAACGAATCAAGGGAAAGAGGCGGTTGACCACTTTTATTTCAATCTGGATTATCAGGCTTACAGCAAACCGCTGCCCCCGCAGACGATGTATTTTCATGCCCAGTACCGCCAGGCCGCGCCGGCGCACGGCTGGGACAATCATTGGGCAAACAATTACGTCCCTGCGATTGAAGGGAAGAAGAACCTCGATGGGCGAGACAATTACGTGTGGCTAGAAGCAAGCGGCCGCGGGCATTTTGTCGGCGTGACGATGTCAGTACTGCAGAATCAGGACGGCTGGTGGGGCGAAGGTGACGATATGTTCTTCGTCGATGGCGAAGAAACGCCCTCGATCAATGGCACCGGGTCGGAAGATTATTTTCTGGGCGCGTGGGACTTCGGCGATCACCCTTTTGCTTACGGTTCGTTCGGCGCGCCGGTCCAGGGGGACGAGGTCGCCGGGAGTCGTTCTTCGGTCTATCGGTTCCACCTGGACTCGCCGATCCCGTTCACCAAATCTTTGAAGGCAACCATCGAACACGGCCACGCGAATCACCGATCCGACAATTTTTTCTCGGTTGCGTATTGGTACCAACTGGAGCCACACGGCGCCTTTCCACCGCTGCCGCCCGTTGAGGAAAGATTGCCGAGAATTTACCCGGTTGGGGGCCCTGGAAACGCTGGCAAGTAAGAATGCCGAGAGACCTCGGCCGGCAAGCGTTTTGAAGTCGAAGGGCTTCACCCATATCGTTGCAGTCGCGCCACGAACCTTTATGAACTCGGTGTTTCTGATATTGTGATCGAGCCATATTCAGGCACAAAGACATCGGTAGAGCAGCAGCAGCAACTAAACCATTGGGTAGACTTTGTAGGAGCAGAGCATGGGATATGCAGGCTTGGAGTTAGATGGTCAGGTCGCCGTAGTGATCGGAGGAACGTCGGGTATCGGACAAGTGATAGCCTGCGGGCTGGCCGAAGCTGGCGCCGATGTGATCCCAACTTCACGCCGCGCCGAAGCGGTGGAAAATACGGCAGGGCTGATCGAAGCGCTCGGCCGCCGCAGCTTGCGAGTCACCTCGGACGTAACGGATCGTGCCTCGCTGCAGCATTTGCTGGATGCCGCGGTGAAGGCTTTCGGCAAGGTGGACATCATGGTCAATGCCGCCGGCCGTACCAAGCGAACGCCGATTTTAGAACTAGATGAAAGGGAATGGAACGAGATTCTTGAGACCAACCTGACGGGCGCTCTCCGCGCCGGTCAGGTTTTTGGCCGGCACATGGTGGAACACGGCTACGGACGGATCATTCACATTGCATCCCTTGGGTCGTTCATTGCTCTCTATGAAGTGGCTGCCTATGGTGCCAGCAAAGCCGCACTCGCGTCCCTGACTCGTACGATGGCTGTTGAATGGGCAGGGTCCGGCGTATGCGTGAACGCGATTATGCCCGGAGTTTTCCGAACGGCGCTCAATGCTCAGCTCCTTGACGGAACTCAACGGGGGCAGGAGTTCCTGATGCGGACTCCCATGAAGCGTTTCGGCAAATTGGAAGAGTTGGTAGGCGGGGCTATTTTTCTGGCATCGAAATCCTCGAGTTTTGTGACGGGAACGATTCTTGCAGTGGATGGAGGATTTCTCGCCAGCGGAGTCAACCAGTAAGCGCGACTGACAGGGCGTGGTTGATTCGGGTTGCTGCATCATCATGATTTGGGTTCGAAAATCAGTGTGAAGGCCGGCCGACATAGTTGCCCTCGGGCTTAACTTGCATCACGAAGGAGATACGCGGCATAGGTGCTCCTTAACGCCTCTTAGCGGAGGAAAGCTTCGGAAAGACCGCCGTCTACAGGAATGATGTGACCCGTTGTCTTGGCACTCTGGTCGCTCGCCAGCCATACTATTGCGGCAGCACAATCCTGGGGGAGAATGGGCCGCTTGGTCAATGTGCGCTGCGCATAAAAGTCGGCGAGCTTGGCGCGCAGTTCCTCGGTCGACTCGTAGTCCTCGAAAGCGATCTTGTACTTTTCGAGAGACTGCATTACGCGATCGCGCGGGAACATGGTGGAACCGGCGACGACCGTTGCCGGGGCAATTCCGTTAACGCGTACGTGCGGACTCAGCTTGATCGAGAGTTCCCGGATCAAGTGGTTAAGAGCTGTTTTGCTGGCGTCATAGGCTTCGCTGCCTTTCTTCGGCACAACAGCATTGGCGGAACTGCTGAGCACCATCGCGGCGGGCAGGCCCTGGTCTTTGAATACCCACTCGGTCTGCCGGGCAAGAAGATAGTTGCCAGTGACATTGACGAGAAAGGCCTGCGCCCATTGTGCATCGGAGAGTTCGCCGTCGGCACCGGGCACGGGATAGATCGCCGCGGTGTTGACGATGATATCGATGCCGCCAAACTGCGAGATCGTGAAATTCGCAGCTTCTGCCAAAGATGCGGCGGAGCCGAGATCAACGCGAGTGGGTGCGACAAACTCGGGAGATGATATTGCTCCTGCCTCGTCGCTGACTCTTTTGGCGCCTGGTTGATCAAAATCTCCCACAACGACGTGGGCGCCTTTCCGAGCCAGTAACAGCGCAACTTCACGGCCGATTCCGCTGGCGCCGCCAATGATCAGCACAATCTTACGGCTGAACTCTGCCTCCCCAGGCATGCGTTGCAGCTTGGCTTCTTCAAGAGTCCAATACTCAATGCGGAAGGCTTCCGATCGTGGAAGCGCGACATAGTTATGGAACTGCGTGAAATTCTGCGACTGCTCGGCATGTCGAGCCTGCGGCAGGGGATGAGAAACTTCTCCGTCCTCCAGAGCGTTCGCGCCTGCCATCACATGAATGGCGTTGATGAAGAACTCGGTAGTGATTCGTGCTTCTTTCTTGTTCTTTCCAAAACCGAACAGGCCCAGGCCTGGAACAACGACGACGGAGGGGTTGGAATCCCGCACCTTAGGCGAATCGGTACTTGCCCACGCAGCGTAGTACGTTTTGTAGGCGGCTCGGTACTTGACCACCTCGTCTTGCATTCGCACCTTCAGAACGCCGACCTCTTCCTTTGCGGCATTCCAGGGAAGAAACAGAGGACACACTCGGGTTCTCAGGAAATGGTCCGGACAGCTGGTGCCGAGCGAGCTTAATTCCTTCGCCCACTTTGATCCAGCAAAGGTCAGCGCATCTTCATCGTCGGCATAGTGCGCCACCACTCGGCGATTGGAGGACACGACTCCGCGGAGCGCCGGCAGAATCTGACAAGCAATTTTCTTGCGATCCGACACGGGAGCATACTCGACTCCGCCAAATAAGGAATTCTTCTTCGATTGGTGTTTTTCAGTAAATTCACCCATCTGGTCGATGGTGTGAATGCTGTTCAAGTAACAATCGCGTTGGGTCATTCCCCAGGTAAACAATCCATGACCGCCGAGAATGAGTCCTTCGGCGGCGGGATCCTCTTTGACCGCCCGTTCAATCATGAGCGCGAGTTCGAATCCGGGGCGCTGCCAGGGGACCCACACGATTTTGCGATTAAACTCCTGATTGAACTGGTCGAGCTTTCGTTCCCCGTTCGCACTCGCCGCTAGCGCGATAGCCCAATCCGGGTGGAGGTGATCTACGTGAGCGAACGGCAGGAAGGCATGCATAGGAGTGTCGATCGACGCCACCACGCGATTCTCGCCGAACGCTGAGAGCGGATAGTAGCGTACCATCTCATCTTCATGTGCTTCCCCGCGATATAGCTGCTTGAGTTGTTCCAGACGATCGAGGTAGAGGAGGGCAAATCCAGCCTCGGTGATGGAGCCGAGATCCCCGCCGCTACCCTTCACAGCCAACACGCGGACGGGGCGGCCGGTAAACGGATCAGGCAACTCCATCTTCGAACTCGTGTTGCCGCCGCCGAAATTAGTAATGCGCAAGTCGGCGCCCAGCAGGTTTGAGCGATAACGCAACAGAGCCAGCTGATTGCCCGATATCTTTTCCGCTTCGGTTTCGCTCCACAAATCTTTCAAGTGAGTCGTCTCTTTGATTTCAGGCATAAATGCTCCCGCAGTAGTGCTCGAATCGTTCCGCGTGCTGATCCCACTTGTCGGTTTCAAGCCGATCGAAAATCTCTGTGGGAAAAGATCGCTCCACGATGGCGCGGACCTCAGCTAGCGAGGTCGCGCCTCCAGTGGCAAGAATCTGTATCGCTACGTTGCCTAGAGCCGTGGCTTCAGCCGGGCCCGCCAGCACGCGTCTTCCCGTGGCGTCGGCCGTCAGTTGGTTCAGTAAGCGATTCTTGGATCCGCCGCCGATGATGCGAATCTGTGTGATGCGCTTCCCGCTAACCTGTTCCAGACTTCGAAGAACCAAACGGTACTTGAACGCAAGACTTTCCAAAACCGCGCGCACGTAAGCACCCGGCTCCTTCGGAACCGGCTGGTTGGTCCGAAGGCAAAACTTGTCGATGGCGATGAGCATATCTGGCGGGCGCAGGAAGGACTCGTCGTCCGGATCGACGAGGTGACGGAACGGCGCCTCGCGGCCCGCCAGTTCCATCAACTCACGATAGTCATAGCTGTGACCCTGCGCGGTCCAGGAGTGGCGGCAGCCCTGCAGCATCCACAAGCCCATGATGTTCTTCAGCAGTCTCGTCGTCCCATTTACGCCACCTTCGTTAGTGAAGTTCCAGCGCAATGCATCGGGTGTAATGACTGGGGAATCCAGTTCCGTGCCCAGCAGTGACCAGGTTCCAGAGCTGAGAAACGCAGTGTCCTCGCGAGCTGAGATGGCGGCCACTGCCGACCCCGTATCGTGACATGCGGGAGCAATCACCGACGTTCCCGCCAAAGACGTGTGACCCGCTACATCAATCAGCAGTGTGCCGAGGATCGAGCCCGGCTCCACGATCGCCGCGGGCAGGTGAACTGGAAGCTCCAGGCGCTGCATCAGCCCGGTCGCCCAGGTGCGTTTTACCGGATCCACCATCTGGGTGGTGGTCGCGTTGGTGAATTCGCAAACTGCATTTCCAGTCAGCCAGTAATTGAATAGATCGGGGATCGTCAGTAGATACTTTGCGGCTGCAAGAAGCTTGGGAGTCCGACGTCGAGCGGCGAAGAGTTGATAAAGAGTGTTGATCGGCATGAACTGAATGCCAGTCGCCTTGTAGATCTCCTCTTTGCCAACCTTACCGACGATTTCCTCCATCACTCCTTCCGTTCGCCGGTCGCGGTAGTGGTAAGGATTTTCCAGCAACTCGCCGCGTTCTCCCAACAGGGCATAGTCGACGCCCCAAGTGTCGACTCCGATACCTGCCAACTCCACTTCCCCCAGCCGCGCGAGGGCTTTTCGAACTTCAAGCCAGAGGCGCGCGACGTCCCAGTGCACAGATCCGCCGTATTCGACCGGCTCATTGGCGAAGCGATGGACCTCTTCGGTCGTAAGAATTCCTGATTGAAGATGCGCCAGGACAGCCCGTCCACTCTCGGCGCCAAAGTCGAACGCGAGATACGGTTTCCCGTGAACGCTCTTAGGCATAGGAGGAGATGTTCTGTGAATTGCGGGCCGCGCGATCCTTGGTGATGCGCTCGAGGTAGCCGCTCTGGCAGAATGCCTCCATGGGATTCTTGGGCAGACCCTTGGAGTCGCGCCATTCCCGGATCACTGGGCGCACGTCGGTAGAGAATGCGTCCTGCAGTAGGGATTCCGCCCTCACCAGGTCGCAGTTCTTCTGAGCGGTCGCGAGTTCTGCACCGTTGACCAGAGCCGCCTTGGCGAACAGTTCCTGCGCCATGGTCACGGTTTGGAACGCCTCTTCAATTTTTCCCTTGAGGTTGTGGCTCTGGTCGACCATGTAGGCGATGTCGGCCTTCTGGCCGGTTTCCCACTCGAAGGTGTGGATCTCGTGGAAAATACGAAAGACCTGATAAGGATCAATCGAGCCGATTGTGAGGTCGTCGTCGGCGTAGCGGCGATCGTTAAAGTGAAAACCTCCCAGCATATTCTCAGCCAGCAGCCAGGCCACAATTTGCTCGATATTCTGCGCCGCGTAGTGATGTCCGGTATCGACCAGGACTTTCGCTTGTGGACCAGCGGCGCGCGAAAGCAGCAGAGACATGCCCCAGTCGGCGATGTCGGTATGGTAGAACGCAGGCTCAAATGGCTTGTATTCGACAAGAAGCCGCTGCTCGGGAGACAGCGCGTTGTGCGACTCTTTCAGCATCTCCGTAAACCATTGCTTGCGCTGCCGGATATTGGCTGTTCCGGGATAGTTGGATCCGTCGGCAAACCACATAGAAATGTCCCGACTGTGCAGGCGATGGGCAATCTCAATGCTGTCTTTGGTGTGGTCTAACGCACGCCGGCGAATTGCGGGATCCGGGTTGCCGAACGAGCCAAACTTATATTCCTGATCCTGAAATAGATTGGGATTGATCGAACCGGGAAGAACTCCATAGCGCTCGGAACATTTCTTGATGTTGTCGGTACTGCGGATACCATCAGGGCAGTCCCAAAGAACATGCAGGGCTATCGTGGGGCACACGCCGGTGAGCAGGTGCACTTGCCCGGCATCACTGAATTTCTCTTCGGTTGTGGTCGCCGCCGCCGGCTGGCTGAACTTCCCGAATCTGGTTCCGGTGTTCGCGAAACCCCAAGACGGTAGCTCAATGCGGAAGGACTCAAGTGCGTTAAAGATCTTCTCAGTCTTGTGTGCATCCATAAGGGATCTCCTTCGGATTCTACGTGGACGAGTCCGCGAATTTCTTTCCGAGAAGTTGCGCCGTACTAGCCGTTTAGCATAACACCGCCAACCATTGAACGAGTAACCAAAGACGTTGAAGCAACTTGCGAATGAAGACAGATAATCGGTTAGCGAAAATGCCATAACGCGATTTGGTTGACCCTTCGGATTGCCGTGGCGAAATTGAATTGACACTCTCGGAGCTCTCTGTTATTGATTCGTCCGGCAATGCCCCGAGGTGGTACGACGCGTTGAGCCGGATGAGGCGAGGACCATCTTGTGTTCGCAAAGGAGAATCGGTGCCCGGTTCGAAACGAAAAGTTCCCAAAAGACTCTACACGGTTAGCATTCTGATTTTCCTGATGGCCCCTCTCTCGTGGTCGCAAGGCGAAGGGGTACACCTTGGCGAGGTACTCAAAGACGAGATATTGTCCCCCGCAGTGGCAGATTTTCAGATGCGCCAGCACATCGCGCAAGCAACAGCGCCGCTACCGAAACTGCCGGCAACTGCGGCAGAGTGGACAAAGTCGGCGGACCAGTCGCGGCGTCATTTAGTGAATGACGTCGTGTTCCATGGTTGGCCCAAAGCGTGGGTCGACTCGCCGCCCAAGTTCGAAGAGCGTGGCGTGATTGAGACGGGACACGGATATCGCATCCGAAAATTGCGATTTGAGATTGTCCCAGGGTTTTATTCTTCCGCTCTCCTATATGAACCGGAGCACCTGGACGGAACCGTCCCCGCAATTCTCAATATGTCTGGGCACGACGGACCGCTGGGGTACTCTTACGAATTCAAGCAGAAACGGTGCATCAGTTTTGCCAAGCACGGAATCCTGGCGCTGAACCTGGAGTGGTTCGGATTTGGCGAGCTCAGCAAAGACGGTAACGATCATTCGTTCGCGGCTCATCTTGATCTGGTCGGAGCCAACGGAGTCGGTGTGTTCTACCTGGAAATGCGCCGGGGGTTGGATTATCTCTACCTTCATCCGCATGTGGATCGAAACCGAATCGGAGTGACGGGACTTTCCGGCGGTGGATGGCAGACGATTGTGCTGAGTTCCCTGGATGAGCGCGTCAAGGCCTCGAATCCGGTTGCCGGGTTCGCAGCGACGAGCTCGCGAGTAGAAGCGAAGGACTTCGGGGATATGGGCGACATCGAGCAATCGGCAACGGATTTCCTGCGAGGGTCCGACTATCCCCAACTCGTGGCGTTGATGGCCCCGCGGCCAATATTGCTCACCTACAACGGGGAAGACGATTGTTGTTTCCGAGCAAGCTTAGCTAAGCCGCGGATCTTCGATGCGATCCAACCTTTCTTCCGCCTTTACGACAAGGCCGACAATCTCAACTGGCACGAGAATCGGGATCCGGGGGATCACAATTATCAACTGGACAATCGGCTGGCCGATTACCGTTTCTTCACCAAGCAGTTCGGCCTTCCACCGATTTCCGATGAAGCAGGTGTTCCGGCGGAGTTGCGGACTTATGAAGAGTTGGTCACCCCTCTGCCTGAAGACAACCTGACAATACTCGGGCTGGCCCGCCAATTGAGCCGTGAGACTAAGCGGAGTCCGATTCCAACCACGGCTTCAGAGAGAGCGGCCTGGGCATCCTCGGAGCGCGGCAAACTGGGAGAGATCGTCCGGTATCAACCGGTCGAACTGCAAGACACCTGGGCCACTGCGACGAGCAAGAGCCGGGACGTGCAATCCATTTCTTATTTATTTCAACTGAGCAACGGTTTGAGCGCGAGTGGGATGTGGTTGCGATCGATCCTGCAAAGCTCGGACACTGCGCCGGTGACGATTGTGCTGAATGACGACGGCAGAACCGCCGCCGCCGATGCGGTTCTGCAACGTTTCAGCAGGGGCGAGCAGGTTTTGGCCCTCGACCTGATGTTCACCGGCTCCCCGTGGAAGGGCAAGGATACATTTGAGTTTGCGCAAATGCTGGGTGGACTGGGCGAACGCCCCTTGGGCCTGCAGGCAGCGCAGCTGATCCGCATCGCACGCTGGGCCGAGCAGAAGTCCGGGACTGCGAAAGTTCGACTGGAAGTGAGTGGCATGAGAAATCAGGCCGCGGCGCTGGTAGCCGCCGCGCTCGATCCCGACCTGTTTTCTGAAATTACGGTTCGTGACGGCATTCGTAGTTTCAGTTATTTACTCGAGAAGCCGATCACCTACGCTCAGGCTCCGGAGCTTTTTTGCCTGGATCTTTATAAGGAATTCGACATCGATCGGTTGGAAGCTCTGGCCGTACCCGCAACGGTTCAGTCGCGCCAATGGCTGCAATTGACTGGAAGCAAACCATAAGTCGGGACCGAGCGCCTGCGCGGATTGTTGGAGCGGCACTTTTGGCGCCGGTTTTGTAGTGCTGCAAGCGGGCAGGAGTGCCCGCCCCACAGCGGTCCTCTGTGCCACTAGGGCAGCGTCACGACGGCTACTGAATATCCTCCTAACGTCAAACTGTCGCTGCTCAATTTCGCCGTGGCCGGCGGCTGAAAACTCGTGGTTTGATCTACGAAACTGATCTGCCCGGCGGCCGCGCCCGTAACCGAGACGTCAAACTTCCGATCCCTCTTGTTGATCAACAGGATGCGGCGTTTGTTATCTGGCGTCAAAAACGCGACAGCATAGACGTAAGGATTGTCCTCCGTAATTTCTACGACCTTGTCGCCGGGTCCAAGGTTGTCGTGCAGGAGCTTCAACACCCAAAATCGCGCGTTCGGTCTGCCATCGTTCCAGTCAAGCATCGAAACACTTGGGTATTGCGTCGGAAAGCCCACCAGTTGTGACTCGCCCGCGACGTCGATACCCATCTTCGTTAGTTCTCCGAAAAGATAGGCATACAGTGCGCCGGCGAGGTTCCAGTAGGAGTTTTCAATGGGCTTGGTAATGTGTCCGGGATCATTCTGCCCGCCGTCGTCGCCGGAAATGACGCCGAGTTCGTCGATCGTGGTTTTCGTTTCCGGTGACAAGCGCTTGCGGATCGCCTCTATATATCGCACCGATTTCAGGAATCCGTCCGCCTGATCAAAGTAGGTGAATTGCTCAACTTCCGGCGTCTCGTCTGCGGCGGCATTGGCGTAGAAGTGATACGACATGAAATCGAGCGGCACTCCAGGCTTGTGGTTCTTGTGATCTAGGAAGTACTCGAAATCGTGCGGGCTGTTTTCCAAGGCCAGCGCCAGCCCGACGAACTTCAAATCGGGCTGTACCTTTTTCATAGCAGTGACGACCTCGTCATACAGTCGGGTGTAAGTTTCCACGTCGAAGCGATGCTCGAAGTCAACTTCATTCAGCACTTCCCAGTGAGAAATGGAGTAGTGGTAACCAGAGTCGTGACGCTTGCCAAACTCGTCGGTGAATCCGCCCTGCGTGTACCACGCCAGCAACCGGGCGTAGTAATCCGCGACTTCTTTCATCGTGGGATCGCGAAGCACCGTGCCTTTTTCGTAATCCCACATCACCTGATTGGGATCCTCGGGATAGCTCCATGGCTTGTCGGAGACGAACATCCACTGGGGAATAGTGCTGAAGTTCAGTATGACCGGATGTCCCTTCGTGGCATTTAGAAAGTCGATCGTCATGGGATCAATCGCGGTGAAATCCCAGGATGTCTTGCCGTCCTTGGGGGGCTCCAGTTCCGCAACTCCGAGCTTAGGATAGGGCAGCCATGGCACATACCGGACATAGTCAGCTCCAAGGTCGTGCAGCGCCTGGAAGGCGTTGTCATGTACGGACGTCCCATGCCGCAACGGGGGATTGACGACGACCTGGAGGGTCGGCGTCGTCTGCGAAACCCGAACCATCTTGTTCCAGTTGGCCGTAATGTGGATGACCTGGTCTTGCGCGGCTGAAAGCCATGACAGCATCACCATCACGAGTAAGGTCGCTAGCGTCCTCGCCGCCAACGTGCAGTTCATAGATTCCTCCCGAAACTCAATGTGAATTCCGCTGCTGCGCCAGTAATCCGCAGGCTTTAAGAGAGTCGAATCTTCGCACTGGGAATCTGGGTCGTCAACCGAGAGGTCCTGCGCGCGACAGGTACGTCAGGAACCATCATCAGTCAGAAAAAGGGACAGGGCAGGGCAAGACGGCA
>Ga0187805_10000139_pt1 | contig 21501 bp, 15 predicted proteins | sample NC_wetland_sal_i_6_FD_132965 | JGI IMG/M metagenome (GOLD analysis project Ga0187805, IMG submission 132965) | Wetland sediment microbial communities from Neuse River Estuary, North Carolina, USA - Control_5 | ecosystem: Environmental > Aquatic > Freshwater > Wetlands > Sediment | place: USA...
GAGATCTACGCGGCCGGCGGCCCGGCCGCGATCGCCGGCTTCGGGAGCGCCAAGTGCTCCAACGAGGAGGCCTACCTCTTCCAGAAGCTGATCAGGACCGGCTTCCACACGAACAACGTGGACCACTGCACCCGGCTGTGCCACGCCTCCAGCGTGGCCGCGCTGTTCGAGGGGATCGGCTCCGGCGCGGTGTCCACCACGTTCGGCGACGTGGTCAACGCCGAGGTGGCGATCGTCACCGGCAGCAACTCGACGGCCAACCACCCGGTCGCGTCGAGCTTCTTCAAGCAGGCCAGGCGCAACGGCACCACGGTCATCTACATCGACCCGCGGGCGGACCGGATGGCCGACCACGCGGACATCTTCTGCCAGCTCAAGCCCGGCACCGACGTCGCCTTCTACAACGCCGTGATGCACGAGGTGATCCGGCTCGGCCTCACCGACGACGACTTCATCGCCAGGCGGACCTCCAATTACGAGGCGCTCAGGCGGACCGTCGCCGACTACCCGCCAGAGCGCGGGGAGCAGATCACCGGCGTGCCCGCCGAGCTGATCCGCCGGGTGGCCCGGGTCTGGGGCAGCGCCAAGTCCGGCGTCATCTTCTGGGGGATGGGGATCTCCCAGCACACCACCGGTACCGACAACGCCCGCTGCCTGATCGCGATGTGCTCGATCACCGGGAACGTCGGCAAGCCCGGCGCCGGGCTGCACCCGCTGCGCGGGCAGAACAACGTGCAGGGCGCCTCGGACATGGGCCTGATCCCGATGTTCTACCCGGACTACCAGAAGGCCGACGACCCCGGCGTCAAGGCCAGGTTCGAGCAGGCCTGGGGCAGTACCGACCTCGATCCGCAGCGCGGCCTGACGGTTACCGAGATCATCGGCTCGGCCCTGGCGGGCGGGGTGCGCGGCATGTACATGCTGGGTGAGAACCCGTTCCTCTCCGACCCGAACATCAACAAGGTCCGCAAGGCGCTGTCCGCGCTGGAGTTCCTCGTGGTGCAGGACATCTTCCTCACCGAGACCGCCGAGTTCGCCGACGTCATCCTGCCCGCCTCCTCCTACATGGAGAAGGACGGCACCTACACCAACACCGACCGCCGGGTGCAACTCGGCCGCAAGGTGCTCGACCCGCCGGGAAAGGCCCGGGTCGACTGGGAGGTCGTGCAGGACATCGCCAACCGGATGGGGCTGGACTGGCACTACGCCTCGCCGCGGGAGATCTTCGAGGAGATGGTCTCGGTCATCCCCAGCTACAAGAACCTGACCTACGACAACCTCGGCCTGACCGGCAAGCTGTACCCCAACCCGGACCCGGAGCACAGCGACGGCACCGTGGTGATGTTCACCGAGAAGTTCAACACCAGCGACGGCCTGGCGCACCTGGTGCCGGCCGAGTGGCTGCCCGCGAGGGAACTGCCCGACGAGGAGTACCCGTTCGTGCTGAACACCGGCCGGATGCTGGAGCACTGGCACACCGGGTCGATGACCCGCCGGTCCTACGCGCTGGACGCGATCGCCCCCAAGGCCCTGGTGTTCATCCACCCGGACGACGCCGCCGACCTCGGCCTGGAAGACGGCGACCTGGCCCGGGTCAGTTCCCGCCGGGGCGTCATCGAGCTGGAGGCCAAGGTCTCGCACCGGGAGGCCAGGGGTAACTGCTTCATACCGTTCCACTTCCGGGAAGCGGCGGCGAACCTGCTGACGATCGACGAGATCGACCCGTTCGGGAAGATCCCGGAGTTCAAGTTCTGCGCGGTGCGGATCGAAAAGGCCGATGGCTGAGGCCCCGCCCCGCGCCCCCGGCGTCGAGGCGCGCGCGGGCAAGTTCCCGGGCCCGAGCCTGATCCCGGCGCTGAACGCCATCCAGGAGCGGGTCGGATGGCTGCCCCGGGAGGAACTCGTCGCGCTGTCCCGCGACGTGCGCCGGCCGCTGTACGAGATCGAGGGGCTGATCTCCTTCTACCCGCACTTCCGCACCGATCCGCCGAAGATGGCCGAACTCCGCGTGTGCCGCGACCTGTCCTGCTGGCTGCGCGGCGCCGACGAGGGCGTCGCCGCGCTCAAGGAACGGTACGGCTCCGACGCCGACGTCGAGGTGGTCGAGGGCTCGTGCCTGGGCCGCTGCGACATCGCCCCCGCGTGCACGGTCAACGAGGCACCGGTCCCGCTGGACGCGGCCGACGCCGCCGTCGCCGCGGCCCGGCCAGGGGGGCCGGGGGGGAACGGGGGGACGGGCAGTCCCCCCGTGCGCAGGGGGGGCCAGGGGGTACGGGGGGCGGGCAGCCCCCCGTGGCGGGGGGTCACCGGGGGGTGTCCCCCGGGGGAAATATGGCCTAACGACCCCTACCCCACCGCCGAGGACCGGTACGCCGTCCTTCGCGACGTGCTGGGCGGCCGCCGGGACGCGGTGAGCATCATCGCCGCGCTCAAGGACGCCGGGTTGCGCGGCATGGGCGGCGCCGGCTTTCCCGCGGGGCGCAAGTGGGATCTGGTCGCGGCACAGGAGACCACGCCGAAGTACGTGATCTGCAACGCCGACGAGTCCGAGCCGGGCACGTTCAAGGACCGGGAGATCCTCGCCACCCAGCCGCACCTGGTCCTCGAGGGCATGCTGCTCGGCATGCTGGCGGTCGGCGCCGAGGAAAGCTGGGTGTTCATCCGCCACGAGTACGGTCCCGAGGAGCAGGTCATCCGCCGCGAGATCGAGCACCTGCGGGAGACCGGCCTGGTCGGCCCGGATGCGGGAGGCTCTGGCCGGCGGCTGTCCGTCGAGGTGTTCACGTCGCCGGGCGGCTACATCCTCGGCGAGGAGTCTGCGCTCATCGAGTGCATGGAAGGGCACCGCGGCGAGCCGCGGAACAAGCCGCCGTTCCCCGGCACCTACGGCCTGCACGGGAAGCCGACCCTGATGAACTCGGTCGAAACGTTCGCCCATATCCCGGTTATCGCCGCCCGGGGCGCGCCGTGGTGGAACGCGCAGGGCCGGGGCGACCATACGGGCCTGAAGTTCTTCGCCGTCTCGGGCCACGTGGAGCGGCCCGGCGTGTACTGCGTCCCGATGGGCACCACCGCCCGTGAACTGCTCGACCTGGCCGGGGGGGTCACGGGCGGGCAACGCCTCGGCGCTATCCAGCCGGGCGGCGCGTCCTCCAACTTCATCGGGCCGGACCAGCTGGACGTGGAACTGGACTTCGCCACCCTGCAGGCGGCGGGCTCCATGCTGGGTTCCGGCGCGATCGTGGTCATGGCCGAAGGCACCGACCTGCTCGCCGCCGCCGTCAACGTCCTGCGGTTCTTCCGCGACGAGTCGTGCGGCAAGTGCGTGCCGTGCCGGGTCGGCTCCGCCAAGGCGTACGCCATCCTCGACGGCCTGCTCGGCGCGAACGGAGGTACTGCCCGCGTGGACGGCGACGTCCGTGACCTCGCCGAGGTGATGCGCCGCACCTCGATCTGCGGGCTGGGCCAGGTCGCGCTCGGACCGGTGATGAGCGTGCTCCGTCTCGCCGAGGACCATGGCTGACGCGGCCTCGCGGGAGTTCTTTACCACCCGGACGGTCGCGGAGGCCCTGGCCGGCTTCCGCCCCGGGCGGCGGACCGGAACCGAGACGGTGCCGCTGGGCGTGGCGCTGCGCCGCGTACCCAGCGAGCCGGTCGCCGCGCCGCACCCACTGCCCGGATTCCCTCGCTCGACCGTCGACGGGTACGCCGTCCGCGCCGCCGATACCTACGGAGTCTCCGAGGGTCTGCCCGGCTACCTCGCCGTCACGGGCTCGGTGCGCATGGGCGCCGCGCCGGAGCAGGCGGTGACCTCTGGCGGCGCGGTCGCGATCCCGACCGGCGCTGTCATCCCGCCCGGCGCGGATGCGGTCGTGATGATCGAGTACACCGCCGAGGTGATGCCCGGCACGATCGAGGTGGTCCGGCCGGTCGCCCCCGGCGAGGGCGTGGTGCGGGCCGACGAGGACGCCAGGGGAGGCGACGAGATCGCCGTCGGCGGGCGTCCGCTCCGCCCCCAGGACCTCGGCATGCTCGCCGCCGCGGGCGTGACGTCCGTGACAGTGCACAAGAAGCCGGTGGTGACCATCTTTTCCACCGGGGATGAGGTGGTCCCGGCGGACACGCCGGAACTCAAGCCCGGGCAGGTCCGCGACGCCACGGCCGCCGCGCTGGCCGCCCTGGTGTCCGACGCGGGCGGCGAGCCGGTCTTCGGCGGCATCGTCCCCGACGACCCGGGCGCGCTAGAGGCAGCACTGCGCGCCGCCCTGCCGGCCAGCGACGTGCTCGTGATCTCCGCCGGGTCCTCGGTCGGCACCCGGGACGAGACCGCGAACGCGGTCGCGCGTCTCGGCCGGCCCGGCATCTGGTGCCACGGCCTGGCCATCAAGCCGGGGAAGCCGACCCTGCTCGCCGAGTGCGGCGGGGTACCCGTCATCGGGCTGCCCGGGAACCCGCGTTCGGCGCTCGTGGTGTTCCGCCTGATCGGGGCGCCAGTCATCCGCCTGGTGGGTGGCTGCACGGTACCGCCGCCCGAACCCTCGACGCGGGCCCGGCTGTCCCGGGATCTGGCGTCAGCGACCGGGCGGCTCGACGTCGTCCAGGTGAAGGTCGGCGATGGCCTAGCGGTACCGGTGTTCGGCCTGTCGGCGCTGCTGTCGGTCCTGACCGCGGCCGACGGCTATATCGTGATCCCGGACGAGGCGACCGGGCTGGACGCGGGCAGCGAGGTGAACGTGATCCTGTATGCCTGACAGCCCGTTCCTCAGAGACGTTCCCGCGGTGCAGGCGCTGGCCGCCTGGCGCGCGGCCCGCGAGGCCGCCGGCTGCCCGGACCGGCTGCCCGAGATCACCGTGCCCGTCGCCGGGGCCGCCGGGCTCGTCACGGCCGCGCCGGTGTGGGCCGTCCGGTCCTCGCCGCCCTTCGACGCCGCCGGGATGGACGGCATCGCCGTCCGCGCCGCTGACACGCTCGGCGCGAGCGAGACCACCCCGGAATGGCTCCCGCCGGACGCCTATGACGTCGTGGACACCGGCGACCCGATGCCCGAGGGGCGCGACGCGGTGGTCATGCGCGAGCACGTCCACTACGACGCCGCGGGCCGCGCCGAACTGCGCGCCGCCGTGCCCCCGTACCAGCACGTGCGGTCGATCGGCGAGGACGTCAGCGCCGGTGAGCTGCTGCTGCCGGAGGGCCACCGGCTGCGCGCCGTCGACCTGGCCGCGGCGGCCGCGGCCGGGCAGACGCAGCTAACGGTCCGGAAGAAGCCCCTCGTCCTCATTCTCCCCACCGGGGACGAGGTGCGGCCGATCGGCACCGAGCCGGGCCCGGGCCAGATCCTCGACACGAACTCGCTGATGCTCGCGGAGCAGGCGCGGGAGGTCGGCTGCGAGGCACGCGTGCTGCCGATCGAGCCGGACGACCCGGCCCGGATCGCGGCCGCCGTGCGAGCCGCCGCCGGCTCGTGCGACCTGCTGATCGTGATCGCCGGCTCCAGTGCCGGGCGGGACGACTACACGGCGCGGGTGGTGGCGGCCGAAGGCGCGCTGGCCGTGCACGGGGTCGCCGTCCGGCCCGGGCACCCGGTCGTCCTGGGCGTCGTCGGGCGCACGCCGGTGCTCGGCGCGCCCGGCTACCCGGTATCGGCGGCGCTGACGTTCGACATCTTCGCGGTACCGCTGCTGGCCGAACTGTCCGGTGCGCCGCCGCGCCAGCGGCCGCAGGTGACGGCCCGGCTGGCCCGCAAGCTCGCGTCACCGCTCGGCCTGGACGACTGGGTCCGGGTCAGGCTCGGTTCCGTCGGCGGTTCCCTGGTGGCCACGCCGCTGCCGCGCGGGGCGGGGGTGCTGACCTCGCTGGTCCGCGCCGACGGGCTGCTCGTCGTTCCGGCCGGGGTGGAAGGGCACCAGGCGGGTTCGTCCGTGTCGGTCGAGCTGCTGCGCGGGCCCGCCGAGATCGCGGGCACCATCGTGGCGATCGGGTCGCACGATCTGGTGCTTGACCTGGCGTCGTCCGCGCTGCGGGCCGACCACCCGCTGGTGACCCTCGCGTCGTCGAACGTCGGGTCGCTCGGCGGGCTGGTGGCACTGCGTGACGGGCTCTGTCACATCGCCGGGTCGCACCTGCTGGACCCGGAATCCGGCGGGTACACGCTGCCGTACGTGGACCGGGTATTCGGCGCCGCCAGCTCCGACGTGGCCGTGGTACGGCTGGTGGAACGGTCGCAGGGGCTGATGGTGGCGGCGGGAAACCCGCTGGAGATCGAAGGGCTGGCCGACCTGTGCCGTCCCGGCGTCCGGTACGTGAACCGGCAACGCGGCGCCGGCACACGGGTGCTGCTGGACGTCATGCTCGGGCGGCTGTCCATCGCGCCGTCCGCGGTCGAGGGGTATGCCAGGGAGGAGCCGACGCACCTGGCGGTCGCCGCCGCGATCGCTTCCGGGCGAGCCGACACGGGCCTGGGCATCATGGCGGCCGCCCGGGCGTTCGGGCTGGATTTCGTGGCGCTCGCCACCGAGCCGTACGATCTGGTCGTCGCGCCGGGAGCGATGGAGTCACCGCAGCTCGCGCCCCTGTGGTCGCTTCTCCAGTCCGACCACTTCAAGGCGTCGGTGGAGGAACTCGGGGGCTACTCCGCTAAGGACATGGGCCGCAGGCTCCGTTGAGGCTCGCCCCTGGCCGATCCAGCGCCCGCAGGCCAGCCGGCTAGGTCTCCTCCCGGCGCCGCGCCACGTGCAGGACCGCGCCCCACCCTCGGCGCACCGACCGGTCCCGGCGCGGCGCGAGACGCCGGCGGATCTCGCCGAACAGCCGGTCCCGCTGCCAGTCCGTCATGGTCAGGTGCCCGGAGAACGTGCCGAGCAGCTCGATGTACTCCTCGGTGGAATAGACGACCTCCCAGTCGTACTGGCGGATCGCGACGACCTGGAACAGCCCGCTCGCCTCGATCCCGGCCCCTTCGTCGGGGAGTTCTCCCGGCCTGGGCCAGACCGTGCCCGCGGGCAGCCCCTCACCGATCTCGTCGTAGACGTCCTGGATCTCGCGGAAGAAGGGATCGCCCCCCTCGGGGAACACGTGCTCCTGCGCCCAGATGGCCAGGTGACCGCCGGGCCGCAGCGCGCGCCAGGCCTGCCCGTACCTGACGGCGGGGTCGATCCAGTGCCAGGCGGTGGCCGCGAACACGCAGCTAGCCGGCTCCTCCGGCCGCCAGTCCTCGAACCGGCCCTCGATGACCTCCACCGGGTATCCGGCCAGGTTCCGGCGGGCGACGGCGGCCAGCTCGGGGCCGAGCTCGATGCAGGTGATGCGGAAGCCCCGCCGGGCCAGCGGGAGGGTCGCCTGGCCCGTGGCGCAGCCGACCTCGAGCAGCCGGTCGCCGGGCTTGATTCCGGTCAGGGCGACCAGGTCCGCAAAGAGGGTTTCCGGGTACTGCGGCCGGGCCCGGTCGTAGCTTTCCGCGACCTGATCGAAGGTCTGCCTGAGCCGATCGCGCTCACCGTCGCCAGGCACCGGGCCAGTATCCCACCGTCGGGTCCGGCTGCTACAACTGTGCTGTCCACGCGGAGAGGGCAGGATCAGTAGGGCGGTGGCAGCTGAGAACGTGGCGGGCCGACGTCATCCGGCGTTTCGCGCACCCCTGGCGCGGGTTCACGCAGGGGCTGATCGCCGATGACGGATGGGTGTGGGAGTCCACCGGGCTGTACGGTGCGTCGGCGCTATGCCGGTACCAGCTGGGCGACGGCGAGGGCGGACGGCGGGCGCCGCTGCCCGCGGACCTGTTCGCCGAGGGTATCTGCCGCGCAGGCGACGTCATCTGGCAGCTCACCTGGCAGGAGCGGGTGGCGCTGGCCTGGGACGCGCAAACCATGGAGCTGGCCGGACGGGTGCCCTACAACCGGGAGGGCTGGGGGCTGTGCGCCGCCGATGGGTACCTCGTGACCAGCGACGGGAGCAGCGAACTGGTCCGCCGCGACCCGCAGACCCTCCAGGCCCTCGCCGTCATCCGCGTCCGCTGCGATGGCCGGCGGGTCCAGGGCCTGAACGACCTGGCCTGGTCGGCGCGGATGATCTGGGCCAACGTGGCGGGTACGTCGTACCTGGCCGGCATCGACCCGGAGGACGGGGAGGTCACCGACGTGGTCAACGCGCGCCCGGCGCGGGAGCGGCACCTGGGGGACCCGCAGGCCATCATGAACGGGATCGCCGCGCTGCCGGGCGAGCGTGAGTTCCTGCTTACCGGGAAGGGCTGGCGCTCGATCCGTCATGTGCGGCTGCGTCCGGCCCGGGATCCGGCCGCCCGGGAGCGCGTGCTCGCCGGCTGGAGCCGCTGACGCGGCTCAGGGCCGGGCGCAGGGGTGCGTCGGCGTAGCCGCCGTCGGTCAGGCCGGCCAGCCGCTCGAACACGTTACGCGCGCCGAAGTCGCCGGTCAGCGCCCAGGACACGCCCGCCGCAGCGAGGTACAGCGGGATCATGATCACCCCGCCGCACCAGGCGAACTGCGTGGCGTGCCGGGCCTCGTGACGGAACAGCCGCGAACCGGCGTCAATCGCGTCCCGCCTGGTCACGACCACGTTGCCCACGCAGAACGCCGGCGCGGGCGGCACGGGCAGCCGGTACCCCGTGCCGGTGAACAGGCCGTCCGCGCCGCGGGCGATCGTGGCGCCGCCGAGGACGGCGACGCCCAGGCCGACCAGCGTAGACCCGTTGACCAGGTTGACTGCCTGCCGTACGCGCAACCGGGGACGCATCGCCAACGGGTCGGTGTCAGGACCGGTCAGGCGGCATCAGGGCTGGTCAGTGGTTGGGTCGGGATTGGCCAGGGTCGGGTCGGGGTTGTGTCCGTTCAGCCCCAGCGCCTCTGGCTCGGCCACGGCGACCGGCACCGTCCAGGGCTGGGCGGCAGCAGGCACCGGCAGGGCCATCTGCTCCAGGTCTCGATCCTGGTGCGCCCGGGCCACGCTCAGGTGGTACTCGTTGAGCTGGGCGATGAAGGCCGGGTCCCCGTACGGTGTGCCGTCCACCACCGGGCCGCGCGTGTGTGCGAGGACCGCGTCGACGTCCTCGCCGCTGATGGTCTTGTGGCTCTCCAGGGCGTGCGCGAGGGCCAGGACGTCGTTCCGGTTGTCCCTGAGGATCTCCTCGGTCCGGTTGAACAGGGTCTTCAGGTTGTTCTCGATCCGGTCCGCGAGCGCGGCCCGGGCCTGGGCCTCGGGGTCCTGGCCCCGCTTCCCCCGGCCGCCCGTCCCGCCGCCCGGCGCGCCGACCTCGAGCCGCTTGGCCATGGAGTACGAGGACACCGTGGTCCCCATCCCCCAGAAGCCCTCCATGAAGGAGGCGACCGCGGTCGCGGTCTCCAGGTCCCCGGACACCCCGGAGGAGCTGTCCTGGTTGAAGAACATCCGCTCCCCGGCCAGCGAGGCCAAGGACACCAGGATGTCGGCCTCGTATTCGCTGCGCCAGTGCGTGAACTGGTCCTCCGGCGGGATGTTGCTCACCATGCCCAGGTAGTTACCGCCCTTCTCGATCGTCGCGATGTCGATCTCCATGTGCTTCTGCATGCGGAAGGCGACCAGGGCGTGGCAGGCCTCATGCACGGCCACGGCGTGACGGTCGTGCTCGATGTAGTCCACGTCCTCCGGCGGGCCGAGTTCCTTGAGCTGCTTGGCCTTGATCACGTCCGGCCAGGTGATCACGTCGCGGCCGTTCCTGATCGCGGTGATGAGCGATTCGTTGACCAGATCCTTGATCGTGGCACCCGTCGCGTAGGGGGTGATCGTGGCCAGCTTGTCGATGTTCTCGGCGGTGAGCTCGTGCCGCACCTTGGCGAAGTACCCCTCGTAGGTGCGGATCCGGCCCGCCTTCGACGGGTAGCCGACCTTGTAGATGCGGTCGATGCGCCCGGGACGCAGCAGCGCCTCGTCCAGCGCCGACGGCATGTTGGTCGCCATCATGACCAGGATCCGGTACTTGGGCGGCGGCTTCGGCCGCATCCCGAAGATCCTCCGCACGACCCGGTTGATCAGGCCGCGCGGCTTCTTCAGCCCGGACAGCTCGGTGAGCAGCGCCTGCAGCGTGCCCATGCCGCCGCCGCCCCCGCCCATCATGCCGCCCATGATCTGCTTGTTGCGCCGGGTGTCCGGCGCATCCGTGATGTCCGACGCCATGGCGTCCCGGGTCAGTTGCCACTGGATGTCCGGCGACAGGTAGGAGAACCCACGGCAGCCCGCGTGCGCGAACGGCGCGGGCGCGGCGCGGCCCGGCCCGCCGAGGCCGCCGCCCTGGGCCAGCTGGCCGCGGTTGCCGAGTGAGTCGGCCTCGTCGAAGAAGACGATCACCCCGCCGTAGCGCAGCGCGAGCCGCCGCAGCTTACGGAACAGCGACTTGACCTTGAGGATGCCGACGCCCATGAACATGTTGATAAACGCGCCGGGGTCGACGAACACGTACGGCTTGCCCGTCTCGCCCGCCACCGCCTCGGCCATGAGCGTCTTGCCGGTTCCGGGCGGGCCCCACAACAGCAGGCCGCCCGGCACGTAGCCGCCCTTTTCCTCCACGATCTCGGGGTTCTCCAGGAAGATGATGTTCTCCTTGACCCGCTCGAGCACGTGGTCCTGGCCCCAGACGTCGGAGAACCTGGTCTTGATGTCGTCCGGGTAATAGACGTCCACCCCGCCGCGAGACAGGAAATAGAAGAGGGCGACGAATTGTAGGACCACGAACAAGAGCGTCACCGCGACCTGAAGTGCGAACGGGAGCGCATGCCAGATGATCTGCGGCATGCGCGCCAGCGCCAGGATCGGGGAGGTGTGGATGATCTTGCCGATCACCACGGCGATGATCGCGATCCAGAGCACCCATTTCAGCAGCCGGGATAGCCGGAACCTGGACCAGTCCGACATCCTGCGGTGCGTGACGCGCTCGAAGCCGCCGAACACCAGCCAGGTCCAGAACCTGTGGTAGGCCCGCCAGTGCTCGCTGATCAGGAAGTGGATCTGGCGGAGCACTTCCAGGCCCAGCAGGATGAACACCCAGTAGCCGGTCCGCACCTCGATCTTCACCGCGTCCGAGAACCCGAGGATCGGGTCGTTCGCCATGGCCGACCAGACCAGGAGGAACCAGACCAGGCCGAGGAGGATCAGGAACTTGATCCTGTCCCAGACCGGCAGCCGCTTGCGGGTCAGGTAGTCCTCGTCCCTCGGCCGCCCGCCGGGTGGCGGCAGACCTTCGGCGGCGCGGGCCTTCTTCATTACGGGCTCCCGATGGTAAACGACGTCATCACGTCGTTGATCTCAGCCTGGTCGTTGCTGTAGCAGGCCGTCGTGCAGTGGATCACGAGGAGGTAGACCTCGGTCTGGTCGGCGTTGGTGAGGGCGATCTCGTCGAACGTGTCGCTCGCTACGCCGGGGTCGGTGTAGTCAAAGGTTTCCCTCACCCCGTGCACGCCCTGGTGGCCGGGGGTGAGCACCTCGTCGCGAAGCTGCTGGAAGCCGGTGAGCGGGAACGTGCTCGGCACGGCCTGCCTCGCCGCAGAGGACACCGGCAGGCCGAAGAGGTCGCGCAGGGAGTCGTAGGAAAGCTGCTGGCTCCCCGTGGACGTCAACTGGCCGATCTCGGCGAACACGAACGGCCGGGCGGAGTCGAAGGAGAGGAAGTCGCCCGCGGTGGGGCTGGTGCCCGGTTCGTACGCGACCATCCAGGCGCTGGTCGAGGCGCCGGTCACGGTCTTGTACTCGCTCGCCAGGTCCGACGGGCTGATCTTGTGCCAGCCGTAGGGAACCTTGAAGTAGGTGTTCGCGTTGGAATTGGCGATGTACGTGTACTGGGGAGCGCCGCATCCGGCGATGGCGGCCCCGAGGAGAAGCGCACATCCCCCGACGAGGCCCTTTGCGACGCGGTGGGCCATGCTTGCCAAGAGGTGCGACCTCCACGTAAGGACTACGTAGTGCCAAGTATGACGTCTTCATCCGCAATGGTACAGGTCCCCCCCGAGGGGGAATGCAATTGAAGACCCTGGCTGGTAGCGGTGAGTTCTAGGACGTTTGCTCTGCGTATGGATTTCTCCGCTAGAGCGAGGGTAGCGCACACCTCCGGCCGGTGATCCCCGAGGTATCCCCGGCGGGGTCTTCGTCAGCCCGGGACACTAGCCCTCCCGGGCCCGAATAGTCGCAACGAGTACATCAGTTGTCGCTCTCCGTGTAGGTTAGGTCGCGCTCGGAGGTCACTCGGAACGACCAGGGGGGAACGGCATGGCCTCGGCTATCCCGAGTTCGCTTGACAGCGACCTGTCGGACCGCCGCGACCAGATTGCGAACGGCACGCCTGGCGGAGCCGGGACGGTTTCCGGAGCGGCATCCGCCCCGCCGCGGCGCACCGCGCGGTCCAGCCCGTCCGGCCGGCGGCAGTGGGGGGCCGACCGGCGCAAACGGGCGCTGCCGGTGGTTCCCCAGCCGGTCAGCGAACGCCGCATTGCCCTGGCGCGGCTGGCCATCATCGTCACGGTCATGGCGTGGCTCGGCTACGTGATCACGTGGTTGTTCCAGGACTTCTTCCACCCCGGCGACGAGACCGCGGTCGACCGGGCCGAAGCGGTGGTCTACCTGCTCATCGTTACCCTGCTGAGCGCCTCGGCCCTGGCCTACCTGCTGAGCCGGATCGGCTGCTTCTACCGGATCCGCACTCATCACCGGGCCAGCCGCGCCATCCTGGATCACTTCTACGACGCGACGACACCGACGCTGACCACGATCATCCCGTCCTACCAGGAAGACGCCCGCGTCATCCGCAACACCTTGCTCTCGGCGGCCTTGCAGGAGTACCCGGACAAGCGAGTGGTCCTGCTGATCGATGACCCGTACGCGCCGAAGACCGCCGCGGCGCATGAGCAGCTCGAGGCGGCGCGGGCCCTACCTCGCGAGATCGCGGAGTTGCTGGCCAGGCCAGCGGGCAGGTTCGCCCGCGCGCTTGACGAGTTCGAGGCCTCGCGACAGCGGGAGGAGCCGCTCGGGCTCGGCTCGGTGATCGTCCTGGCCGGCCTGTACGACGAGGCAGCCACGTGGCTGGAACAACTGGCCGCGGATCAGGAGATCATCGACCACACGGACACCTTCTTCGCGAACGAGGTGATCCTCCGGCTGGCCGGATCGCTCCGGGCCATCGAGACGGCGCTGCTGGCCTCGAGCGACGAGGGCGTGGTCCTGGAGCAGCAGATGTTCCGGCGGCTGTACCGGCGGCTGGTCTGGACGTTCCGCGCCGACGTGTCGAGTTTCGAGCGCAAGCGTTACGTGTCGCTATCCCACGAGCCCAACAAGGCGATGAACCTCAACAGCTACATCGGGCTGATGGGCGGCTCCTACCGTGAGGTGCAGGCGGTGACCGGGATCGCGCTGGTCCGCTCCCAGCCCATGACCCAGCACCTGAACATCCCGGATCCCGACTACGTCGTCACGCTCGACGCGGACAGCGTGCTGCTGCCCGAATACTGCCTGCGGCTCGTGCACCTCCTCGAGCAGAACGAATACCGCGACATGGCGATCGCGCAGACTCCCTACAGCGCCTTCCCCGGCTCGGCCACCCGGCTGGAGCGGATCGCCGGAGCGACGACGGACCTGCAGCACATCGTCCACCAGGGCCTCACCTACTACGACGCCACGTTCTGGGTCGGCGCGAACGCGGTGATCCGCAAGCGGGCCCTCGACGACATCGTGGAGACGTCACACATCGGCGACTGGGAGATCCGGCATTACATCAAGGACCGCACCGTCATCGAGGACACCGAATCCACCATCGACCTCGGCACGCACGGCTGGCGGCTGTACAACTGCCCGGAGCGCATGAGCTACAGCGCCACACCGCCCGATTTCGGGTCGCTGTGCATCCAGCGGCGCCGCTGGGCCAATGGTGGCCTCCTGATCCTGCCCAAGCTGTTCCGCCAGTCCCGCGCCAGGCGGGCGCTGGGGCGGCGGACCCGCTTCGGGGAACTCTTCCTGCGCTGGAACTACATGGCCTCCATCTCCTGGAGTTCGGTGAGCCTGCTGGTCCTGCTTATCTTCCCGATCAGGGCCGCGCTGATCAGCCCGCTGCTGGCGGCGGTCGCGCTGCCTTACTTCATGGCCATGTCCAGCGACCTGCGCGCCTGCGGCTACAAGCGCCTCGACGTGCTGCGCGTCTACGGCCTGGCCCTGATCCTGCTGCCGGTCAACCTGTCCGGCACGGTGTCTTCGATAGTCCAGGGCCTCACCGCGTCGAAGGCGCCGTTCGCGCGCACTCCCAAGGTCCGCAACCGCACGGTTGTCCCGCCGTTCTTCGTCCTGGCGCCCTACCTGCTGGTCCTGCTGGCTGGCTTCTCGTGCTACCTCGCCTACCGGCAAGACCGGATCGGGGACATGGCCTACGCGGCGTTCAACGTCGTGGGGACCTGCTACGCCATCAAGGCCTTCATCGGCTTGCGCAATACCGTCGTGGACACGTGGATTCACGGCACCTCGCTGCTGTACAAGCCGCGCCGGCGCCGTCGGCGCGTGTCCCGGAAGGCCCGGGCCGCCCAGCAGGCCGCGCCGCCGACCGACTGGCGCTCCGTGCTTGAAGTGGGCTTCATCGAGCCCGCTCCGAAGCAGGTGCGGGGCCGTGCCCTGGAGCCTGCCGCGACGCCACCGGACGAGCCTCGGCGCCGGCTCTCGCTGCTGCGGGTCCTGGCCGCGCTTCTCGTCCTGGCCGGGACGGGCTACGGCGGATTCATCGGGGCTCAGGCCTGGCTCGCCAGGTACGCGGTCGTCCACCAGACCTGGTTCGCGCCGTACGTCGACGTGACGCTGCCCCCGACCTACCAGTTCCAGAGCTCGCTGGCGGACACGGCCCGGCAGACGGTCCTTGGGTACGTGGTCGCCGGCTCGGTCTCGCGCTGCGCGCCGAGTTGGGGCGGGGCCTACACGCTGGCCCAGGCGAACCAGTCGCTGGCCCTCGGCTCGCGCATCGAGCAACTGGAGCAGGACGGGGAGCAGGCCATCGTGTCGTTCGGCGGCCAGGCCCACACCAGCCTCGACGTGGCCTGCGGCAGCGTCCCGGCCCTGGCGGCGGCCTACCAGTCGGTGATCGACGCATACCAGCTCACCACCATCGACCTCGACATCGAGGGCGCGGCGCTGGACAGCTTCCCGGCCGAACTACGCCGTGCCGCGGCGATCGCCAGCCTGGAGCAGGCGGCCAGCGCGGAGCACCGCCAGCTCAGCGTCTGGTTGACCCTTCCGGTCGAACCGAACGGCCTGCAGGACAACGCCCTGTCCGTCGTCGCCTCGATGCTGCGCGACCGGGTCTCCATCACCGGCCTCAACATCATGGCCATGGATTTCACCCAGCCCCCGGCCGCGGGGAGCAGCGCCCTGCAATCGGTGATGGGCTTCGGCCAGCCCCCGGCCGCGGGGAGCGGCATGCTGCCATCGGTGCAGGACGCCCTGCAGGCGACCCACGCACAGCTGGCCGCCCTGTACCGCCGTTACGGCTTCCGGCTCAGCTCCACGCAGATCTGGCAGCGGCTCGGGGCCACGGTGATGATCGGCCAGAACGATGTCCGGGGCGAGAACTTCACCACAGCCGACGCCCGGGGCCTGGTCCGCTTCGCCGCCGCAAACCATCTCGGCCGGCTCTCCATGTCGACGCTCAACCGGGATCGCCAGTGCGGCTCCTCATTTCCCGAGAACGGGATGCTGTCCGACCAGTGCAGCGGTACCGCGCAGTCCAGCCTGGAGTTCTCCCAGATCTTCGGCCAGTTGCCGGGAGTCAGTCCGGTCACGACGTCGGCCGCCAACGTGCAGCCCGCCGCGGCCAACACCGATCCGGCGGACGCACCCTATCCGCAGTGGTCCGCCGCCGGCGCCTACCCGTCCGGCTACAAGATCGTGGAGAACGGCGAGATCTACCAGTCGAAGTGGTACAACTCGGGCGATGACCCGCAGGCACAGGTCCAGTACCCGTGGCAGACGCCCTGGGAGCTGATCGGCCCGGTGCCGCCCGGGGATCATGCGCCCGTTATCGTCAGGTTGTCCCGGGGTACGTACCCGGCCTGGACGAAATCGGTCGGGTACAAAGCGGGCGATAAGGTGCTTTACCTGGGGTTGCCGTACGAGGCCAAGTGGGATAACCAGGGGGTCTTCCCGCAGTCCGAGAACAGCGATCCGGCCGGATCGCCCTGGCAGCCGCTGTACAAGATCCCGGGCGAACCCGCGGCCTCGCCGATCGCCGTGCCGACACCGTAGCGGGCATCGCGCCCCGGCCGCGGATCGGGCCTCCTGATCGCCGACACTAGACCGGTGACCACTACGACCCCTGACCCGCTGCTGCCCAAGGTGCCGGCCGATCCTCGTGACCCGCTCGGGCTGGCGGCCGACGCCCCCCTGCTGGCCGCCTGGCTGAACTGGACGGGACTGGCCGCGGCCGGGCGGCTGAACCCGATGACGACCCCGGGCCACAAGCAACGCCAGGACCTGACCGGTGCCGTGATCGCAGGGGACGCGCCACTGTACGGCGGGCTGGACACGATCAAGCACGCCGATCGCCTGCTCGCCGACGCGGAGGCCCGCGCGGCCGCGCTGTGGGGGGCCGACTGGTGCCGCTTCTCCGTGGCGGGGTCGACCCACGGCAACCAGTCGTTCTGCCTGGCCATCGGACAGCCCGGCCAGGAGGTGATCATCACCCGGACGCTGCACAGGTCGCTGCTGCTCGGCCTGGTCATGGCGGGCCTGCGGCCGGTATGGGTGCGGCCGGAGATCGACGCGTCCTCCGGGCTGCCCGGCGCGGTCGCGGTGCAGACCGTCCAGGACGCGCTGGCCGCGCACCCGGCGGCCTGCGGCGTGATCCTCGGTGACCCCTCCTACGTCGGTACCACCGGAGACCTGGCCGGTCACGCCCGGGTCGCGCACGAGGCCGGCGTGCCGCTGATCGTCGACGCGGCCTGGGCCGCGTACCTCGGCTTCCACCCGGACCTGCCCACGCACGCGATCGCGGCGGGCGCCGACGCGATGGTGACCAGCGCCCACAAGACCCTGCCCGCGTACACCCAGGGGGCGCTGCTCCTGGCCAGGACCGAGCGCCTGGACGTCGCGCGGCTCAACCGCTCGTTCGAGGCCACCCACACCACGAGCCCGGCCGGCTCCATCACGGCCAGCATCGACGCGTCACGGGCGCTGCTGGCCAGGGACGGCCACCGCCTGTGCGCGCGGCTGCTGCGGGGCGTCGCCGCGGCGCGCGCGCGCCTGCGCGAGGTCCCGGGCGTGGACGTCCTCGACGGTCCCGGCGTGGACCCGGCCAAGCTCGTCGTGCTGCTGGCCGGGACCGGGGCCCACGGCGGCCTGGTCGAGGCCGACCTGATCGCCGCGGGCATGCCGGTGGAGATGGGGGAGAAGGATCTCGTCATCCCGATCGCCTCGATCGCCGACGACGAGGAGCGGGTCGCCGTATTCACCGAGGTGCTGATCACCGCGATCGAGCGGCATCGCGGCCAGCCGCGTCACCCGGTGGCCGCCGCCGCGTGGACGGTGGTGCCGCAGACGATCCTGTCGCCGCGCGAGGCGTTCTTCGCGCCCAACGAAACCGTCGCGGCGAACGCCGCCGTCGGCCGGGTCAGCGCCGAACTCGTCGCGCCCTACCCGCCCGGCGTGCCGGTCCTCGCCCCGGGTGAGCTCATCACGGCCGACGCGCTCGCGGCCCTGCGCGAGGTCGCGGCCGACGGCGGCCGGATCGCCTACGCGGCCGATCCCACCCTGGCTACCTTCCAGGTGGTCCGGGACGGTTCGTACTAGGGTGAAACGGATGGCGCTTCGCCCCGATGAGGAGACCCGATGCCAACCCGTACCGCACGCACCGCCTGGACCGGGACCCTGGAGCAGGGTAAGGGCCTGGTCGAGCTGACGAGTTCCAAGATCGGCACCTACGAGGTGTCGTTCCCCCGGCGGGCCGCCGAGGACGCAGGCGGGTACACCAGCCCCGAGGAACTCATCGCGGCGGCCCACTCCGCCTGCTACGCGATGGCGCTGTCGGGACTGATCGGGATGGCGGGCGGCACGCCGCAGGCCCTCGACGTGCAGGCCGACGTGTCGCTCGGGCCGGACCCGGCGGGGGGATTCCGCCTGACCGGCATCAAGCTCACGGTCCGCGGTGAGGTCGACGGCCTAGACGACGCTCAGTTCGCCAAGGTGGCCCAGGACGCCAAGGCCGGCTGCCCGGTCAGCAAGGCGCTCACCGGGGTAGACATCACCCTCGACGCCGCGCTGGAGCACTGACCGCCCACCTCAGGCGGCGCGCGCGCCCGCCCGGTCCAGGCGGCCGAGCGCGTCGGCCGAGGTACGGAACGAGGTCTCCAGCGCCGCCCGCCTGCGCCTCGGGTCCATCAGGTTGATCCCCATGACAGCCAGGTCCGCCGGACCCGGCGTCAGGACGGTCACGCGCATTCCCTGCGCGGATAGTGCCCTCGCCTGGCGGAGCAGGCCCTGGGTGATCACCTGCCGCAGGTGGCGTTCCATGCGCAGGTGGGGCTGGAACGGGTAATCGATCTCGGTACTGGCCATCGGCGCGAGGACGTACACCTCGTGCAGGTCCGCGCCGCGCAGGGCGCTCAGCGAGGTGACCGAGCGCACGCCGCCGTCGACGTAGCGCCGACCGCCGATGACCTGAGGCTCGTACCAGCCCGGAATGGAGCAGGAGGCCACCACGGCGTCGGCTAGCGAGGCCACCGGGGCGCCGGGCTGGCCGAAGAGCACCCGCTGCCCCGTGTCGTAGTCCATGGCAGCAATCCACGTATCGCCATCTACCCAGGGCGGCACCGGTTCGCCCGGGTGCGCACGGTGCTGATGGTGCTGGTGCAGGGTATCGACCAGCGATCGCAGCCCGACGTGTCGGCCCCGGCCGTGCGGAAGCCAGGCGCTCGCGCCGACCCACACAGGCACTCGGTGCGGTGTGAGCAAAGCCGCGAACGCCAGCGGGACGGAGCCGATCCGCAGGTGCGGCAGCGGCGGCAGTGGCCGGTCGTTGGTGGCGAGCGAGGCCGCCTCGCGCAGCGGTCCCGTCACCTCACCGCGCTGCCAGGCCACCATCTCATCCAGGGATGAGCCGCAGCGCAGGGCGGCGGCCAGCACGCTGCCCGCGCTCGTCCCGACGATGACGTCGACCTCGCCCAGGGCGCAGGGCAGCCGGTCCTGCAGGCACGCCAGCGCGCCCGTCATCCAGGCCGCGCCGAGCACGCCGCCCGCCCCGAGGACCAGCCCGGTCCGGGGGCGGGCACGATGCCTCTGCCGGTCCGGGCCGAATGCGACGGCAGCCACGACCACCTCCGCAACCCGATGACACCACTGAGGCAACTCTAGATGCTGCAAGCGCCTCGAGCACCTGCTCTGGTCATCCGGTCTCGGCCACGGCACGGCGGGTAGACAATGAAGTATGACTAGCCAACCCGGCTCTGGCCCGTCCGCCGGTACGACACCTCCGCGAGGCGGCAAGGGCCGCCCGGCTTACCGGGCGGCCGAGATCGACGTCGACGAAGCCAGGAAGGCGTTCTTCCTGATGGTCGGGTTCATCGCGCTGATCTGGGCCCTCCAGGTCGCGAACTGGACCGATCACTACCACCTCGACGCCAGCTACGGGATCCTGCCCCGCAGTCTCGGGCACCTGGCCGACATCTTCACCGCCCCGTTCCTGCACTTCAACTGGGAGCACATCGAGGGCAATTCGGGGCCGCTGTTCGTCTTCGGCCTGCTGGCCGCCTACCGCGGCGTCGTCAGGTTCCTCGGCGTGACGCTGCTCGTGGCGATCACGAGCGGCCTGGCGGTCTGGCTCTTCCAGGGCAACAACGAGCTGACGGTGGGCGCGAGCGGCCTCATCTTCGGGTACTTCGGCTACGTCCTGGCCCGCGGGCTCATCGACAGGAACCTCATCGACTCGCTCGCCGCCGTGGTCATGGCGCTGTCGTACGCCTACATCCTGACCGTGGCGATCCCGGGAACCCCCGGGGTGAGCTGGGTCGGCCACCTCGGCGGCCTGGTCGGCGGGCTAGCCTCCGGCTGGATCTTCCGCACCAGGCGGGGCCGGTCCAAGCCCGGCCACTCCAAGCAGCCAGGCGGGACCGGCAGCGGCTCTCCCGACACCGCGGTGGTGCCCGTCAGCCCAGGTCATCCCCGCGCTGACCTGTACAAGGAGCTGGGCGACCTGGGCCTGTAGGCGCCACCGCCGGAGCGCCGGAGTTTCAGCTGGCGTTCCTGTTCCTCGGCGCGCGCTTCGCGGTGCTGGTGGTGGTCTTCGGAGTGCCCGCAACCCGGCTCGCCGCCGTGCTCTTGGCGGCGCTCTTGGTCGGCGTGGTCTTGGTCGCCGCCGTCTTGGGGGCAGCGGTCTTGGGGGCAGCAGTCTCGGTGGCGGCGACGGTCTCGGTGGCGGCGACGGTCTCGGTGGCGGCAGCCTGGGGCGCCTTCGCCGCGGCCGGCTCCTGCGGGGCAGGCTCGGCGTGGTCCTCCGGCTGGCTGGCGCCGTAGCCCGGCATCAGCGGCCTGGTCGCCTTCACCACGTCCTCGGCGAACTTGCGCTGGCTGGCCAGCATCCGCTCGGCCAGGTCATAGGCGCTCGCCACCGCGGCTTCCGCCTTGGGCAGCTGGCTCGCGAGCGGCGCGTAGAGGGACGGCACCTTGGGGAGCCTGTCCGCGAACGGCGCGTAGACGGACGACAGCCGCGGGGTCGCGGTCCTGACGGTTTCGACCCAGGTCCTGATCGCGTCGGCCATAATCTCCTGGCCCTTCCGCGCCGTGGCCAGAAGGTCCTCCTGCTTGAGGGTGCGTGACATTGTGCTCTCCTTCACAAGGTTTCTCTGCAAACTATATCAAGCATGATTGAGATGTCAAGCGGGGATGCTTGACACATGCAGCACGAGGCCCGGTTGGCGGACCCGATGGCCCCGCGCCCGGCCGACGCATCGGGTCCGGGCCGCCCGCGCTGGCTAGAGGTGGCGCAACTGTCGGCCGCCCGCGCTCGCGAGAGCAGGCGCAGGTCGCCGGCCGGGCGGGTGCACTAGAGCAGGCGCAACTGGCGGTCGCCGGTCGGCCGGGCCCGCTGCGGCGCAGCCAGGCTGAGCAGGTCCCGGCCGATCGCGGCGAGGAACGGCGACCGGCCCGCGGCCTGCTCGGAGCCGTGCCTGGTCCGGCGCGCCGCGCAGGTGAGCAGCAGCGTGCCGCGGGCCCTGGTCATCCCGACGAACAGCAGGCGCCGCTCTTCCGCGGCCTGTTCGCTCGTGACCGGCCCCGACCCGGGGAGCCTGAGCGGCAGCAGGCCGCTCTCGCAGCCGGCCAGGAACACCACGTCGAATTCCAGGCCCTTGGCGGCGTGCAGGGTCAGCAGGGTGATCGCCTCGGCCCGCGGATCCAGCGCGTCGGTCTCCGCGCCCAGGCCGATCTCGGTCCGGAACCGCTCGGTGTCGGTGCCGCACCGCCGCGCGAGCGGCGCCAGCAACTCACCCGCCGCGCGGATGTCGATTACC
>Ga0187805_10000140_pt1 | contig 21466 bp, 22 predicted proteins | sample NC_wetland_sal_i_6_FD_132965 | JGI IMG/M metagenome (GOLD analysis project Ga0187805, IMG submission 132965) | Wetland sediment microbial communities from Neuse River Estuary, North Carolina, USA - Control_5 | ecosystem: Environmental > Aquatic > Freshwater > Wetlands > Sediment | place: USA...
AAGGAGGAAACGAATGCCCGACCCCGCACTCAGCGGATCAGAATTCAAAAAGCAACTGCGCGCCGGACAACCCAAGATGGGCCTGTTCCTCAACGCGCACAGCCCCACCGTCGCCGAACAACTAGCGCACAGCGGATATGACTGGCTCCTAGTCGACACCCAGCACGGCCCCATGGGCTACGAAAAACTTTCTGCCATGCTCAGCGGCGTCTCCAACGGCGGCGCGAAATCCCTGGTTCGCGTAGGCAGTTACGCCGACCGCCCCGGCATCCAGCAAGCTCTCGACATGGGCGCCGACGGCGTTCTCATCCCCTACATCAACACCGCCGACGAAGCTCGCGAAGCCGTCAGTTGCGCAAAGTATCCAACCGTCGGCACGCGCTCAGTCTATTTCCCGCAGCGCAGCATGAACAAGGCCGGACTCCTCGGCTACGCCGGCAGTTGGAACAACGAAGGCATCGTCGCCCTGCAGGTTGAAACCGCCTCCTGCATCGACAACATCGCCGAAATCGCCGCCGTTCCTGGCGTCGACATCCTCTTTCTCGGACAGAACGATCTCTGCATGTCGATGGGCCTTTACAACAAGTACGAGTTCCCGCACATGTACACTTCGCCCGAACTCGACGCTGCCACAAAGAAACTCATCGAGCACGCCCGCAAGAACAACGTCATCCTCGGATTATTTCTCTTCGGTACCTCGCGCGTCGGCGAATTCCTCGAAAAAGGATTCACCTTCATCAGCATCGGCAACGACCTGCATCACGTGCTGACCCAGGCCGGAGCCCACGTAGCCGACATGGAAAACATCGCCAAAGAAAAAGGCAAGCCTTGGAAGCGCCGCTCCACGGCGCTGTTCTAAACCTGGAAGATACCCCACCCTTGTCCTCCGGTTTTTGGAGGACAGGGTGGGGATTTTGACGTTAGGATTTTGACGTTGTGGAGTTTGACTTTAGGCCCCTGTGCTCCTCCGTGTCCTCTGTGGTGAACCTCTTCTTTTCCCGACCGAAGTCCCATGAATTAAAATCACCATTCCGGGTACAATGATCCTCACCGAAATCGAAACCCGCGTCCTAGGCTCGCTGATCGAAAAAGACATCACCACGCCCGACTACTACCCGCTCTCGCTCAACGCCCTGGTCAACGCCTGCAATCAAAAGAACAACCGCGACCCGGTGATGACCTTAGACGAACCCGCCGTCCGCGAAGCCTTGAGCACACTGCAGGAAAAACGCCTCGCCGGCCCGGCCAGCGGAGCCGACAGCCGCGTCCCGAAATTCGAACACCGCCTGCAAGAGGTCTTCAACTTCGACGGCCGCGAAATCGCGATCCTTTGCGTTCTGCTCCTCCGAGGCCCGCAAACTCCCGGAGAACTCCGCTCCCGCACCGACCGCATGTACCACTTCGAAGCCCTCGAAGATGTCGTCTCCACGCTCGACCGTCTAGCGCAGCGCGAACCGCCGTTAGCCAGAATCCTCCCGCGCCAGCCCGGCACCAAAGAATCCCGCTACATGCACCTGTTCTCCGGAGAACCGCCGTCAGCCGAAGGAGCCGAACCCGGAAGTGTGGCCGGGGCTGCCAATGTGGCGCGGGCGCTCCCGCCCGCGACTGCCGTCAGCAATTCCACCGCCGCCCGTCTGGCAACCTTGGAAGAAGAGGTCTCCCGCCTGCGCACCGAGCTCTCCGAAGTCCAGCACCAACTAGCCGCCTTCCGCAAACAGTTCGAATGACAGATCCAGTCATCATCGAAGACTACGACCCGCTCTGGCCGGAACGTTTCGCGCTCCTGCGCACCCGCATCGGCGCAGCACTGGGCTCGCTCGCCGTTGCGATCGAACACGTCGGCAGCACCGCGGTGCCCGGACTGGCGGCCAAGCCGACCATTGATATGGACATCTTGTTGCGATCAAGCGCCGATTTGCCACTAGTCATCATCCGCCTTGCCTCACTTGGATACGAACATCGAGGCGATCTTGGCGTCTCCGGCCGCGAAGCCTTCCGCACGCCGCCAGCCGATTTCCCGCATCACCTCTACGTCTGCCCACCTCACAGCCAGGAATTTCAGCGCCACATCGCGTTTCGCAATCACTTGCGAACTCATGCTGACGACGCCCGCGCCTACGCCGACTTGAAGCGCAACCTCGCCTCGCAGTTTCGTGAAGATCGCGAGGCGTACAATCAGGCGAAGACGGGCTTTGTGACTGAGATCCTGTCCCGCACATCACGGAACTTTTCCCCGCCCTGCGCGTACCATTAATTAGGAGGTCTCGCAATGTTCACATTCCTGCTCTGGTGCATCCTCTTCATCCTGTGCTGGCCCCTGGCGCTCGTAGCCCTGATCGCGTACCCATTCATATGGCTGCTGCTGCTCCCGTTCCGCATCGTAGGCGTCGCAGTTCACGGCGTGCTGGAAGTCATTTACCTGGCCATCACGCTCCCATTCCGCCTGCTAGCCGCCCCATTCCGGATCTAAACCCTAAGGGTGCCCCATCCTTCTCGCGCTTTGTGCGAGAGCGCCTGCCCTGAGCGCAGTCGAGGGGGTGAGGATTTTGACTTTCCCCGTGTCCTCTGTGGTAATAAACTCAATCTTCCACCCCTCACGTCTTCGGGTGTAGCCTGATAAAAGCGCCACCGTCTTCTGGAGACCTCATGCGTCGCCGCGAATTCCTAATTCGCTCCGCCAGCGCGGCAGGAGCAACCTGGCTCTCATCCAAATCCATCCTCAACGCGCTCGCCGAACAGACACTCGGCCAAAAATTCTCCGCCTCCGACACGGTCACGCTGGGCAGCACCGGCATCAAGACCAGTCGCCTCGCCATGGGCACCGGCACCATCGGCTCCGGACACCATTCGCACCAAACCGCTCTCGGCATCAAAGGCCTTTCCGATCTCCTGCTCAACGGATACGACCACGGCCTGCGTTTCTTCGACGCCGCCGACTCCTACGGAAGCCATCCTCACGTCGCCGAAGCGCTCAAGCACGTGCCCCGCGACAAAGTCACCGTGCTCTCGAAAACCTGGGCGCGCGATCCCGCCACCGCCCGCGCCGATCTCGACCGCTTCCGCCGCGAACTCGGCACCGACTATCTCGACATCTGTCTGATGCACTGCGTCACCGAAGCCGATTGGACCGATCGCTATCGCGGCGTAATGGACGTCCTCTCCGAAGCCAAACAGAAGGGAATCATCCGCACTCACGGCTGCTCCTGCCACTCGATCGAAGCCCTGCGCGCCGCCGCGAAGAACCCATGGGTCGAAATCGACTTGGCCCGCATCAACCCTGTCGGCGCCTACATGGACGCCGATCCCCCAACGGTAGTGAGTGTTCTGAAGGAAATGAAGTCATCAGGGAAGGCGGTAGTAGGAATGAAAATCCTGGGTCAAGGCACGCTGCGCACCCGTCAGGACGAAGGCATCAAATACGCCCTGTCGTTAGGCCTGCTGGACGCCTTCACCATCGGCGCCGAAAGCGAGCAAGAACAAGAAGACCTGATCCGTCGCATAGCCGCCGCATAAAGAAGAATGTTGAAGGCGAACAAGAGCACGGGACTGAGACGAAACTCGAGGGTGCCCCATTCTAAACTCGCGCTTTCTGCGAGTTTAGAGTGGGGAGTTTGACTTTGGTAGGAATTGCTGTTGCAACTGTGGGGACAGCCGCCCTCGGCTGTCCAGCCGCGAAGCGGCGTCTTTAGCCCAATCTAAAACGAAATCACTTCTCAAACGTCCATCACCCAGCCATGAACTCCTTCTGCATTCTTGCACTTGTTGTGCTTTCCAGCGCTTCCGCCTTGGCGCAAACGTCGCCCCCATCTCTCAGCGATGCCGACGAAATCCGCATCGGCGGCCTGCTCGCCGCCCAGTTCGCCAAGTCGGAAGGAATGGAATCAACGCCGCAGACCACCAAGATCGATCAGTATCTTCAGCAAGTCGGAGACCGGCTTGCGCAGCACGCCCGCCGAAAGATCCCCTACCGTTTTCATTTCGATCCCGATCCTGGTTTCAAGAGCGCCTTCGCCCTTCCCGGCGGACAGATTTTCGTGGGCGCGGGCATTCTCGCGATGATGGATACCGAGGATCAACTCGCCGTGGTTTTGGGCCACGAGATGGAGCACGTGGACTTGAGTCAGTGCCGCGACCGCCTCATCGAAGAATTACAGAAGCAGCACCTGACCACAGCAACTGCAGATGCGCTGAAAGTAGATTCTTTTCTTCCGGGCTACGGCCACGACCGCGAGTTCGCGGCGGATTGGAGCGGCGTGAAACTCGCCGCTGATTCAGGCTACTCCCCCGACGCCGCGGTTCGGCTTCTCAATATGTACGTAATTCTTGGCCAGCAGATGACTCACACCCAGACCGAAGCCGAGAAGAATCTGAAAGATCGCATCGCGCAGATCCAGCGCTTGGTCGCCGAAGAGAAACTGGCCACGCCGAAAGAAAGAGATCTCGCGTTGCCCTAACTCTCCATCACCTTCAGTTCCGGACTCAGAATCAGCTGCGCCTCGGTCGCCCGCTGCACATCCTCCGCCGTCAACCCCGCCGCGACTTCCTCCAACACCAGCCCGTCCCGAGTCACCCGGATGTAAGCCATCTCCGTCGCAATCGTGTCGACCACGCGCACGCCCGTCAGCGGCAGCGTGCACTTCTTCAAAATCTTCGGAGCGCCTTCCCGGGTCGTATGCTCCATCGCCACCACCACGCGCCGCGCGCTAGCGACCAGGTCCATCGCCCCGCCCATCCCTTTCACCATCTTTCCGGGGATCATCCAATTCGCAATGCTGCCGGATTCGTCCACTTCCATCGCACCCAGCACGCTCAAATCAATATGCCCCCCGCGAATCATCGCAAACGACTCTGCGCTCGAAAAATACGATGTGCCCGACATCTCGCTGATCGTCTCTTTCCCCGCGTTGATCAGATCCGGATCCTCCGCCCCCTCGACCGGATAAGGCCCAATCCCGAGCATCCCGTTCTCCGATTGCAGCGTGACAGTGATGCCAGCCGGCACATGATTCGCAATCAGCGTCGGCATCCCGATTCCCAGGTTCACATAAAATCCATCGCGCAACTCTCGCGCAATCCGCTTCACAATGCGTTCGCGCTTATCGATGTCCTTCCCAGGCTTAGTCATAAATTATTTGCGCTGTCATCCGATCAAGGGTTTGCTTCTCCTGCACCTAATTGCATTGTCATCCTGAGCGAGGATTTTGCTTCGCGATAAGCGAAGCAAAGCCGCAGTCGAAGGATCCCTATCTCCATCGAACTCCCATCCCTGGCACGTTCGAGCCGTTCCCCGTGATCCCCTGTGCCCTCTGTGGTCCAATCTCTTGGTCCTCGCCACGAGCTATCCGCTGCTAGCCACAGCCTTCCGCACCGTCCGCCGCTCGATCCTCCGCTCGTACAACTCACCCTGAAAAATTCTCTTCACGTAAATCGAAGGCGTATGAATCGCATCCCCATCCAACTCTCCGACCTCTACAAGATGCTCGACCTCGGCAATCGTGACTTTTGCCGCCGTCGTCATCATGGGATTGAAATTCCGCGCAGTCTTCCGATAAATCAAATTCCCCCCGCGGTCGCCCTTCCATGCCTTCACAAACGCGAAGTCCGCCGTCAGCCCGCGCTCCATCACATACAGCCGGCCGTCAAACTCGCGCGTTTCTTTACCCTCGGCAACGATCGTGCCGACGCCGGTCGGAGTGTAAAAAGCCGGAATCCCCGCGCCCCCCGCGCGAATCCGCTCCGAAAATGTTCCCTGCGGAACCAGATCGAGCTTGATCGTCCCCTTCAACACCATCTCTTCCAGCAATTTGTTCTCGCCGACATAACTTCCAATATGATGCACAATCTGCCCCGCAGCCAGTAGCAACCCGTTCCCCACGCCATCCACACCGACATTGTTGCTGATGGTATGCAGATTCTTCGTCCCCCTGCGCACCAACGCCCGGATCAGGTTCTCCGGCATCCCGCACAGCCCGAAGCCCCCAATCATGATGGTCGCGCCGTCAAACACGTCGTGGATCGCTTCATCCGCATTGGCCACAACTTTATTCATAGCGTGAGAATTCTAATTGAATTGTTGAATGAATGATCTAGGACCGCCGCTTTTGTAGATTCTATTCAACAATCAAAATTCAACAATCAACCATTCTTCTTTTTTCTGAGCGCGTGCGCCTGCTCAAACTCCGCCGCCAACTCCCGCGTCGCCAGGTTCTCCCGGATATGCGCCAGCCGCTGTTCCACCTTCCACAGCGCGTCTTGCAGATTTTTCTTGTTGCTGATCGCGACGTCCCGCCACATCGAGTACGGACTCGCCGAGATTCGCGTCATCTCCTGCAACGCGCGCCCACCGGCCGGCAGCAGCGGTGCGTCTTCGCCAAATTCCTCCACCAGAGCCGCCGCCAGCGCCGTCGAAATCATCTGCGGAACATGGCTGATCCATGCACACAACCGGTCATGCTCGTCCGCCGGCATCATCGCAATGCGTGCCCCAATCTGATCGATCCATCCCGCGAACTCGCCGATCAGTCCATCGTTCAGAGTCTGCCCCTCCAGCGGCGTAAAGAACCAGACCGCATTCTGAAACAAGTCGGCATCCGCGTGCTCCACTCCGCTCAATTCCTTCCCCGCCATCGGATGCCCCGCCAGAAACCGCTTTTCCGGATTCTTCCCAAACACTTTGACAGCCCGCTCCACCACCGCCGCCTTCGTGCTTCCGACATCGGTCAGTAATGTTTTCGCAGGAAGCGCCGGCCCCAGGCGTTCGATGAGATCAATGATAGCCAGCACCGGAGTCGCCAGCACCACCACCTGGCTCCCGCGTACCGCATCCGCAGGATTCGCTCTTCCCTCGTCAATTGCTGCACGGCTGCGCGCCTTCTCGAGCGCCGCCTCGCGATCGCATCCCACGATCCGTCCGGCAAATTTCTTCTTGCGCAGCGCCAGCGCCAACGATCCGCCAATCAAGCCAGTCCCGATAATCGTGATCTGTCGTATCGCCATAAAAAAGGAAAGTGCAAACCGCAGAGGACTCAAAGGGCGTAAAGGACTGAGAAAGAGTCAGACTCTATCGCAGAGAGATGAGCCAGCGTTCACCTGGATTTCCTCTGTGTCCCCTGTGCCCTCTGTGTTGTAAATTTGTTTTTTCACCCAATTTTTCTTCCCACCGCCGGCGCAATCATCCGCAGCTCATCCATCAACTTCGCGAACTGCTCCGGAAACAGCGACTGCGCCCCGTCCGACAAAGCCTTGTCCGGACTGCAATGCACCTCGATCAGCAGCGCATCCGCCCCCGCCGCTACCGATGCCCGCGCCATCGGCGCCACTTTGTCGCGACGCCCGGTTCCGTGCGACGGATCCGCCGTCATCGGCAGATGCGACAGCTTGTGAATGATCGGAATCGCCGAAATGTCCATCGTGTTCCGCGTGTAAGTTTCAAATGTGCGGATCCCGCGCTCGCACAGAATCACCTCATAGTTCCCACCTGCCATGATGTATTCGGCCGAGAGCAGCAACTCTTCCAGCGTCGCCGCAATCCCGCGCTTCAACAGCACTGGCTTCCGCACTTTCCCCAACTCGCGCAGCAGATTGAAATTCTGCATGTTGCGCGCCCCCACCTGCAGGATATCCACATACAGCAGCATCATAGGAATCTGCGAAATCTCCATCACTTCGCTGATCACCAGCAATCCAAATTTCTTACCGGCTTCCTGCAGCAACTTCAGCGCGTCTTCGCCATGTCCCTGAAACGAATACGGAGAACTCCTCGGCTTGAATGCCCCGCCCCGCAACACTTTCGCCCCGGCTTTCGCCACTGCCTCCGCCGTGGTAAAAATCTGCTCGCGCGATTCCACCGAACAAGGTCCAGCCATCACCACGATTTCGTCGCCGCCCACGCCAATGCCGTTCGCCAGTTTGACAGTAGTTCCCTCCGGACGAAAACTCCGCCCCGCCAGCTTGTAAGGAGAACTGATCCGGTGCACCTCCTGCACTCCAGGCAGCAGTTCGAGATTGCGGATATCGAAATCGATCCCCGACCCAACCGCCCCGAGCACCGTCATCCGCGCCCCAGTCGACCGGTGCACTTCAAATCCCAGCTTCACCAGGTGCTCGATCACTTGCTGTATAAGCGCCTCATCCGCGCCTTCCTGCATTGCCACAATCATAGAAACCAGCTCCTAGCTTCTAGCTCTTAGCTTGTGAATCTCTTCAGCCCCTATTGGATTCTTGTCATTCCTCGCGCAGATAGGAATCCGTTCTTGAACGCCACCGGTGCATCGGCCCAAGGCAAGCTCGGGTTAGCCAATAGCCAGGAGCTAGCAGCTAGTAGCTGTTTCAATCATTCACTTCCGAATCCATCTCCGTCTCGGCCTCGGCCGGCTCGGCCTTCGGCACAATCTCTTCTTTCTGGATATTCCGCATCACGTCGATGATGCGCTCGTAAATCCGCACCAGATCCCGCCCCGGCAGCGGCCCCTGGTTCGCTCCCTGCACATTCTCAAACACAGTCCGCTCCCGATCCGGCTCATAGATGGGCATCGATGTATCCCGCTTGAGCTTTCCAATCTCGACCGCAGCCCGCGCACGCTCACTCAAAAGCGCCACCAGCCTCCGGTCGAGCTCATCAATTTTCTTACGCCAATCCTCGATATCCATGAAAGCTCTCAGCCTTCAGACAGAACAAAAAACGGAGGGGATTTTCGAAATTAAATCCTAAAACGGAATGTCATAGCACCGTTACCGAAAGCTGAGGGCTAACAGCTGTGAGCCCCCGTATAAACTCACCCACCGCTGCAGCTTCCCGCCCCCGATTCCGCTCAACCATCTCCACGATCGCGCTGCCCACAACCACCGCGTCCGCAAATTCTCCAACCTCGGCAAACTGCGCAGCAGTAGAGATGCCGAAGCCCAACGCGATCGGCAACTTCGTCACCCGCCGCAGCCGCTTCACCAGCTTCCGAGCATCCTCCGCCAACTGCTGTCGCTGCCCAGTGACCCCCGTGCGCGACACCGCATAAACAAACCCTCGCGAAGCCTCGGCGATTCTGCAGAGCCGTTCATCCGGGCTCGTCGGCGCCGCCAGAAATACCGGAGCCAGATCATATTCCTTCATAGCTGAACGATATTCCCCAGCCTCTTCTACCGGCAGGTCCGTGACAAGCGCCCCATCCACTCCCGCCGCCCGCGCCACTTTGCAGAACTTCTCCATTCCCATCCGCAAAATCGGATTCAGGTAAGAAAAGATGATCAGCCCGGTCGACTGCGCCTTCTGCCGCACCTCCGCTGCCAGCGTCAGCACCTGCGCCAGAGACGTCCCATGCTTCAGCGCCCGCTCGCTCGCGCGCTGGATCACCGGCCCATCCGCCACCGGATCGCTGAACGGCACGCCCAACTCAACCACATCCGCGCCAGCGTCAATCGCCGCGAGAACGATCTCCCGCGTAATCGCGAGATCCGGATCCCCGCAAGTCACATACGCCACCAGCGCCGGCTTCTTGTAAAAAGTAAGAGGCATCAGATCTTTGGTGATTTCCTTCGTGTACCTTAGTGCCCTTAGTGGTTGAAGACTACTGACTCAATCGAGTTTCAAATTCTCCCGCAATATCCCAACGTCCTTATCCCCGCGCCCGGAAACATTCACAATCACGATCTCTGATTTCTTCATGCGAGGCGCGCGCTTGATCACTTCGGCCACGGCATGCGCCGACTCCAAAGCCGGAATGATCCCCTCCGTCCGTGCCAATAAAGTCGTAGCCTCCAGCGCCTCCGCATCCGAAGCCGGCACATATTCCGCCCGACCGGAGTCCCTCAACGCCGCATGCTCCGGCCCAATCGACGGATAATCCAGCCCCGCCGACACCGAATGCGTCAGCGCAATCTGCCCGCCCGAATCCTGCAGCACGTAAGAATAAGTCCCCTGCAGCACTCCGGGAGACCCTCCGCGAAACCGCGCCGCATGATCTCCAAGGGCCTCGCCACGCCCGCCAGCTTCCACTCCGATCAACTGAACTTTCTTATCGTTCAGAAAGTCGTAGAAAATTCCAATCGAATTCGAGCCTCCGCCCACGCACGCAATAATTGCCGTCGGTAACTTCCCCTCGACCCTGAGAATCTGCGCCCGCGCCTCGCGCCCAATCACCCGATGAAAATCGCGCACCATCGTCGGATACGGATGCGCCCCCAGCACGCTCCCCAGCAGATAATGCGTGGTCCTCACATTCGTGACCCAGTCGCGCATGGCCTCGTTGATCGCGTCCTTCAGCGTGCACGACCCCGACGACACGCCGCGCACTTCCGCGCCCAGCAGCCGTATGCGGAACACATTCAATTCCTGCCGCCGCATGTCCTCGGTGCCCATGTAGACGACGCACTCAAATCCCAGCAGCGCGCACACGGTCGCCGTCGCCACGCCATGCTGACCCGCTCCAGTCTCGGCGATCACGCGATGCTTGCCCATCCGCTCGACGAGCAGCCCTTGCCCCAGGCAGTTATTGATCTTGTGCGCGCCCGTGTGCAGCAGGTCCTCACGCTTCAAATAAATCTTCGCCCCACCCAACTTTTCCGTAAGTCTCCGCGCAAAAAACAACGGCGTGGGACGCCCCGCATAAGTCTTCAGCAGCTCATCCAGCCGCGCCTGAAATTTCTTGTCGCGCCGAGCCTTCTCATAAGCGCGCTCCAACTCCTCCAGTGCAGCCATGAGCGTCTCAGGCACATACCGCCCGCCATAAACCCCAAACCGTCCCGGCTCGTTCGGACGAGCAGAGCCGTGAGACGGAGAAGCGGAAGATGATAGTGATGAAGAAACACGAGGGTGCCCCGTTCTAAATGTCGCGTCTTTGGCGACATTTAGAACGGGGACTTTGACTTTCGAAATTCGTGAACCCGAACCCATCTCTAACCAACCCTCCGATCCATCTCCCGCACCGCTTTCACAAACGCCCGCACCTTCTCCGGATCTTTTTTCCCCGGCGAGGCCTCCACTCCGGAAACCACATCCACTCCCCAGGGCTGGAGAATGCCCATTGCTTCGCTAACATTGTCGGCTCTCAACCCCCCGGCAACGACCAACTTCAACCCGCCCTGCCGCATCTCTCCCACCATCGGCAAGGCCCTCTTCCAATCAAAAACTTTGCCTGTGCCGCCCGGCTGCCGCAGGTCGCCCGAGTCCAGCACGAACGCGTCCAGCAGACCCTGCGAGAGCGAAGAAAACTTGGCCAGAGTTTTTCCGCCGTTGGCGAGATCTGACGCTGCGTTCTCGACCTCACCATCGTCCTTCCCCAACAGATTCATCGGCAGCGCGATCAAGAACCTCGTACCGGGACGGAGGGAATCAGCTCTTATCGCCTTCGCGGTGTGCCCCCCCGCGCTCCCACCCGCCGAAGGGTAAATCTGCACTCCGGTCAACCCGGCGTCGCGCAGCACATCGAATGGATCAACTCCCCCGCCGCTAACGAACACCCCCACCTTCTCCACGCTCTCCGGCAACTTCCGCACAATCTCCCGCGCCGTCTCCACCGTCACGCACCGCGGACTCTTCTCATAAAAAACGAACCCCACCGCATCGGCTCCCGCATCGACAGCCACGAGAGCATCCTCCAGATTCGTCATCCCGCAAATCTTTACCCAAGTCATAAATCAGTTGCCAGCGGCCAATTGTCAGCGATCGGTAAAATCAATCGTCCTCTGTCATCCTGAGCGAGGATTTTGCTTCGCGATGAGCGAAGCAAAACCGCAGTCGAAGGATCCCTACCGGGCACCTGATGTCCTCCTTCATTGCGAGACGCGACGACTTCCTACCGCCCGCTCGTCACCCGGGACTCGCCACTCGGTACTCGAATCAACTCTCGCAAAGCATCTCCAGGCGATGAAGCCCGCATCAGCGACTCGCCCACCAGAAATGCGTGATACCCCGCAGCCTGCAGGCGTGCAATGTCCGACGTCGAATGAATTCCGCTCTCCGCCACCCGCACCACATTTGACGGAAACTTTTCCGCCAAAGCAAACGCCGTCTCCAAATCCACCTGGAACGTCCGCAGATCGCGCGTATTCACTCCAATCAAATCGCATCCCGCATCCAAAGCCCGCTGCAACTCCTCGCCATCATGCACTTCACACAACACATCCAAACGATGCCGCCGGGCCGAAGAAGCCAACGCAACCAACTCCGCCTGCGGCAAGGCCGCCACAATCAGCAACACTGCATCTGCGGAATTCGCCCGTGCTTCCACCAGCTGAAATTCATCGACAATGAAATCTTTCCGCAAGCAGGGAATCGCAACCGCGGCCGACGCCTCCCGCAAATTCCCCAGCGATCCCTGAAAGAACTCTTCATCGGTCAATACCGACAAAGCCGCCGCACCCGCCGCCTCCAACTCCCGCGCCAGTTCCACTGGATGAAACTCCGCCCGAATCAATCCCTTCGACGGCGAAGCTTTCTTCAACTCGGCAATCACGGCCACGCCATCGCGACCGCGTGCAGCCAACGCCCGCCGAAACCCGCGCGGCACGTGCGATTCGGCCCGCCGCTCCAGCGAACGCAAGTCCGCCGTCCGCGTGGACTCGGCCACCCGCGCCCGTGTAGCCGCAATAATCCGGTCAAGCACAGCCCTCCTAGAGAATCTTTTGATTATAAGGCCCTGAGGGTGCCCATTCTAACGTCGCGCATTTTGCGACGTTAGAGTGGGGATTTTGACTTTAGCGATTTTGAAACTTTTGGTTCTTGTCCTGGACCTCGACGTGTCTTTCCCGACGGCTGCCCAGCCCCTCACTCCATCCCCAACGACGCCTTCACCGACTTCCCATACTCCCGCGCTTTTTCGAGCACCGCCGGTTCGTCGACCGTCAGCAGTTTCCGATCCCGCATCACCACGCGCCCGCCAATCACCACCGTCTCCACATCGCTCCCTTTCAGCGAATATGCGATCTGCGCATAGACGTCGTACATCGGAACCGCGTTCGGCTCATCCAGGCTGATCAACACCAGATCCGCCTTCTTGCCCGGCTCGAGCGACCCAATCTGCTTCTCCATGTGCAGGGCGCGCGCGCCGTCAATCGTCGCCATCGCCACCACATCCTTTGCCCCCAGCGCCAGCGGATCCATCTTCGAAATCTTCACCAGCTTCGCCGCCAGATCGATCTCTTCCATCAGATCGAGATCATTATTACTTCCCGCCGGACCGTCCGTCCCCAACCCAACCGCTACGCCTGCCGCGCGCTCTTCGGGCACCGGCGCTACTCCGCTCGCAATCATCATGTTGCTCGATGGATTATGCACGCATCCGACGCCCTTCTCAGCCAGCATCTTCCGGTCCGCCGCATCCACAAAAATGCAATGCGCCGCCACCACGTCCGGACCCAGCACTCCGATCGAATCCAGATACGCTACCGGGGACATCCCATGCTGCGCCTCGCTGTCGTCGCGTTCCTTCTTCATCTCGGCCACATGAATCAGAATCGGCGCATGATATTTTCTCGCCAGCGCCGCCGCATCCTGCAGCGTCTTCGTCGAGCACGTATAAATCGAGTGCGGGGCTGGCGCCGCCTGGATCAGCGCATCTCCCTGCCACTTCTTCAGGAATTTTTCCGTGTACGCCAGCATCTCCGCTTCGCTCTTGTTATCGGGCGCGGGAAAATCGATGAATGTCTCCCCCAGCACCCCGCGCATCCCGGCGGCCTTCGTCTCTTCCGCCACCGCGTCTTCGAAGTAATACATATCCGCAAACGTGGTCACGCCCGCGCGAATCTGTTCCGCCGCCGCCAGCCGCGTCCCCCAGCGCACAAACTCTTCATTCACGTTCTTCGCTTCCGCGGGAAAAATGTATTTGTACAGCCAGTCATTCAGCGTCACGTCGTCATGCAGCCCGCGAAACAGCGTCATCGGCACGTGAGTGTGCCCGTTGATAAATCCGGGCAGCACCAGCCCGCCATGCGCGTCAATCGTCTGCGCGGCATGGTATTTCGCTTCGATCTCCGCTCGCGGCCCGACCGCTACAATCGTATCGCCGCGCACCGCAACGCTCCCATCACGGACGATCGACCGCGCCGCATCCATGGTCACCACGATCCCGCCACTGACGATCAGATCGACATCCGACTTCGCCTGCCCGAACATCCCCGCGCACAGCACAACCGCAACAGCAATCAACATCCCAAACGTTCGAAGTGTTTTCATCGTTTCCTTTTCGCCGAATGTCAAAGAGTATCAAATCCCGACAATACACTTTGGAGGGTGCCCCATTCTAACGTCGCGCATTTTGCGACGTTAGAATGGGGATTTTGACTCTGCCTTCCCCTGTGTCCCCACTCCCACAACGTGTTTCCCAAAACACATCCCACCATACTCCTGGTCTTAATAACTCCCGCCAAATCAATGCCCCCAGCGCTGGCAAATACCATGCATTCCCTAAAGCGCCGTAACCCGGCAGGAGGCAACCATGACCCGTATCAACGCATTACCGAAGATCGCAGCAAACTGCAACTCGCTCGCGTGGGGAAAGAGATTCGCCAACGGCGCAATGGGCAACATCCATGCCTATGTGTTCGCCGCTGTCCTGATCATCTGCTCCGTCGCCGTCGGATGCTCCAGCGACAAACCGAAACCCGCAACTTCCGACAGCCAGATTCCCACGTCGCAACCGCAGGCGGCGCTCGCGTCCACGCCCACGCCGGCGATGCCGACTGAAAGCAAGCCCGCGCCGAAGAAAGTCGTACACAAGAAACCCGCAACCGTGAACTATGCCGACAAAACCTACGGCGTGACCTTCGAATATCCGCGCCGCTACGCCATCGAAACCGGAGACGCAGCCACGCAACTGCTGGCTTCGACTCCGCTGCCGATGAACTTCGTCCAGCCCGGTGGAGTCGCGCTCGCCGCCGTCGAATTGCCCGAGACGAATTACGCCAACACTGATTTTTCGTCGGCGTTCTTCAACGTGAGCGTCAACAAAGCCGTCAGCGCCGATCAGTGCGGACAGTTCGCCGTGCCGCAACCGAAGACTGAAGTGAAATCTGAAGCTGCAACTGAAGTAAAGGCTGAAGCGAAGTCCGAAGTAAAGACCGACGCACAGACTGAAATGAAGTCCGAAGCAAAGTCTGCGCCCGAAGCCTGGCCCGCTTCCACTGAAGTTGCGAAGCAAGACGCAACGAAGCAGGACGCGCCGAAGCCGGATTCAACTGCGTCCGCGCAGGCGATGCCAGCTCCTGAGCCGACCATCACCACGCAGCCGGTCCCAGCCAATGAGCCAGCGAACGCAGTGAAATCCTCCTCCGACGTCGCCTCGAACTCCAAGCTCCTCATCGGAGACATGGAACTCCGCGCTACCGAAGCCGTCTCCGGCGAAGGCACCCGCCAGAGCGACTCCAAATATTTCCATGTCTACCAGAACGGAGCTTGCTACGAGTTCGCACTCAACGTCACTACCGACGCCTCGGAAGACGACCTGGTCAAGCACGTCGACCGTGACAGAGTATTCAACCGTCTGGAACAAATCCTGGCGACCGTGAAGATCGCTCCCGTAGCCGCGCCCGAAGTGACCGCCGAAACTCCATCCGCTCCGGTCCCGCTAGCCCCCGCGCAGTAAGAATAAGTAAAGTAAGAACGGGTGCCCCATTCTAAACTCGCGGTTGTTGCGAGTTTAGAGTGGGGACTTTGACTTTCCCTCCAGACTCTTCACAACTCGACCTGCAAATCCACAACCCAATTGACACTCGCCCGATCAATATAGAAGCATCAATCTCATGCCCCCGCTGCGTGATTTCTTCCACCGCCGCAAAGGACGCTTTTCCTACCTGCTGGCCCTCATGCTCGTCCAGCTTCTGCTCTCGCCCTGGGACGAATTCTCGGGACCTCGCGGCCGCATCGTCGGCCTCTTCGGCGCCGGGGCCGTGCTCGCCGCGCTTTACGCCATCAGCGAATCCCGCAAAATCTGGATCGCCGGCGTCATCCTCGCCGTGCCCGCCTTCCTGCATCGCATCACCGTCTTCCCCGACCTGCGCAGCTTCGTCGCCCAGGCCGGCCTCAGCTCCTCCATCATCTTCGATATCTTCATTACCACCATCATTCTCGAAGAAATCCTCCGCCACGACGACATCAGCAACCAAACCATCTACGGCGCCCTCTGCGCCTACCTCACTGCCGGATACGCCTTCGGACACCTCTATATGCTTCTCGTCCGCCTACGGCCCGATTCTTTCCTTCTCGACCCGCGCCTGTTCCATCATCCCGTCGCCACCCAACCCGACCTCATGTATTACAGCTACGTCACGCTGATCGCGCTAGGACCGAACGGCATCGCCCCCGCCGCTCCTTACGTGCGTGTCCTCAGCATGCTGGAAGGAATTCTGGGCGTCATGTATCTCGCCGTGCTTTTGAGCCGCTTAGTCGGCCTCCACGTCTCGCAACGCATCATGAAAGAGAATCCGTCGCTTGCCACAGCAGACTTTCCCGTTGCGCAAACTAAACTGCCGCAGTAAATTCTGAGTACTTTTCCCGCGCGCTTGCGATGATCCAGAAGGACGGCGCAGCGCAACTCATACGGCGATCCTGTGCATCATCACCGTATGACCAGCGGGCCTTCCGAGTGCGGCGGACTTCCGTTCATTGGGCAACTAAGCATGGGCAACTAAACAACGGGGCAAAATTCTGCCATACGAAAGGACCTCACCAGCCATGCCACGAAAACTCAAAGCTCCTCTCTCGCAGCCCATCTTCGGTGAACCAGTATTCAACGAAGAAGTCCCAACTCCCGACCCGTCGCAGTTCCAGGTCACCCCCGACGATCAGAAGTTCTACACCAAAGAAGTGCAGGCCCTGCTCACCAAAGATGTCGTTTCGTTCGACAAAGCCTCCGGCCAGCCCGGCGACCTCTACTCGCTCGCTGAAGCCTGGGGACCACACGGCTCCGACGTCATCAACTCCATCAACGCCGCCCAGTCCATCACCTTCCACATGATCGGCGATAGCGGAGCCACCGCCGCGGCCAAGTACACATCCGAAATCAAAGTTGCCGACGCCGTCACCAACGACTTCCACTCCTCCAGCGCCGCCAACCGCCCTTCATTCCTCTTCCACCTCGGCGACGTCGTCTACAACTTTGGAGAGTCGAATTACTACTACGACCAATTTTACGAGCCCTACCGCAATTATCCCGCGCCCATCCTCGCCATCCCGGGCAATCACGACTCCTTCATTCTTCCCGGCACCGCGAAGGGAGACGAGCCTCTCACCATCTTTATCCGCAATTTCTGCGGAACCTCCATCGTCGTTACCAAAGAGGCCGGATCCCTCCATCGCACCTGCATGACCCAGCCCGGCGTCTACTTCGCGCTCGACGCTCCTTTCGTCCGCATCCTGGGACTGTTTTCCAACGCCTTGGAAGATCCCGGAGTGATCTCGAGCGAGACCACGAAAGGGAAGGCGAAGTGGCCCACAGTTCCCGATTACCAGCTCGACTTTCTCACCGCACAACTGCAGCAGATCAAGTCCAGCAACTACCAGGGCGCCGTGATCCTCACCGTGCACCATCCCCCGTTCACTTACTCGCCGCAAGTCGGCGCTTCCGGCGGAGGCCAGCACTACGGCAGCCCCATCATGCTCTCCGACATCGACGCGATCTGCCAACAGACGGGCGTCTACCCGCACGCCGTCATCTCCGGACACGCCCACAATTATCAGCGCTACACCCGCAAGTTAAAATTCGCCGGCGCGAATTACTCCGTCCCCTTCGTGATCTGCGGAGACAGCGGCCACAACGTGACCCCTCTGACCACCGCCAGCTTCGGCAAGAAAGCAACTCAACCCGGAGACAATCTCGACGTCAGTTACATGGACGCCAGCACCACAGTCCAATCCACCGGCCTCACGCTGAACCGTCACGACCAGCAGAACTCTGGATTCCTGCGAGTCAGCGTCACGGCCAAGCAACTAACCATCACCTTCAACCCAGTCGCCAAAACACAAGGCGCACCAGTAAAGTCCGACACAGTAACGGTAGATCTAACAACGCACACATCCGAATGAAGCGCAATATTTCCCGGGAGAAAGAAGGAATCGGGCGCCCCATTCTAAACTCGCGCTTTTTGCGAGTTTGGAGTGGGGATTTTGCTTGGGCGCGGAATCTGAATCACCATCCAAATCGATCCTTCATCTCCGAGTCCAATCCCCACCCTCCCGCATCCAACCGGGCATGGAGGTAACTTTATGTATGTAGTATTAGGAGCAAGCGGCAACACCGGACACATCGTCGCGAACAATCTTCTTGCCCGCGGGCAGAAAGTCCGTGTCGTCGGCAGAAACTCTGCTCACTTGCAGCCTCTCGCGGCCAAAGGCGCCGAGACGTTTATCGCCGATATCACCGACGCCAGCGCTCTCTCCAAAGCCTTTCAACAGGCCGATTCGGCCTACGTTATGCTTCCACCCAATCCCGCCAGCACTGATCCGCTCGGCGATTCCAATCGCGTGAGCGACGCGATCGCCTTCGCCGTGCAAAGTGCAGGAACCAAAAATATCGTTGCCCTCAGCAGCATCGGAGCCGAACAGGCCAGCGGAACTGGCCCTGTGGTCCGCCTTTACCACCTCGAACAAAAGCTCAACCAGATTAGCAGCGCGAACGTGCTTTATCTTCGCCCGGGATACTTTATGGAGAACACGCTTCCGCAAGTCCACGCGATCCGCCAGATGAACGCCGTCGCCACGCCGCTGCGTCCGGATCTGAAACTTCCCATGATCGCCACGCGCGACATCGGCACCGTCGCGGCCGACGTGCTCTTACACCCAACCATCCACGGCAAACAAACCCGCGAACTTCTCGGACAACGCGACCTCACTTTCACCGACGTTGCCTCGATCATTGGCAAGGCCATCGGCAAGCCTGACCTGAAATACGTGCAAGCGCCCGACGAGCAGTTCCGCGGCGCCCTGCTGCAAATGGGAATGTCGGAGACATCTGCCAAACTGCTTCTCGAGATGATCGCTTCCCTCAACTCCGGAAAGATGCGCCCCCTGGAACCGCGCACACAACAGAACACCACACCAACCTCATACGAAACATTCGTAGCCGAGAACTTCGTCCCGGCCTATCAAGAAAAAGCCGCAGCCTAATATGCAGCGGGTGCCCCGCACTAGCCGCGCTCTTTGCGGCTAGTGCGGGGATTTTGACTTGCCGACCGAGTAAGCAGCCGGGAAATTCGGACATTGATCTCTCCTTGGAGAAGCTGTCAGCTATCCGCTATCAGCTTTTCCACGGACTACGCGTCGCTCGGGGCGCTTCCGACTTCTTCGAACTGAAGTGCCTACCCTCCCCCTTATCCCTCGATCTATTGGAATCTTGGGTTTGGCGGGATTTCGCGATTTGATCCCTGGGCAGCAGTAAGTTAGGGGCAAAATCTTGAGTACCCGGCACTTAGTGCAGCGCAGCGCGGATTTTTGTTTGGTGCTGTGGGGAGTATCGGAGCTTTGAAAACCTCAGTAAAGGTTATGTGAACATAGGGCTGTGGAAAAGTCCGCGAACGAGAGCGGTAGCGGATGGTGACCGTCGTTGGCAACCCACCCCATTGCAGAGGAAGGAACGTGGGGCACCCGGCAGAAGGTCCACACCCGGCGAGTTTCACCCCAGCCTGTTGTACCTGCTAGACTGGTAGCGAATCAGAATCTCGTGGCTACAGTAAGACATCTCACGCACGCGCCACTCCGCGAAGCTCTCGTTGATATTCAGCTCGAACATCCGCTAGACGTATCGTTCGCGGAATCTCTTGCGAAGCGCGTGCTTCCCGGATACGAGGCGAGGAACGAGATTCGCCAGTTCTCGATAAAACTTATCGGAGCCGGACCTTCGCCTGGCGATCGAGTGGAGGAATTGCTTGGTTGGAGGTATGAATCCCCAGATGGCAGCAGGGTGGTTCAACTGCGACGCAATGGCGTAACTTATAGCATCCTCCGCGAGTACACGGAGTGGTCGGACATCAGATCGGCGGCGCGGTCGATCTGGGAGCTTTACAGGGGTTTCGCAGGGGGGGAACAGACCGTTTCCCGCATAGCCGTTCGCTATATCAACGTCTTGGACCTACCTCCCGCAGTAGAGCTAAACAATTACCTAACGGCCGCACCCCAGGTTCCTCGTGGTTTGCCGCAGACCCTAACACATTTCCTAGAAAGGGTCATTGTTCCCTTTGAACCTGACATTTTTGCTATTATCACCCAGACACTGGAGCCTCCACTGACGTCGCGCCCTGTGACCCGCGTGATCTTAGATATCGATGTTTACGCTCAACGTTCTTTCCAAAGCGATTCGGCTGAGCTGTGGGCCTCCTTCGATCGTCTGCGCGAAGTTAAGAACTCAATTTTCTTTTCATCACTCACCGATCAGGCCCTGGAGGCTTTCTTATGATTGCGTACCCACCAGCCCTACAAAGCCCACCCGCCGTAGTTGGAAGGCCAGAGGGCGGTGAGAGCGAGGCGGCGTCCGAACTGCGTCAAGCGATTGATAAATTCCTTGAGCATTATTCTGAACCAAGGATGAGTCTCTTGATTCCTGAGATTAGGGCCTTGGTCAGAAACGCTCCGGGATCGTCCGAGGATTTGGAAATGGTTCCCGTTAGCGAGAATACTGCTAAGGAGGCAGTAAGATTTGCGACACTGTTGCCCAAGTCTCTGCCGATCCCGGAAATCGCTGCTGACCCGGATGGAGAAATCGCCTTCGATTGGATCGCGAAGTCGGGAAGTATGTTCACCGTGAGTGTTGATGCGACGGGACGTCTCGCATACGCGGGGAGATTTGGAGAGAAGAGCAAGATTCATGGAATTGAGCAGCTTTCTGACTCGTGTCCTCAAGAAATTCTGCGCGGTATTCAGCGGGCAACAGGCTAGCGCGGGAACGTTCGGGATCCTTGGTCGGTATATCTTCTCGCGCAGCCACTATTCCCGCGGTCGTGCGAAGCCGGCGGCGTTCCTGCCCCCGAAACAAAAGAACGAAATATCCATGTTCTTTTTGGACGGACTGGATGAGAGCGAGACTTGGGCCATCGGAGACTTCGCTGGCCAAAGGCGGGGAAAGCCTGCAATCGCAAGCGCCACGATGCGGTCGAGTCTGATTCAAGAGATTGGGTTCGAGATCCGGCCCGCTCCCCGAGATCACCCGCTTCACGTAAATGTGGGACCGTGGCCTTCCTCAAAAGATGAGCAATTAGCTCTTGCGCAGGAACTTTGCGCGAATTCCACACTTAACATCCGGCCCTCCGAGCCTTCTATTCCCAGCTAAAGGAAACGGCCGTCGAGACCTACTCTCCCACACACGTTCGCGTGCAGTGCAATCGGCCCGGCGGGGCTGGCCTCCTTTGACATCGCATGCGGGCCTCTCTAGTGTCGTGTCCCGTAAATACGTGAACAAAGTCGCGCGAGCTTTTCCAGGATAGAGTCAGCGGTTGCGGTCCAGACAAAGGGCCGACTGGATCGGTTGTAATGCTGCACGAAGCCATCGAT
>Ga0187805_10000142_pt1 | contig 21135 bp, 20 predicted proteins | sample NC_wetland_sal_i_6_FD_132965 | JGI IMG/M metagenome (GOLD analysis project Ga0187805, IMG submission 132965) | Wetland sediment microbial communities from Neuse River Estuary, North Carolina, USA - Control_5 | ecosystem: Environmental > Aquatic > Freshwater > Wetlands > Sediment | place: USA...
GATCGCATCGTCGGTGATCTCGCAGGTCCCAGGCGCAAGGCCCGTAGCCTCGATCTGCCGCTTGAGCAGATAGCGCTTGGCGATCTCGACCTTTTCCTCCTCGGTATAGCCGGGGAGCTCGATAATCTCCATGCGGTCGCGCAACGGCCCAGGGATCGTGTCGATCACATTGGCGGTGCCGACGAACATCACCCGCGATAGGTCGAATGGGACGGCGAGGTAATTGTCGCGGAAGGTCGAGTTCTGTTCCGGATCGAGCACCTCGAGCAGAGCCGCCGACGGATCGCCGTGAAAGCCATGGCCGAGCTTGTCCATCTCGTCGAGCATGAGCACCGGGTTCCGTGTCTCAGCTTTGCGGATCGCCTGGATGACGTTGCCTGGCAGCGCGCCGATGTAGGTGCGACGATGACCGCGGATTTCGGCCTCGTCATGGAGGCCGCCAAGACTCAGCCGCGCGAATTTGCGGCCCGTGGCGCGCGCGATCGATTGGCCAAGCGAAGTCTTGCCGACGCCGGGAGGTCCGACGAAGCACAGGATCGGGCTCTTGCCATCCGGCTTCAGCTTGCGCACGGCGAGGAATTCGAGGATGCGCTGCTTGATCTTGGGTAGGCCGTAATGGTCCTCATCAAGGATTCGACGCGCCTCCGCAATGTCGATCCGCTCTTCCGACAGCGTCGACCAGGGCAGCTCGATCAGCCAATCGAGGTAGCTGCGGATCATGGAGTGCTCGGCGCTCGCCTCAGGCGTACGCTCAAGGCGTGCGAGTTCCTTCCGTGCCTGCTTCTCGGCCTCCTCCGGCATCTTGGCCTTTTCGATCGCTTCGCGCAGCTCAGCGATCTCGGCACCGGTGCCTTCGCCCTCGCCGAGCTCTTTCTGGATCTGGCGAAGTTGCTCGCGCAAGATGTGCTCGCGCTGCCGCCCTTGCAGCGATTCCTGCGTCTGCTCGCCGATCTGCTTGGACAGGCGCAAGATTTCGATCTGTTGCGCGAGGATGCGCAACAGCTTGTCCAGGCGCTCCTGGACGTCGAAGGTCTCAAGCAGATCCTGTTTCTCAGCGGGCGTGAGATCCGACGCATTGGCGACGAAATCGGCAAGCGCCGCGGGCGACTGAATCTGATCGATGGCGTCGGCGAGCTCCTTCGGGATCGCCGGCAACAGCGAGATTGCCTCGCGCGCCCGCTCCTTCAGCTGATGCGTGCGGGCGGCGATCTCGGTCGAATAGACCTCGGCCTCACCGATCTCATCGACACGTGCGACGAGGAATGGATAGCCGGGCAGAAACTCGGCGATGCGGAAGCGACGGGTGCCGCGCGCGACGAGGTGATGGCTCCCGTCCGGCGCCGTGACATAGCGCAAAATTTCAGCCACCGTGCCGACGCCACGCAGATGTTCGGGCCCCGGCGTCTCGATCGACGGGTCGGTCTGGAGCAGCACACCGATTGGCTTATCGGCGCGCGCGGCCGCCTGGGCGCCGGCGATGGATTGCGGACGGCCGAGAGCAAGCGGCGTCACCACGCTGGGAAAAAGCACGGCGTTGCGCGTCGGCAGTATGATCAAGGCGCGATCGGGCAGCTTCAGCTCGGAAGCTGACGTCTGTTCGGTCGTAGATGTTTGGGTCGTATCGTTCATGGCATGGCCCCCGCTCAGCCAAGCTTCACAAAGGTGAGCACGAGGCAACCGTTCACAAGCTCGCGCTCGGAGAGCCGCAAGCGGTTGAGCTGCAGCGCGACACGCCGCTCGAAGCTCCCATAGGGAATCTCCAGCCGTACGATCTTGGCATTTCCCTCACAGGAAGGCAGGGGGCGGCTCCCCACGATGGTCAGCGTCCCCCCTTCGGTCTGCACCTGCACGGCGTCGGGTGCGACGCCCGGCAGTGCAACGATGATCCGCAGCTGGCGCTCGGTTTCGAGGACGTCGATCGGCGGTTCCCAGCGCGCGAGACGTTCCCCTTCGCGGCTGGGCTCGAAAAACTGCCGGTGGAGCTGTTCGGCCCTGTCCAGCAAGGCGCAAGCTTCGGCCCACATCAGATGTCGGGGATCTCTGGTCACGCCACTAACCTCGACGAGTTACGCGACATTGATCTTACCGCCCGGCACATCGTCCGGAAATGACGACGGCCAACAGATCGGAGTAACCAATAGAAGCGATAGAAAGTTGAAAGGACACCATATATTGGTGCCCCGCGGCACTCCTGCAAGGACCAGTTCGGATTGCGTTAGGGCTAGAGGGCACCTTCGGCGATAAACTGACAGCCGGAGAGTGGTGCGAGTTGGTCATCACCTGGAAAGATGGCAAGCGCGCAGACCCCGTTCCTTTGATGCGCCGCTCGGCAGCGAGACGCCAAATGGAGATCGCGCCGGCGGCGAAGGACAACGAGGCCGACCACCTTGGTCCAGCCGCAGCGGCCCAGTCATGAGCGTATTGCCGATATAGATCAGAACGCACTCGGTAGGCCCCAAGATATCGAATACGAAGTCTGGCTTGCCCCGTGGCGCATTGCGGTAGGCAAGCCCCAAGCCGAGCACGAGGACGATCAGCACCGTCATGCTGACAAGAAGCGGCCAGGAGCCGGGTCGGATAGCTTCGGCTGAAGAAGCTTCGCCACACAGAAGATAAGCAAGACGATCAGTGCAGAGATCGCGGTGCTGCGCGCATTCAAATCCCAATCCATGTCCATATCCCCGGCCGCGACATAGGTCCGCCACCCCCTGGGGGCGCCGATGTTGGTCGAAACATCGCCGATGACATGGCCGGCATGGGGAGCATTCGCATCCGTCGGTAGGTCGCTGTTGTTCCAGGGCCTGCGGCCGAAGCACCACGCGACGCTGTGCTATATTGGGACCTATGGGGGAGGCCAAATCCGACCAGGCTACGGTGCTCGATTTCCTGGCCTCGCCGGGGGCATATGATTCGGCACCCGCAGAGGTGGATCGAATCGAGACCCACGCGTCTGTTGTCTTTCTGGCCGGGACGCGCGCCTACAAGATCAAGCGCGCGGTAAAATATCCGTTCCTCGACTTTTCGACGCTGAAGCGGAGGCGGCGCGCCCTGCTCAACGAGCTTCGTCTTAATCGCCGTACCGCGCCTCAACTTTATCTCGAAGTCATACCGATAACTGCCGACGAACAAGGCAAATTGCATCTTGGCGGCAAAGGCCATATCGCGGAGTGGGTGCTGGTCATGCGGCGATTTGATCAAGCCAAACTCTACGACCGCATGGCCGAGGACGGGCGCCTTCCCTTGGGCGCCATGACACGGCTCGCCCGAGTCATTTCCGTCTTTCATCGGAGTGCCGATCGGCTTCTCGCGCCGGAGCCGGCCCTCTTAGTGCTTCGCGCGGTGATCGAAGACAACGAAACCACCCTCTCTGCGCGTGCGAATGTCCTTCCAGGCGAAGTGCTCGCCGCGGTCAACCGCATGAGTCGTGAGGTGTTCGCCGCGCTTGCTCTCCTGCTTCAGGCGCGAGCCCTCGGCGGTTATGTACGCCACTGCCATGGCGATCTGCATCTTCGCAACATCGTGGAGATCCAGGGCGCGCCTACGTTGTTCGATGCCATTGAGTGCGACGATGCCATCGCCACTATCGATGTTCTCTACGACCTCGCCTTCCTGCTCATGGATCTCGGCGCGCGGGGTCTGCCGGCTCACGCCAACGCCGTGCTCAACGCCTACTTGGAGGCATGTGGCGATACCGCCAATCTCATCGGTCTTGCGGCGTTGCCACTGTTTCTGTCCGTGCGAGCGATGATCAGGGCCAAGGTCGAGCTGTTGCGCGCATCTCTGAACCCAGGCTTGCAGACAGAGGTACACCGCCGCGCGACCTCCTATGTTCTGCTTGCACGCGATTATCTTGAGACGCACCGGCCACAGCTCATTGCCATTGGCGGTTTGTCTGGGACCGGCAAGTCGAGCGTGGCGCAGGCCCTTGCGCCACGTCTCGGCGCGTTTCCGGGCGCGGTGCTTGTGCGGAGCGACGTAGAGCGCAAGCGGATGTTCGGAGTTGCGGCAGACGAGAGGCTTCCTCGCGCCGCCTATACTGCCGAGATTTCCGATATCGTCTATGGCATCTGCCGCAAGCGCGCCTTGATGGCGCTTGAGGGGGGGCAGGCGGTGATTGTGGATGCGGTTCATGCCAAGAGAGAGGAGCGCGACGCCATCGCCGAGATTGCCGCGCGCGCGGTCGCCGTGTTCACCGGGATCTGGCTCGAGGCGGCTGCCGACACGATGCGAGGTCGCATTGTGCGCCGCAGCGGGGATGTGTCCGACGCGACGCCGGATGTGCTTGACGAGCAACTCGCCTTCGATCTTGGCCCGCAGAACTTCGCTGTTGTCGATGCCGGCAGACCCGTCGACCAGGTGGTGGCGTCCTGCCTCGAGCTCATTCGCTCCCCGAAGGGATAACGGGCAGGCCGGATTCATCCTTTCCTAACCCTCTCGCCGGACAGTTGGAGCTAATGCGCCCCCGCTAAGGCGCTCACTTCCGGGCGCTTTTGCCGTTGCTTGCGGCGCGCGCTGGTTTGACGGGGTCGAGTAGGTTGGGTCCGGTGGGTATGACAGCGCGCGCGCGCGCGGCGGCGACGCTCGTTTGGCACGTGGCCACGCTCCCGGCGCCGCGCCTCCTTATCTCTCTGCTTTTGATCGGCTCTGTCGGCGCGAGCGTCGTGGCGTGCCGCTCCGGCAATGGTGAGAGGCTCGGGGAGCGTGTCATTCCCCTCGGCCAGCCGGTCCCGAAGGGTGGGGGCGCCTACGTCACAGGCTCCGCCTATCAAGTTGACGGTGTTTGGTATCAGCCGCGGGAGGATCCGACCTATGATCGCGTCGGCAAGGCGTCCTGGTATGGCGAGCTGTTCCACGGGCGCCGCACCGCCAATGGCGAGATCTACGATATGGATCGGCTGTCGGCTGCCTCGCCGACTCTGCCCATGCCGGTTTACGCCCGCGTGACCAATCTCGAGAACCAGCGGTCGATCATTGTCCGCGTCAACGACCGCGGACCTTACGCCAACGATCGCATCATAGATCTGTCGCGGCGTTCGGCGGAGCTGCTCGGCTTCCGCGACAAGGGCACCGCACCGGTGCGCGTCCAGTATCTTGCGCGTGCGCCGCTCAATGGCGACGACAGCTACGAGCGCCGCTACCTCGCGAGCCAAGGGTGGGCCCAGGTTGCATCGCGCGGCGGACCAAGGGAGCCTGCCTCGGTGGGAAGCGTTGCCCTAAATATGCGGCCACCCCACAAACCGGCCTATCCGCAAACTGTGGCCTCTGTCGCGGTACAGCCGGCGCCGGTAGATGCCGTGCCGGCGCCGGGGGTGGTGCCGCAACTTCGCTGGCAGGCAAGCGCCCGATCTAGCGCCGCCCCGAGTCCCCTGCGCCAAGGCACGGCGGGCAGAAACGGGGCAGGTGGATTTCTGATTCAGGCCGGGTCGTTTAGAAGCGAGGACAACGCGGAACGAGCGCGTTCGTCACTTTCCGGCATCGCGCCGGTCGAGGTGGCCCCGATCGGGGCCGGGAGCGAGACCATTTTTCGCGTTCGCGTCGGGCCATTTGCCGACGAGCTTGCGGCAAATGCGGCGCTCGCCAGAGTGACGGAGGCTGGATATAGGGGTGCCAAAATCGTTGCGAACTAAGGCGTCTCGCCGGTTGATTTTTCCGACCGCGCGCTCGATAGTTGGGCCCCGAGGCCGGTGGGGCGGCCGGCGCCTGGCCAAAACGATCCGAAGTATCCAACGTGCACGCTTTGCGCCTTGACATCGTGATCAAGCTCGCCGTGGCATTCGTTCTGCTTGTCGCGGGCGGAGCGAGTTTATCCACGCCCGCGCACGCTGCGACCAAGGCTCCCGCAGGCGGCTTCGACACCAAGGCCAAGCACGCCATTCTCATGAATGTCGACGCCGATCTCATCTTCTACGAGAAGGATGCGGATGCGCTGATGCCGCCAGCGAGCATGAGCAAGCTCATGACGCTTGTCGTGGTGTTTCGCGAGCTGAAGGCGGGCCATATCAAGCTCGATGACCAGTTCAAGGTGAGCGAGCATGCTTGGCGCACGGGCGGGGCGCCGTCAGGCGGCTCGGCCATGTTCGCGCCCCTCAACTCGACGGTCAGCGTCGAGGACCTGATCCAGGGCGTCACCGTGCAGTCCGGCAACGACGCCTGCATCATCCTGGCCGAGGGCATTTCCGGCTCAGAAGACGCCTTCGTCAAGGAGATGAACAAATATGCCAAGGAGATTGGACTGACGAAGTCGCATTTCGAGAACTCGACCGGGCTGCCGGCTGACGGACACGTCATGACCGCGCGTGAACTCGCCCTCCTCGCCGACTACCTGATCAAGAACTATCCAGAGTACTATCACTATTTCGGCGAGAAGGAGTTCACCTACGGCAAGTGGAAATTCACCAATCGCAATCCGCTCGTGTTCGAGCAGGATCTCGGCGTCGACGGGTTGAAGACCGGATTCATCGAGGATGCGGGATACGGGCTGGTGGCGAGCGCACTTCGCGACAACCAGCGCGTGATCCTGGTGGTGAGCGGGCTCAATACCAAGAAGGAGCGTGAGGAAGAGCCGCGCAAGCTGCTCGAATGGGGCTTCAAGAGCTTTAAGCCGTTCCGGCTGTTCGACCAGGGCGAGAAGGTGAGCGATGCACTGGTGTGGGGCGGCACCCGGCATTACGTGCCGCTGGTCGGTAACGGCAACATCGACATCATCCTGCCGTTTAACACGAGCGGGCAGGTCACGGCGCAGATCCTGTATGACGGGCCGATCAAGGCTCCGATCCGCAAAGGCGACCAGGTGGCGGTGCTGCGGGTCACCGCGGCCGACACCCAGGCGACCAACAACATTCCCCTCTATGCCGGCGAGGACATCGGTCAAAGCAATTTTGCCATGCGTGGCCTCGACTCACTTTTGGTCCTCGCTTTTGGCTGGCTGCTCTAAAATCCCCCGCGCGGGGACACTACTTCTAGAGGCAAGATGCGCCACGAGACGGTCGAAATCGGCAAGTTGATCACATTCGAGGGCGGCGAAGGGGCCGGCAAATCCACCCAGGTGTTGATGCTCGTCGACCGGCTCTCGCGTGCCGGCCGCCATGCCATCGCCACGCGCGAACCTGGCGGCTCACCTGCTGCCGAGGACATCCGCGAGGTCCTGCTCTCCGGCAAGGTCAAGCAATTCGGCCCGTTCGCCGAGGCGCTCCTCTTCTCCATTGCTCGCCAAGATCACGTGGACAGTGTGATCGGCGATGCGGTGGCGCGGGGCCAATGGGTGGTCTGCGACCGCTTTCTGGATTCCACCCGTGCCTATCAGGGCGTCACCGGCGGCGTCCCGGCGCCGGTGATCAGCGCGCTCGAGCGGCTGACGCTGCGCGGGCTTCTTCCCAATCTCACCATTGTGCTCGACATCCCGGTCGAGGAGGGGCTCGCGCGTGCGGCGCAGCGGCCCGGTGTCAGGGGGCCTGACCGCTTCGAGAGCCAAGAGCTGGCTCAGCACGAGCGCATCCGCAAGGCCTTTCTCGATATCGCCGAGGAAGAGCCCAGCCGCTGCGTGGTGATCGACGCGCGCAAGCCTGAGGCGCTCGTCGCCGAGGATGTGTGGGAAGCGGTGACTGAGCGCTTGCGCCCATGAGCCGGGCAACTGCTGAGAAGCGCGCGGTTCCGGCGGAAGAGCCAGATCGTCTCGAAGGATTTTCCACTCCCCGCGAGGTCGACCGCCTGTTTGGCCATGAGGCGGCGGTTGCTGAATTCGGCGATGCATTGCTGAGCGGCAGGCTGCACCACGCCTGGCTGCTGGTCGGACCTGAAGGTGTCGGTAAGGCGACGCTCGCCTATCGTCTCGCCCGCGAGGTTCTCGTGCATGGCGAAGAGGGTGGGGCGCAGGTTCCCATCACCGCCGATCATCCCGTGTTCCGCAGGGTTGCGGGACTTGGTCACCCGAACTTGCTTCTGATCCGCCGCTCGTGGCTCGAAAAGACGAAGCGCTATTCGCAATGGATCGGCGTCGACGAGGTGCGCCGCTTGCGCAATTTCCTTGGCAACAGCGCGGGCGAAATGGGATGGCGCGTGGTCATCGTCGATCGCGCCGACGATCTCAACGAAAGTTCCGGCAATGCGCTGTTGAAGGCGCTGGAAGAGCCGCCACCGCGCACACTGTTTTTCCTGGTGGTGACCGCCGAAGGGCATATCCCGGTAACTATCCGCTCGCGCTGCCGCGCACTCCGTGTGACGGGCTTGGGGCAGGAAGAACTTGAGAGGGCGGTGCTGGCGGCACTTGAGCGTGACGAGCGCGAGGTCGATGCCGAGACGCTTGCTGTCGCACTTGATCTGAGCCAGGGCAGCGTGCGCCGCGCACTTGAGCTTGTCACCGGTGAGGGCATCGCCCTTCATCGGGAGATCGTTGGAGCATTCGCCCGTCTGCCAGATATTGACGCCGAGATTATGCATAAGCTTGCCGAGCGGCTGCGAGGTGGGATGTTCGGTTTTGGTGACAGCGAGCAGCTTCGGCTCTTCGTTTCGCTGCTGCTTGGTCTCGTGGAGCGGATGATCCGCGAAGCTGCGACCGGCGAGGGCGCTATTGGAGAAGAGAAGGCGCTCGCTAACCGGCTGGTCGACGGCGCCACGCTGCCGCAATGGGTCGAAGCCTGGGAGGCGATCGGTCGCGCCAAAGCCGATGTCGCAAGCCTCAACCTTGATCGCGGACTTTTCGTGGTGGAAACGTTCCGCCGGCTGCAGCAGGCCGCGCGGGGCTCGCCCAGTTAGTCAAATTCACCGCGGCGCTTGCCGGGGCGCGCGGCCAAGGCTATTCCATCACCTCCATGGCAGAGACGCGGCCCTATTACATCACCACTGCCATCTCCTATCCGAACGATGCGCCCCATATCGGCCACGCCTATGAGGCCGTCGCCACCGATTCGCTTGCGCGCTTCCGCCGGCTGCAGGGGATGGACGTGTTCTTCTTGACCGGTACCGACGAGCATGGCGTCAAGATGCTGCAAACGGCGCGAAAGCAGGGCATCACGCCGGCGGAGCTTGCCGACCGCAACACTCCGCTCTTCCGCGAGATGGTCACCGCGCTCAATTGCTCCAACGACGATTTCATCCGCACGCGGGAGGAGCGCCACAAGCGCGCCTGCGAAGAGCTATGGCGGCGCATGCAAGCCAATGGCGACATCTATCTTTCGACCTATGCCGGCTGGTACTCGATCCGTGACGAGGCCTATTATGACGAGAGCGAGCTGAAGGAGGGCGCCGGCGGCCAGAAGTTTTCGCCTCAGGGCACGTCGGCCGAATGGGTCGAGGAGGAGAGCTACTTCTTCCGGCTGTCCGCCTATCAGGAGAAGCTGCTCGCCCATTACGAGGCGCATCCGGACTTTGTCGGGCCGGACACGCGCGCGAATGAGGTGAAGAGCTTCGTGCGCGGGGGCCTACAGGACCTCTCCATCTCGCGCACCACCTTCGATTGGGGCATCCCAGTCCCCGGCGACCCCAAGCACATCATGTATGTGTGGGTCGATGCGCTCACCAATTATCTCACTGGCGTCGGCTTCCCGGATGAGCAGTCGGCGACGTTCAAGCGCTACTGGCCGGCAGACGTGCATATCATCGGCAAAGACATTATCCGCTTCCACGCAGTCTATTGGCCCGCCTTCCTGATGTCGGCGGGCGTCGCGCTACCAAAACGCGTGTTCGGCCATGGCTTCCTCTACAATCGCGGGGAGAAGATGTCGAAGTCGGTCGGCAATGTCGTCGATCCCTTCGTGCTCGTCGGCGATTACGGTGTCGATCAGCTCCGCTATTTCCTCTTGCGTGAGGTGCCCTTCGGCCAGGACGGCAACTACAGCCGCGACGCCATCGTGCAGCGCACCAACGCAGACCTCGCCAACGACCTCGGCAATCTTGCGCAGCGCTCGCTATCGATGATCGCCAAGAATTGCGGAGGGTTCGTTCCGGCGCCGGGAGAGTTTACTCCTGCTGACCAGGCGATCCTCGCGGTGGCGGACGCTTCGCTTGTGCGCGTGACGCAGGCTATCGACGATTTTGCCATTCATCGCGCGCTTGAAATCGTCTGGGCGGTGATCGCCGACGCCAATCGTTACTTCGCCGGCGAAGAGCCTTGGGCCCACAAGAAGACTAACCCCAAGCGCATGGAGACCATCCTCTATGTGACGGCGGAGGTGCTGCGCCAGATTGCCATCCTAGTGCAGCCTATCATGCCAGGGAGTGCGGCCAAGCTGCTCGATCAGCTCGGCGTGCCGCAAGGTTCGCGGGATTTCGCCAAGCTTGGGCCGAGTGGGCGGCTTAAGCCGGGCACTCAGCTCCCCCAGCCACAGCCTGCGTTTCCGCGCTACGTCGAGCCGGAAACGCCCGAGGCCGACGCGGCAGCGCTCTGATGCTGATCGACAGTCAGCGTCGGCGAGATTTCAACGCTGACAGCTGTCCTTCGCGCGATTTCTTACGCCCCAGCGCGTGGCGAGGCTCGATTATTTTCAGGATCAGCAGAAGGGCCCAATCACGCGGGCGAAGTTCCTCGCGCGAGCCTCGAAGCTAGCCGACGAGAAGGCGCGCGAACTGCGGTGGCTTGTGTAGCGATTGCACTAGCTGTGTGCTCACCATGGAATTGCTCGCGTTCAAGTTACCCAATGGCGTTGAGTTTACGATACCCGCAGATTGGTGGAACGAAGCCTGCATGTATAACTTCGAACTGCAGTCGGCTTTCTATTCGTATGAGGATTTGCCCGAGCTTTTCATTCGCATGGAGGCCATCGAGGTTCCATCGATGGAGGAACGCCAGCACCTTGGGCATGGTGGCCTGAGTCGCATTCGGATGGTCAGCATTCTCAGGGCAATTGCATCGGGGAGACCTCTGCCGCCCGTAGAGGTGGAAGAACTATTGTCTGATGCCGCCTATCCGTATCGACTTCACCATGGCGCTCACCGCTTCTTTGCCTCCGTCGCCGCTGGCTTCCCTTCCATTCCCGCGGTGGTTTGGCGCTGAGCTCGACCAGCCTTTAGGAGGCCCCGTTAAGCTGAATGCGCGTCGATGCGCTTGACGAAGTTCCTGTTTTGTTCTCCAAGCGTATCGCTCAAGGGGCGAGCTTGACCTACCTTATCGCGTCGAGCAATGGGAGGATGCGGAATAGGCACGTCGAGGAGCTGATTCAACCGGCGAGCAGGCCGGATAGTCACTCTGTGAGACAGAAAACCAGATTGTTGGCTGATAGTCGGAGCGAAGTGAAATGAACAGACTCTGCATTAGCGATTACGGCGACGACAAAAACGACGGGCGCGCGAGAGCAACGCCGATCTATTCATGGAAGCGAGCGGTGAAGCTTTGCGCCGGCGGAAGCAGACGCCAGGAGCACCCGATCCAATTCGGGGGTTGAGTCAAAGCCGGTGGTTCGGAAAACTACCAGAAGGCGCCGGTATCAGCACTGATTCGCTGATAGGAAGCCCCTGCTTGCGTCCACCGCGCGGTCGGGCTTCTTGCAGGCACGCCATATCTCTAGCCAGTTATAGTTAATGCGTGTATGCTCGTTCCGCATGGTCCGGTAAGTGCCAGGCCAGCTGAACGCGATAAGCCCCGTGAGCCCGTCAGTCCCGGCCGCGGGGCTTTTCCGTACCTGGATCGAAGAAAGAAAAAGCGGCTCCCGCAGGTCCTTGCCGTTCAGGTGGAGGAGGCGCCAAAATTCACAAGCTTATTGCGGGAACGTCTTCAGATAAGCGATGAGGTTTGCCCGGTCGCTGGCATCGGGCACTCCTGGGAACAAGCTCATCGACGAGTCGGGGAGCATAGCCTTTGGATTGGCGATCCACTTATCGATATTCCCCTCGGTCCAGACAACGCCCAATTCCGCGAGCGTTCGCATTCCGTCGCTATACATTGGATAATCGCCGATGCTTGCCGCCTTGCGCCCGACGATGCCGTTCAGCTCTGGTCCGACTAGGGTCTTCGCACCGGGGCCGATCTGATGACACAGTGCGCATTTTGCAAACACTTCCTTGCCCTTCGCGGCATCACCTGCGGCAAGAGCCGATCCGCCGAAGGCCGCAAGCAGCGTGGCGCCGAGCGCAAATGACGTTAACATCCTCATCTCAGTCCTCCTGGTATGACCAAAGTTAAGGGTATTTTCTGACGGGAAAACCTTAAGCTGAATGCCTCGATGGATTTTGAATCGACAGAGTATATCAGCGGACACGAGACATGGCTCGTTTTGTAGCAGAGCCACGCCATATTGCGTGTCAGCCCCCTTACCAAGGGCGCCGACCGAAGCCGACGCCTCTGACGCCTAATGCCTGTCGCGCATGGCGAACCAAAATTTAACGATGGCGCTCTTTACCTCCTCATTGTCTTCGCTGGCCTTTCTGAAAAACTCGAACAGTCCACTCTCGGATACGCTTGGGTGCTTCTCCACACTCTAGAAGCAGTCTCCATTTGATAACCTCCCCACGCTGACCTGGCACGGAACGGGACGACCTTGCCATCGTACCTTATGGCAAGGGGGTTCTGGTTCCGGTGCCTCGCACTTGGCGCGGTATTCTTGGATTATGTACTCCAACGCTTTTACGGCATCCGTTAGCATCAGCTTTGCCACCGCGTAAAGGTCAGCCTCAGGAGGCATAAGCAATTGATATCATAGGTGTTTAATGTTGATCGACAGTCACTGCCATCTCGATTTTCCCGATCTCGCCACGCAGCGCGAGGCCGTGCTCGCGCGAGCGGAAGGCGCCGGCGTCGACCTCATGCTGACCATCTCCACGCGGGTGCGGCGGTTCGCCGATCTGCTTGAGATAATTGAGCCCCATGCTCAGGTGTTCTGCTCGATCGGGACCCATCCGCACCACGCGGCGGAGGAGAAGGACATTATGCTCGAAGAGATCGTGAGCTTCACGCGCCATCCAAAGGTGGTGGCCATCGGCGAGGCGGGGCTCGACTATCACTACGAGATTAGCCCGCGCGCCGACCAGGAGCGTGGCTTCCGTACCCATATCGCCGCCGCGCGCCAGACAGGATTGCCCCTTGTGATACATGCCCGCGACGCCGATGAGGACATTGCCCGTATCCTCGAAGAGGAGACTGGACGCGGCGCTTTCCCTTTCGTGCTGCATTGCTTCACCGGAGGTCCTGAGCTTGCGCGCCGCGGATTCGCGCTCGGCGGCTATGTGTCGTTCTCCGGTGTGGTGACCTTCAAGAACTCCGGCGCGTTGCGCGACATCGCCAAGGTGATGCCGCTTGACCGGCTGCTGGTCGAAACCGATGCGCCCTATCTCGCGCCGGAGCCCTTGCGCGGGCGCACCAACGAGCCTGCCAATGTGGCACATACCGCGGCGCGGCTCGCGGCCGTTCGCGGCGTGGGCGAGGCAGAGATCGCGCGAGCCACGACCGAGAACTTCCTACGCCTGTTCAAGAAGGTGCCGCGCTCGGCGGTTTCCATCCCGTCCTCCGCATGACGCTCAAGTTTACCATTCTCGGCTGCGGCACGTCCGGCGGCGTGCCTCGGGTCGGCAACATCTGGGGCGCGTGCGATCCGTCCAATCCGAAGAACCGGCGCCGGCGCTGCTCGGTGCTCGTACAAAAGGAGGGTGGGGAGGGCACGACAAACGTGCTCGTGGACACCTCGCCAGACCTCCGCGAGCAGTTGCTCGCCACTGGGGTCGGCTGGCTCGACGGCGTGCTCTACACCCATGACCACGCCGACCATTCCCACGGCATCGATGATTTGCGCATGGTCTCCTACAATGGGCGTCGGCGGGTTGCGGTCTATCACGACGCGGCGACGGGGCGCCTTCTCAGGCAGCGCTTCGCCTATTGTTTCCATACGCCGCCGGAGAGTGAATATCCGCCGATTCTCGATAGTCACGAGTTGACGCCGGGCGTGCCGGTCGAAATTCTAGGCCCGGGCGGCGGCATGGAGGCGCTCCCGTTCAAGCAGCGGCACGGGTCGGGAGAGACACTTGGCTTCCGCTTCGGCGGCATCGCCTATTCGCCCGACGTCAGCGATCTGTCCGAGGAGTCGCTCAAATACCTCACGAACCTAGATGTGTGGGTCCTCGATGCGCTCCGCTATTCTAGGCATCCGAGTCATTTCAGTGTCGCTGAGGCGCTTGACTGGATCGCGCGCGTCAAACCGAAGCGCGCGGTGCTCACCCATATGCATGTCGATCTTGACTATGAGGCTTTGGCGCGGGAGCTGCCTGAAGGTGTCGAGCCGGCCTATGACGGCATGGTCCTGATGACAAAGGATAAAATTGGCGATTCGTGAACCTTGGTCGCGATCTTCACTTGACATATTGCAAGGGCGCCTCCATGTTCCGGTCATCTAATTGCTCGCGATCGCGCGAAGCCGCTGCTCCAATTTGCGGCGTTTCATCCCGAGACAATTTTTCAAAACATCGTCTGACCCCAGCTAGCGCGTGGGAAACGGCGCAAAGACCATCACGACCGTTTCAGCGGCGTTCGTGGCATACAAGGATATTTTATTAAGTGACACCTACTTCTTTCGACGGCCTCGGCCTGTCCGAGCCCTTGCGGCTTGCGCTCAAGACGGAGAACTATCTCAAACCGACGCCGATTCAGGCGCAGGCGATCCCGCTTCTGACCGAAGGCAGGGACTTGCTCGGTATCGCCCAGACGGGCACCGGAAAAACCGCGGCCTTCGCGCTGCCGATCCTGCACAATCTGTCAACTGAACGCTTGCAGCGCTCACCGGGACGCCCGCGTGCGCTCATTCTTGCGCCGACGCGCGAGCTCGCCCGTCAGATCGACGATCGATTCCGCGCTTATGGCCGCGAGCTGTCCTTGCGATCCGCCGTCATCTTCGGCGGCGTAGGACAAGGTCAACAGGTAAAGGCGCTGGCCCAAGGTGTCGACATTTTGATCGCTACGCCAGGGCGTCTGCTCGACCTTTACGCCCAGCGCCATGTCAGCTTCGATCATGTTTCGATCCTCGTACTGGATGAGGCGGACCGTATGCTCGACATGGGTTTCATTCGCGACGTACGCAAGATCGTCGCTGCCTGCCGCAAAAAGCGGCAGACGTTGCTGTTCTCGGCGACCATGCCGCCCGACATCGCCAAGCTTGCCGCAGAGATCCTCCGCAATCCCGCGCGCATCGACATTTCGCCTGCCAAGGTCACCGTCGATCGTATCGATCAGCGTGTGTATTTCGTTGCGGCCCAGGCCAAGCGCGGGTTGCTGACGGACCTGCTCGCGGATCCGGACATGGACCGCGTGCTCGTCTTCACCCGCACCAAGCGGGGCGCCGACAAGGTCTGCAAATTTCTGCGGCAGTCCGGGGTGGTGGCCGAGGCGCTGCACGGCAACAAGGCGCAAAACGCCCGCGTGCGGGCGCTCGACGCTTTCCGCTGCGGGCGGGCGCGCATCCTCGTCGCCACCGATATCGCCGCTCGAGGCATCGACGTGCCGGGGATTTCGCATGTCATCAATTACGAACTGCCGAACGAGCCGGAGAGCTACGTGCATCGAATCGGCCGCACGGCACGGGCCGGTGCCGGCGGAACGGCCTTGTCGTTCTGCGATCCGAGCGAGCGGCCGTATCTCAAGTCCATCGAGAATTTGACACGTGCGCCGGTTTCCGTCGTTGGCCATCGTTATAGCCAGCTCGAAGTGGCCAAAGTCGGTTCGAAGGGACGGCGGCCCGAGCGTACGCATGCCGCACCGGCGTCCAAGCGCTCATGGCGATCGAATGGGCGGCGCACGAACGCGCTGCCTGCCGCCAGGGGAGCTCTGACCCGTCCGAGAACCGCACGTGTGTCCCTATCAGGAGAGTCGCGATGAACAAATTTCCCACGCGCATCAGCGCCGCAAGGCGGAACGCGGAAGCGCTTCTAAGCCGAAGCAAGAAGCAGGAATCGACCCTGAAGATCGAGCAAGAGCGCGAGCACGACGCGATGGTCGAGAAGACGGCGCGCTTGCGCGCGCTGCGGCTCGCAAAGGAGGCCGCGGACAGAGAAGCCACTGCTTCGGCAGCCGCAACCCCCCGCCCCAAATCGCGTCGCGCCGGTCAAAAATAGAGCGAAGGATCCAACATGGCTTTCAAGCCCAACTACAACCAGGAGCGCGCCAATCGCAACCGCAGCAAGCTGCAGAAGAAGCAGGAAAAGCTGCAGCGGCGCGAAGAGGAAGCCGCGAAGCGCAAGGCCGCCCGCGGTGATGCCGAGGTTGAGGTCGCGCCCGAGGCCGGAAAGCCCCCGCATCACAGTTAGTTTTCGCTATTGGAGAACGCACATGGCCAAGAAGAGGCAACAGGTCGCCAACGGCTTCGTGCTGTTCGACGTCCTCTATGAGGATGGAACGCAGAGCTCCAACCGCAAGGTGCCTGCCGCAGACCTTGGCGGTCTCGACGGAGATGCGCCGGCGCGCACCTTCATCGAGATGCAGGACCGCAAGATCAGCGAAGTGTCCGGCATGTCACGCGGGCGCATCAAGACGATCGTCCGCTCGCGCAAGCGCGTGGCCTAACACGCCCGGCGGCTAGGGCGTAAAGAGCTGGCCCGTAGCCTCGGACTCGGGCATCGCGAGCGTCACGAAAATTTCGGTGACTTGCTCTGGCTGGGGGAGCGTGGCGGGATCTTCGCCCGGATAGGCTTCGGCGCGCATGCGCGTGGCCATGGCGCCGGGATCCACGAGGTTCACCTTGATCTCTGTTCCCGCAGTCTCATTCGCATAGGTCTCGGCGAGCGCCTCGAGTGCTGCCTTGGAGACGGAATAGGGAGCCCAATACGCGCGGGCCGAGCGCGCCACGCTCGAAGTGACGAAGATGATACGCGCTGCATTGGAGCGATGGAGCAGGGGATCCAGAGTACGGATCAGCCGCCAATTGGCGGTCACATTCACCGTAAACACGCGGTTCCAATGGGCAGAAGGAATGTGGGGCAGCGGCGACAGGGCCCCGAGGATCGCGGCGCTGCCGACGAACACATCCAGTCTGCCAAAGCGCTCATAGAGCGAGGGCCCGAGCGCATCGATCGCCTGCCCGTCGGTAAGATCGAGCGGCACGAGGCTCGCGGTGCCGCTTGCCGCACGGATCTCGTCATCGACCCTGCCGAGCATAGTCATGCCACGAGCAAGCAAAAGCACATGCGCGCCTTCCCTGGCGAAGGCAAGCGCGACTGCGCGGCCAAGTCCGCGCGACGCCCCGGTAATAAGCGCAATGCGGTCCTTGAGACGCTGTTCGGTCAACCGACCTCGGCGAGGAAGGAGAGCTGCTTCTGCTGCGGCGGACCTTCGCGGTCCCGCAGCCTGGTCGGATATTCGCCGGTGAAGCAGTGATCGGTGAACTGCGGATGGGCGGGATCGCGGCTGTCGTATCCCATGGCCTTGTAGATGCCGTCCACCGACAGGAATGCAAGCGAGTCGGCGCCCATATAGGTCCGCATCTGTTCCAGTGTCTTGGTCGCGGCGAGCAGCTTGTCCTGGTCTGGCGTATCGATGCCGTAGAAGTCCGGATGGGTGATTGGCGGGCTCGAAATGCGCATATGCACTTCCTTGGCGCCTGCCTCGCGCATCATCTGCACGATCTTCACCGAGGTTGTGCCTCGCACCACGCTGTCGTCGATTAGCACGATGCGCTTGCCCTTCACTTCCGCCTCATTGGCGCTGTGCTTGAGCTTCACGCCGAGCTGGCGGATGCGCTGCTCGGGCTCGATGAAGGTGCGCCCGACATAGTGATTGCGGATGATGCCGAACTCAAACGGGATGCCGGAGCCTTGCGAATAGCCGATTGCAGCGGGCACCCCAGAATCGGGGATGGGGATGACGACGTCTGCGTCGGCCGGAGCTTCGCGCGCCAATTGCCGGCCCATTTCTTTCCGCACCTCGTAGACGGAGCGCCCGCCGACGATGGAGTCGGGACGGGAGAAATAGATGTATTCGAAGATGCAGAGCCGGGCGGGGTATTTCGGCACGAAGCGGTGACTCTCTAAGCCATCCTTGGTGATCACGACCACCTCACCGTTCTCGACTTCGCGCACGAAGTCGGCGCCGATAATGTCGAGAGCACAGGTCTCTGAGGCGAGAACCAAAGCCTCGCCGAGCTTGCCGAGGACGAGCGGCCTGATGCCGTAAGGATCGCGCGCGCCGACGAGTTTCTTGTTGGTCAACCCGACCAGGGCATAGGCGCCTTCAACTTGCAGCAGTGCCTCGACGAATTTTTCCACGAACAGGCGCTTCTCGCTGCGGGCGACGAGGTGGAGAATGACTTCCGTGTCGGTGGTGGACTGGCAGATGGCGCCCTTCTTGATCAGCCAGTCGCGAAGGGTGAGGGCATTGGTGAGATTACCGTTATGGGCCAGGGCAAAGCCGCCGGAGTCGAGATCGACGAAAAGCGGCTGGACGTTGCGCATAATGGGATCGCCGCAGGTCGAATAGCGCACATGGCCGATCGCCGCGCTGCCCTTCAGCCGCTCGATCATTTGGCTTGAGGTGAAATGGTCGCCGACCAGGCCGAGGCGCCGCTCGGTGTGGAAATGGGCACCGTCGAAACTGACGATGCCGGTGGCCTCTTGGCCGCGATGCTGGAGGGCGTGCAGGCCAAGCGCCGTGAGCGCCGCAGCGTCCGGATGGCCGAAAATTCCGAACACGCCGCATTCCTCATGCAGGCGGTCCTCTTCGAGCCAAGTCAAGGCCTGATCGTCAACGTGGTCGGTCACGCGCGTCCTCGCCTCCCTTAGATAGGCGCCCTCAAGGGCGCTTCAATCCCATACGCCGCACGCGTTCGCACAACCGGTTTGAATGGATTCGGCCCCTCCGAGCGCTGGCCAGGCGCAGGCGCCGCCGGCGCAGCATCAGAGGGTGAGCCACGCTGAGCGCCGGGCGCCGCTGCTGGACCTTCAGGCGCTTCCTCGTGCTTGGATCCGGGGAGGTATTGCTCTGGGTTCAGCGGCATCAGCGATTCGATGGCCACCTGGGTCTGTTTGAGGATCGGGTAGGAGCGCGCCTCGGTGATCCAGGTTGGTTGATCCCTGGCGAGCGCGCTGAACAGAATGAAGACGATGGCCACGAGGAGAAACCCTCGCGCCAAGCCAAAGAGGAAGCCCATGGTGCGATCGAGCGCGCCGACGCGACTATCGAGCACGCGGTCGGAGATCCGGAACGTGATCAGGCTGACGATGATCAGGACGATAACAAAGACACCGACGGCGAAGGCAAACATCGCAACGGTGGGATTGCTAATATACGGCGTGAGCAGGCTGGAATATCTGGGGGTGAGATAAAGGGCGGCGACGGCGGCCACGGCCCAAGAGAAAATGGACAAAACCTCCCGTGTGAATCCGCGCACCATGGCGAGGAATCCCGACACGAGCATGATGATGATGAGAATGACATCGAGCCAGGAAATTGGCATGGCGCGAGGCTCCTTGGAGGGGCGCGGCGGAGACTATCACGATTCCCCGCGATGAAGCATAAATGACCCGAACCGGCAACGGTGGATGCCAAGTCCGGCGCATTGTCGCATGCGGGCCCCGTTCAGTCCCTCTCCGGCAGGCCGAACCGGGCCACGAGTTCGCAGAGCTGGGAGAGGGGCACGAGCCGGATCTCCGCCAGCTGTCGGTCCGGGGCGCAAGCCGCCGGCACGACTGCCCGCGTGAACCCCAATTTCGTGGCCTCCTTAAGGCGTTGGTCCATTTGACCCACGGCTCTGACCGCGCCGGTGAGGCTGACCTCGCCGAAAAAGACAGTGTCCTCGGGCGCCGGGCGTCCGGTGAAAGACGAAAGAAGAGCCGCCGCGGCGGCAAGGTCGGCGGCGGGATCGCCGAGCTTCAGGCCGCCAGCGACATTGAGATAGACGTCGTGGGCGCCGAGGCGGGTGCTGCAGCGGGCCTCGAGCACGGCTATGACCATGGCGAGCCGGTTCGGGTCCCATCCGACCACGGCGCGTCTTGGCATGCTGAGTAAAGACGGCGCGACAAGCGCCTGTAATTCAACCAGGATCGGCCTTGTCCCCTCCATGCCTGCGAACACCGCGGTGCCTGGCGCGCCGCGGTCGCGGTCGCTGAGGAACAGGGCAGAAGGGTTCTCTACCTGTTGCAGCCCCTCATAGCGCATCTCGAACACGCCGATCTCATCGGTCGGCCCGAAGCGGTTCTTCACCGCCCGCAGGATTCGGAATTGGTGGCCGCTTTGGCCTTCGAAATAGAGCACAGTGTCGACCATATGCTCGATGACCTTGGGGCCGGCGATCTGGCCGTCCTTGGTGACGTGGCCGACGAGGACCAGGGTCGAGCCGCTCCCTTTGGCCCAACGCACGAGCGCCGAGGCGCAGCCGCGAAGCTGCGAAATGGTGCCGGGGGCGGCTTCGAGGCCCTCCGACCACAGAGTCTGTACCGAATCGATGACGATCAGGGCAGGTGCCTTCGCTTTGCTCAAGGTGGCGATAATATTGGCGAGGTTGGTTTCGGTGCCGAGCGCCACTGGAGCCTGGCTGAGGCCAAGGCGCGCGGCCCGCATGCGCACCTGCGCGGGCGCTTCCTCGCCGGAGAGATAGACGACCGTTGCGCTGCTCGAGGCAAGTGCCGCCGCGGCCTGGAGCAGAAGTGTCGATTTGCCGATGCCGGGGTCGCCGCCGACGAGCACAGCCGAGCCAGGCACGAGTCCGCCGCCAAGCACGCGATCGAGCTCGGCCATGCCGGTCGGCAGCCGCGGCGCATCACGGGTCTCGGTTTGCAGGCCCTCGAAAGAGGCCGCCCTGCCTTTGCCGCCTCTGATGGCGACAAGCGCCGGCGGACCGGAGGGAGCGGCAGCCTCCTCGATGATGCTGTTCCATTCCCCGCAGGCGGCGCATTTGCCGGACCAGCGCGTGGTTACGGCGCCACAGGCCTGGCAGACGAAGGCTTTGGATGCTTTGGCCATTATGAGCTTCTAGCCGCCAGTGTAGCGCCGCACGGCGCGGGTGCCGAGATTGGTGAGAACCTCGTAGTCGATGGTGCCGGCGTGGACGGCAAGCTCGTCGGCCGAGACATTCTTGCCGATCAGCTCGACCCAAGCGTCGCGCTGAGCAACCGCCTCGGGTACATCGGTCACATCGATGGTAATGAGATCCATGGACACGCGGCCCAGCAGCGGCGCCGGATGCGATCCAAGGTAGACCTGCAAGCCTTGCTCGCCGTCGCCGGCCGACAGCGAGC
>Ga0187805_10000143_pt1 | contig 21091 bp, 15 predicted proteins | sample NC_wetland_sal_i_6_FD_132965 | JGI IMG/M metagenome (GOLD analysis project Ga0187805, IMG submission 132965) | Wetland sediment microbial communities from Neuse River Estuary, North Carolina, USA - Control_5 | ecosystem: Environmental > Aquatic > Freshwater > Wetlands > Sediment | place: USA...
CTCCGGAGCTTTCAAGTACAGCTCCGCCAATTCCCGCGCCCGACTGAGCGCCTTACCGTTCGGGACAACCTCGGCGACCACTCCCCATTCGTGCGCAGCACGCGCGGGCAGCGGGTGCGGATTCAGCAGGAACGCCTCCGCTCGTCCCGCTCCGGCACGATAACTCCAGGTGGTGAAGATTCCGTCGCCGGGAGCAACGCCCTGGGAGAAGTGGGCCACATCCTGGAAAGTCGCGCCATCTGCCGCCACAATTACACTGGCAAGCAGCGCGTAGTCTGAGTGCACGTGGGCGCGTCCCTCAACGGCCGCGATCACCGGCACGCGGATGTTGGCTATGTTTTCCAAAGCCTGAACGCCTTCGTCGTGAACCTGGCTCCAGACGCCGGGATCGGCGGCATCCCCGAAAGAGGACCAATCGACATCAGTAATGAACTCCCCGCCCGCACCTGTGAGGATTACGATCTTGTTTGCGCGATCTTGCGAAATCCGGTAGAAGGCCTCGACAAGTTCCGTGTGAGCTGGCGCGGACATGATGAACGGTCCACCCTTGCTGTGGAACTCAGCAACCAGCACACCTTTCTCATCTCGGGTCAGCTTTAGGTTGTGATAAGCAGTGAAATAGTCATTTTGAAGTTGCATCGTAATCTCCTCTCTGATTTGGTTGTTCTGCTGTGGGCTCCCAGTGATTAGAATCCCGCAACTGCCTGAGAGTTGCAGGACGGAGGGTGTAGTGCGCTCAGGTGGCTACAACAAGTCCGCCTGCCGCCCGGATCACCTCTCCGGTGATCCAGGCTGATTCATCTGATGCCAGGAACACTGCCAGGGGTGCGATATCAGAAACGCGACCGAGCCGGCCGAGCGGTGTCTTCGCAGCCAGAGCGGCGCTGGCACCACCCTCAAACGTTCCCGCGGTTACATTGCCTTCGGTTTCCGTATGGCCGGGAGCGATGGCGTTCACGCGGATCTTGCGCGGTGCCAGTTCGAGCGCCAATCCCTTGGTCAGTGTTTCGATGGCGCCTTTCGTGGAAGCGTACAGCAGGGCTCCCGTCACCGGATGCGAGCCCACGATCGAGCTGAGGTTGATGATGCTCCCGCCGTCGGGCCCGAACCGCTTGATGGCCTCCTGCACGGTGAGAATCGCCCCGAGAACGTTGACGTTGTAGTGGATGTGAAAGCTCTGTTCAGAAATATCCGTGAAGGCGCCGAAGCGGAATACCCCGGCGTTGTTGACCAGAACGTCCAGTCTTCCGAACGCAGAGTGCACTTCCTGGAATAACCGCGCGACATCCGCGGCCTTGGACACGTCGGCCCCGACCGCGATCGCCTCGCCGCCGTTTCCGGTGATCGTCTGAGCGACGCGTTCGGCACCTTCCCGGTCAGACGAATAGTTCACGGCCACGCGCGCGCCTTCAACTCCCAAGGCCGCTGCGATCCCAGCGCCTATCCCTTTCGACGCGCCCGTCACAATTGCTACTTTCTTAGACAGTCTGCCCATAATTCACCACCTGTTGTTAACTCGACTGTCTGTCCCCCTACATCCATCGTTATGAATCGCGTCTCGCGCGTATGGAAAACTCGATTTGATGCTCCTCATGCCAAAAAGTTTTCGAAATAGCTCATTTATTCAATTTTGCATCTTGAACGAACCGTCGGCAACCCTTCCTTGCGGGATTAGGAAAGCAACAAAGTTCAAGCCGCTTTTCTTGCGCCCGATTCCTTCCCTCGCTTAATGCGCGCGGAAAGCACCTCTTTGGCTTTTTGCAGTTCCGCACGCCGCTTAGCGGCTAATCCGCGTCCTGCTCGGTTCATGAAGTACGTGAGCATCCGCAGGCCTGACCCAGGCCCTTTTGGAGAAACTTTTTTGGAAGCAAGAGTGCGGGCAATGGCCGCAGCACTTTTCGTAAATAATCCCGGCGGTGGATGCGTGGAATCGGTCGTGACGCTGGATACCCATTTCTTCCCCGATCGTCTTGGCATAAGCCTCCTTTGCAAAAGCGCTTTCAGCTCGCAGCAGTCGCCTCGGCCGCCCAGCGGGTGCGCGGCACGTGCTCGCGCGCGTTCGAGCAAGCAACTCACACGCTGGGATTGGATGCTTGGTGCTCGATAAGGGTCCGGCGGCAACCTCCAAGCAGCGGGCGGTGATGGCTCCGCACGCGTCAAGACAAAATTCGCTTCATTCAAGTGCGACACGAAGGCAATCCGTCTTATCGAAATCACCCCTGGACAAGCTCCAGCGTAACACTCACCACGACGAGCATCCAGAATTATGCACCCGACCCAAACGCGCTCGCATCGAATGTCGCTAGGAGGAAGCTGTCATGCAAGCTGCCGTCGTTCCCGCTGTGAACAGTTCGTGGCTGGTCAAAGAAGTTCCGCAACCTCAGCCCGGACCCAATCAAGTGCTCGTGAAGATGCACGCGAGCGGCATCTGCTATACCGACGTCCATCAAACCCTCGGGCACTTGCCCGGACCATTTCCTCGAATCCTCGGCCACGAACCGGTCGGCGAGATCGTTGCCGTGGCTCCCGACGTTACCACGCGAAAGGTCGGCGACCGTGTGGGTACCGCCTGGATTCAATCCACATGCGGTCGCTGCGAATGGTGCCAGCGTGGCCGCAGAATGTTCTGTCCCTACTTGAAGGGTACAGGGATTGAGGCACAGGGCGGACACGCCGAGTACATGTTGATGAATGCCGACGCAACCTATCTGATTCCCGACAAGGTTTCCTATGAGCAGGCGGCGCCTATTTTCTGCGCCGGTTACACGGTGTACAGCGGGCTCCGCTGGGCCGATCCGCAGCCGCATGAGCGTGTGGCTGTGCTCGGCATCGGAGGACTTGGGCACTTGGCAGTGCAATACGCAAAGGCCGCAGGCTTCGAGACCATCGCAGTTTCGCATTCCCCTGACAAAGACAAGATGATCCGCGACCTCGGTGCGGATGAAGTTGTCCGCGACGGCAAGAGCCTTGCGGCAGCGGGGGGCGCAGATGTAATCCTCAGTACCTCTAATTCGACCAAGTCGATGGTGGACAGCATACAGGGATTACGGCCGGACGGCCGGCTGGTCACGATGGGCGCCGATGCGGAGCCGCTTTCGGTCTCGCTGATCGATCTCATCTCGAAGCGCATTCGAATCATTGGCAGCCAGCAAAACGGCCCCGAATATCTTTATGAAGCGCTTGATTTCGTGGCGCAAGGAAAAGTGAAAACGATTGTCGAGACGTATCCATTGGCACAGGCACCGAAGGCCTATGACCGCGTTGCGGAGGGCAAGGCCCGCTTCCGTGCCGTCCTCACAATGTAATCGTCGATCGAGCAGCCAAAGCCAGCCTTGGGCGGTTGACGGACCAACTTTACGTCACGCTCTTTATGGAAGAGTTGCCGATAATTCGGGGGTAATGTTCACAAGGGCCGTTGTTCCTAAAATCGAGAACGACCGCATTGAGCCCGCTAAACGCGGTTAGCTGTCGCGGCCGTCATGTATGACTGACAAAGGAGCACGAGATGCTCTCGTGATTTGCGGACTGTGGCAGGCGACGGCACTGCCTCGAGCATGGAGCGAATTGCACCCGCCATCGCTGCCAGCATTATGTCGATGGCGAATTTGTCGGGTGGCGACTTGGTATCGGGCGCTGTCTGAAGCATCGCCTCAACGGCTCCCCGCGACCGCTGACTGATCCGTTTGATCAAAGCCGGCCCGCCCACGTTCGCCGAGACGCGGTAGAGGGCCACGGAAATGTCGGCGCGCTCCATCTTGGCATCAACGAACGCCTCCACCATTTCTCTAATCATTTCGGCTAGCGGCTTATGAGACGCGCTCTCACAGGCAGCCTCAACCTTTGCCGCTACGTTATTCATATGATGTTCCAACACCGCAAACAGCAGCGACTGCTTGTTCGGGTAGTACTGATACAGAGTACCGACGGAAACTCCGGCGCGGTCCGCGACGCGGGTCGTCGTCAATCGCTCTGCGCCATGCCGCAGCAAAACCTGAATCGTCGCCTCAGAAATCGCCTCCACCGTGACGACCGACCTCGCTTGAAGGGGCGTCTTTCTTGGTTCAAATGCAACGAGCGTGCCGGCCGGCATATGCGAACTCCAAACCTGAAGAATCCTTCATCCAATGATTGTAACAAGGAGAAACGGAATGATTGAACAGACTGATCTTGCTGGAAGCTTTATGCTGGCGGGTACATCGATGACTTTGAATCGCATGGGATACGGTGCAATGCAGCTTGCAGGACCCGGTGTCTGGGGACCGCCGCGGGACGTCGATGCCGCCATTGCTGTTCTGCGCGAGGCAGTAGAGTCCGGCGTGAACCACATTGATACGAGCGACTACTACGGACCACATGTGACCAATCAGATCATCAAGCAGGCGCTTCATCCCTACCCGGATAGTCTCGCGATCGTCACCAAATTGGGCGCTCGCCGCGGTTCAGACAAGTCCTGGATTCATGCTCTCTCCCGCCAGGAACTGATCGATGGAGTTCATGACAACCTCAGAAATCTCGGCCTCGATCACATCGATGTTGTAAATCTCCGCGTTGGAGGGATGGCGGAGCCGTCTGACGGTTCGCTTGAGGAGCCGCTCACCGTGCTTGCCGAACTGAAGCGTCAGGGACTGATTCGTCATATCGGATTAAGCAACATAACTCCCAAGCAGCTGTCGGAGGCTCAAACCATTACCGAGATCGTCTGCGTGCAAAATTTCTATAACGTCGCCCGCAGGAACGATGACGCCTTCATCGATGATCTCGCTGCCCAAGGTATCGCTTACGTTCCATTTTTTCCGCTGGGAGGCTTCACACCATTACAGTCGTCGGCACTTGACGCAGCAGCCGCCTTGCTGCAAGCCGCGCCCATGCAGGTTGCACTCGCCTGGCTTCTCCAGCGCTCGCCTAACATCCTGCTGATTCCGGGCACATGCTCCATCGAGCATCTTCGCGAGAATCTTAAGGCCGCGACCCTTCAGATCCCGCCTGAAGTACTCGCGGATCTCGACGCCATCGGTCGAGGTCAACGGGGTCAGTAGCCGTCGGGGCTGTCATTGGTGCCAATCCAGGAGGACAATTTATGAAGGTATTTGTTACGGGTGCTACCGGTTTTATCGGTTATACCATCGTTCAGGAACTGATCAACGGTGGCCATCAGGTACTCGGCCTCGCTCGTAGCGAGGCTGGCGCTCAATCTTTGATCGCCGCCGGGGCCGAGGTGCATCGAGGGAACCTTGAAGATCTGGACAGCCTGCGGAGTGGAGTCGCCGCCTCCGATGGCGTGATACACACAGCTTTCGTCCATGATTTCGCGAGATTCAAGGAAATCTGCGAGATAGACAGGCGCGCCACTGAGGCTCTCGAGAAAGCACAGAGTTTCTGAGATTCGTTTTCGCCTTGAGCAGACCTGCGTCGCCCCGGCATCGGAACCGCTGGCTCAAACTGCATAAACCGCAGGAGGATCTTAAGGTGGGAGCAGTCAAATATTTGACCAAGCTGAATCTCGCGAGCCTCTGGCACCATCCTAAGAAACGGATGTTATGAATTCCAAAGCAGCGAGATTGCTGGTGGTGGAATCCGATGATGCCTTCAGGGAGCAAATCGTTGCTGTTCGCCATATTCGCGTTGTAATGCTGTCGCCAGGAGGATCCGCCGAGCGTGCTCGGGGCCTTGATCTTGGCGCCAACGATGTTCAATTGTTTCGCCCGTCCGATTTCTGGTGTCATCGCTTCTCAGGAATTCGCATCTCTATCTCATAGAACGCCAGCCAAGCGCCAAGACGGTGTAATGAGGATCCCCAAATGAGCACAAAAACTATGTCACGCCCGGACTCCGCAAAGGTCGTTCCCTTGACGACGAAGCCCCCGAACATTAACAAACTTCTCCAACAGTATGGAACGGGAGAGATTCCATTCGCCGGAACCCAAGACGCGCTGTACGACCGGCACCTGGTTTTTGACCGGGCCATCGACCCGAAGGTCGCCAGCGCCCGAGAACGCTTCGAAGCAGTCTCCCATGCCGTGCGTGACGTTCTGGCGCAGCGCTGGGTCAAAACCAAGACGACATACGAGCAGCAGAATGCTAAACGCATTTACTACCTTTCCATGGAGTTCCTTCTGGGACGATCGCTCACTAATAACCTCACCAACCTGTTGCTTGATCCCGTAGTGCAGGAAGTCATCAGAGAGAAAGACATTGCTTGGCCTGAGTTGATTGAGCAGGAACCGGACGCGGGACTGGGAAACGGAGGTCTGGGCCGTCTTGCGGCCTGTTTCCTAGACTCGATGGCCACAATGCAACTGGCTGGCACGGGCTATGGTCTGCGTTACGAGTACGGCATGTTTCGACAGTCGTTTGTGAACGGCTGGCAGCAGGAGAATCCCGATAACTGGCTGCGCAACGGTGATCCGTGGGAGATCTGTCGCCAACACGAGAAGGTGGATATCAACCTGAACGTCACGTTCAAGCTTCGGGATGGACGAGTGGAGGTGATACCGGGTCGTCCATCGACCCTGTTCGGCATTCCTTTTGACCGACCAGTCGTGGGCTATGGAGGAAAAACCATCAACACCCTCCGCCTGTGGGCCGCGGCGGCGGCAGACTTCTTTGATTTTCAGGAATTTGGCACGGGAGATTTCGTGGGTGCTCTGGGCGGGACACTCGAGGCCGAATCGCTGACCCGCGTGCTTTATCCGGATGACTCCACGAATGCGGGGCAACAGCTGCGCTTCGTCCAGGAATACTTTCTGGTCGCTTGTTCTCTGGCGGATCTGATACGCCGGTTTCTCCGGCACAACAGCGATTGGGGAAAGTTACCCGAGAAGGCCGCCATCCAACTCAACGACACGCATCCTTCAATGGCAGTCGCAGAACTGATGCGCATTCTGCTGGACGACGCGCATCTGGGCTGGGATGAGGCTTGGGATTTGACCAGGAGGACGTTAGCCTACACCAACCACACATTGCTGCCCGAGGCGCTTGAAAAGTGGCCGGTGGCATGGTTTGAAGTGCTCCTTCCCCGTCAGCTTGAGATCATCTACGAAGTCAACCGCCGCCTGCTCGACGAAGTTCGGATGCGCTTTCCGAACAATGAGGGACGCGTCAAGCGCATCAGCCTTGTGGAAGAAGGGAGTCCACGCAAGATTCGCATGGCCAATCTCGCCATTGTCGGTTCGCACAGCACCAACGGCGTCGCGGCAGTCCATTCCAAATTGTTGCGGACGACAACGGTGAAGGATTTGGCTGAAATGTTCCCCGAGCGTTTCAACAATAAGACGAACGGCGTCACGCCGCGGCGGTGGCTGCTCCAGTCGAATCCTAGCCTGGCGCGGGTGATTACGGCGGCGATCGGCGAAAATTGGATCACCGACCTGAACCAGCTCCGTGATCTCAAACCGTTGGCCGCAGATTCTTCCTTTCGGCAAGCGTTCCTGGCATCAAAGCGCGAGGCTAAAGTGCGTTTCGCCGACTGGCTCAAGGCGACGTCTGGGCAAATGGTTGATCCCGACACGATTTTCGATAGTCAGATCAAGCGCATTCACGAATACAAGCGGCAACTGCTGAATGCGCTGCGCATCATCGTCGTTTACAACCGGCTGCGGGAGAATCCAGATCTGGAGATGGTGCCGCGCACGTTTTTCTTCGCCGGGAAAGCGGCGCCAGCCTACCGGCTGGCGAAAATTATCATCAAATTTATCAACAATCTGGCGGGCACGATCGATAATGATCCCATCGTGCGCGGCCGTATGAAGGTCGTCTTTCTGCCTGAGTACAACGTGTCGCTGGCGGAGAGGCTGATTCCAGCCAGCGATGTTTCGAATCAGATTTCCACTGCCGGCTATGAGGCCAGTGGGACGAGCAATATGAAGTTCATGATGAACGGCGCGCTCACGGTCGGAACAAGGGATGGAGCGACGATCGAAATGGCGGAAGAGGCCGGAGAAGAAAATCTTTTCCTGTTCGGACTCACCGTGGAACAGGTTGAAAATAGTCGCTCCTGGTACAGTCCAGAGTGGCACTATGAGCACGAGCCCGAGACCCGCGCTGCTATCGACCTTATTTCCTCCAATTACTTCAGCCACTATGAACCAGGAGCGTTCGAACCGTTACGAGATACGCTTTTGTTGTTTGGCGACCGCTATATGCACCTGGCTGATCTAAAGTCGTACGTGCAAGCACAGGAGAGCCTGGGCGCACTCTACCGCGATCCCGGAGGGTGGGCGCAAAAGGCGATCCTGAACGTAGCGAGCTCGGGAAAATTCTCCGCCGACCGCACGATTCACGAATACACAACCGAGATTTGGAAGGTGGAACCATGCCCCATACCTTAGAAACACAGCCTCAGGCAACCGCTGGTGAAGCATCGGTTTCGCCGCTCGCTGGCAAGCCTGCGCCCAGGGAGATGCTGATCGATGTTTCGCGCATGGAAAAAGAGTACTTCGAGCACAGACCCGATGTGCGCGACCCCAACCAACTGGTGAGTTTCGGGACCAGCGGGCACCGCGGATCGCCTCTCCATGGCACCTTCAATGAAGCACATATTCTGGCGATCACACAGGCCATCTGCGAATACCGACGAGGACAAGCCATCGACGGGCATCTCTACATGGGGAAGGATACGCATGCCGTCTCTGCGCCGGCACAACGCACGGCTCTCGAAGTGCTGGCAGCGAATGGCGTTGAGACGATCATTCAGGAGAACGACGGTGTAACGCCCACGCCTGTCATTTCACGAGCCATTCTGGTTTACAACCGTGGTCGCAAGGATCACTTCGCCGACGGCATAGTCATCACGCCCTCGCACAACCCGCCCGAGGATGGCGGTTTCAAGTACAACCCTCCCAACGGCGGCCCAGCCGACACGGCAGTGACCGCCTGGGTCCAGAATCGTGCCAACGAACTGCTGCGCGCGGGAAATGCTGGAGTCAAACGCGTGCCGTTTGAAAAAGCGATTCGAGCGGCTACCACCCGACAGGAAGATTTTGTTCTCCCATACGTTCGCGACCTCAACAGTGTCGTAGACATCAACGCCATTCGCGGGGCCGATCTCAAGCTGGGCGTAGATCCTCTCGGTGGAGCTTCCCTGCCGTACTGGGACCCGATTAACTCGACTTACGGGTTGAAGGTTCAGGTCGTCAACCGAACCATTGACCCGACTTTTTCGTTCATGACCGTGGACCACGACGGAAAAATCCGCATGGATTGCTCCAGTCCGTATGCGATGGCGAGGCTCGTCGGATTGAAGGATCAGTACCAGGTTGCGTTCGGCAACGACACCGACGCCGACCGCCACGGGATTGTGACTCCTGTTGCCGGCCTGATGAACCCGAACCACTATCTCGCCGTGGCCATTCGTTATCTCGTGACGCATCGGCCCCAGTGGCGGCCGACGGTTGCTGTTGGAAAAACAGTGGTGAGCAGCGGCATGATTGACCGTGTTGTTCAGAAACTCGGCCGTGAGTTGCGTGAAGTTCCGGTTGGATTCAAGTGGTTCGTCGCGGGACTGATCGACGGCTCGTATTGTTTCGGAGGAGAAGAGAGCGCGGGAGCAAGCTTTCTTCGCCGGGACGGCACGGTATGGTCCACCGACAAAGACGGATTGATCATGGTTCTGCTGGCCGCCGAGATTGCGGCCCGCACTGGCAAGGACCCTGGCCAACACTACCAGGAAATCACGGCAGAGTTCGGCACCCCCTACTACACGCGCATCGACGCGCCCAGCACTCCTGAGCAAAAGGCAAAACTTTCAGCACTCTCTCCGGACTCAGTCAAAGAGTCGGAATTGGCGGGCGAGCCGATTACCGCCAAGCTGACCCAGGCACCAGGCAATGAGGCTCCAATTGGCGGGCTGAAAGTCGTGGCAAAAAGCGGCTGGTTCGCGGCCCGGCCCTCCGGCACCGAAAACATCTACAAGATCTATGCGGAGAGCTTCAAGAGCGCATCGCATCTCAGCGCCATTGTGAGCGAGGCGGAAAAGATAGTGAACAATGCCTTGGGGTCCGGAGCTTAGTGATGACCAGTAACTGCGGGCCCGCGGGTGTTCCGCCATTTCCGCCCGGATACCGCGCTTCGGGAGTATTGTTGCACGTGACGTCGCTGCGGTCGCCGTACGGCATCGGCGACCTGCCCGAATACCAGAGGCAGAACTTCCGGAATTATCTGAAACGCGCGCCGGGCGCGAGTGACGATGCCGCTCCGTCGCTGGTGAATCTGGCTTGGTCGTCGATCGCAGCCTTGACGGTTGCGCCGCTACAGGATCTTCTGAACCTCGGAGCAGAGAGTCGCATGCACATCCCGGGCCGCCCCAGCGGGAATTGGCGTTGGCGACGTCCGGACGAAACGCAAGAGTGAGCGAGGCAATGTGAAGGATACGAGGCAAGAGCTAGGGTCTGCGCTCGACCGCAGACACTCGATCGTCCACCACGAACTCACGAAAGCCGCAACCTGGGAGCAAATCGAGGGCAGCCCTTTGCCGCTAGGCGCCACTTGGATTGAAGAGGAACAAGCCTTCAACTTCGCCGTCCATGCTGAGCACGCCGGAAGCGTGACGTTGTTGCTCTATGCTCCGCCTGAACTCGTAACTCCGGCCTTTGTCTACTCTTTCGACTTCCTGCGCAACAAGTCCGGCCGTATCTGGCATTGCCGGATTCCGATCGCAGAGATAGGCGAGTGCCGTTACTATGCGTACTCGGTGTCGGGAGAAGATTTTCCTGGCGTTCACAGCTTTGATCCGCAGAAGGTGCTGCTGGACCCATATGCGAAAGCTGTTTTCTTTCCGCCTGAGTTTGACCGTACTTTGGCAATGCGGGAGGGATCGAATGCGGGAAGAGCGCCTCTCGGAGTTCTGCCGAGCCAGACAGCGGAGTTCGATTGGGATGAAGCCCATCCGCCGCATCATGAGGCCGACGCAATCATTTACGAATTGCACGTGAGAGGTTTCACCCGGAATCCGAACTCAGGCGTGGATCCGTCTCGGGCGGGGACTTACGCGGGACTGGTGGACAAGATCCCTTATCTGAAAGATCTGGGCGTGACTGTGGTCGAGTTGATGCCGATATTCCAGCGCGATCCTCAGGAAGGCGACTACTGGGGCTACATGCCTCTGAACTTCTTTTCTCCCCACGCGCAATGCGCCAGCAACCATGATCATGCACAGCACTTTGAATTCAAGAATATGGTGAAGGCGTTTCATGAGGCGGGGATTGGCATCGTTATCGATGTTGTCTACAACCACACCTGCGAGGGAGATCACCGAGGCCCGATCTACAGCTACAAAGGGTTGGGCAGCGCAAGCTATTACATGATGACCTCCGATCCGGCAGACCCGTATGCGAATTACTCGGGTACAGGCAACACCTTGAATTTTGGCAGGGGACATGTGCGCAAGATGGTGATGGACAGTTTGCGTTATTGGAAAAAAGAAATGCACATCGACGGCTTCCGCTTCGATCTGGCCTCAGTGTTTAGCCGCAATGCCGACGGCTCGCTGAACTGGGGGCACGCACCGATCTTCGCAGAAATCGCAGGCGATCCGGAGTTGGGCCCGTTACGCCTGATCGCTGAGCCCTGGGACACGGGAGCGTATCAACTCGGACGAGGCTTTCCCGGCATCACCTGGCTCCAGTGGAACGGCAGGTTCCGCGATGACGTGCGCCGGTTTGTGAAAGGCGACGCGGGAATGGTTCCCGACTTGATGCGGCGGATCTACGGGAGTGACGATTTTTTTCCCGACAACCGCGACGACGCCTATCACGCCTATCAGAGTGTCAACTACGTCACTTCGCACGACGGCTTCACTCTGTATGATCTGGTCTCCTATAACGAAAAGCATAATTGGGCCAACGGACAGAATAACCGGGACGGGATGAACCAGAACTACAGCTGGAACTGCGGATATGAGGGCGATGCAGGCGCCCCTGCCGAAGTCCTGGCGCTGCGCCGGAAGCAGGTGAGGAACTTCTTCTGCTTGCTTATGCTGTCGAACGGAACCCCGATGTTTCGAGCCGGAGATGAATTCCTGAACACGCAATTCGGCAACAACAATCCGTATAACCAGGACAATGTGACGGGATGGCTCGACTGGTCCCAACTCCAGTCCAATCAGGATATCTACCGCTTCTTCAAGAGCATGATCGCCTTCCGCAAAAGCCATCCAACCCTAAGTCGCAGCCGTTTCTGGCGTGAAGATGTTGACTGGTACGGGACAGGCGCAACTGCTGACCTATCCCAGGACTCCCACAGCTTAGCCTTCTGCCTTCACGGCGCATCTCAAAATGACGCGGACATCTACGTAATGATCAATGCCTACTGGGAAAGTTTGGAGTTTCAGATCCAGGAAGGTACCGCATCAGAGTGGACCAGAATCGTCGATACTGCGTTGCCAACCCCTAGCGACTTCTCGAACTCCAGGGAACCCCTAGAAACGCTACGTTATCTCGTGGCGCCGAGATCCGTGATCGTCCTGCTTCGGTTGAACTAGCCGGAAACACTTATCGCATCGATTAGGCATCACCTGTAGGTCTTTTCTGCAATGTGCCGAGAGTCATTCGCGGATTGGGTAATCAAACCTGCCGCCAGCAGTGACGAATACGCAGCTCGTTCCAGTTGACGCGTGATGAAACGCGTCACGCCCTCCATCGTTTTATTGAGGCATTCAATTGGGGGGGCATTGGACCGGCTCGCCATCATCAGAGGTCTGAGAATTACCTTGACAGGGCCTAGCGGAACGATATAAAAACTCATCCTGCTCAAAAAGAGCGAGCGCTCGCTTTGGAATTTAGCAAGAAACGACGGTCGGTAACCGATGCCTAAACTTCTCCATGGCACTGTCGAGAAGAACAAGCTCAAGATCGAGCGCGCGGCTCTGCGGCTGTTTACCAGAAAGGGCTTCCACGGTACGACGGTCCGCGAAATCGCCAAGAAGGCGGGCATATCGATGGGAAAGCTTTACATCTACTACGACACAAAAGAGGACATATTCATTGACCTGGTGCATCATCTCGGCCGGAAGATGGAGGTCATTCGTCAGAAGGAACTGATTCCTCTCATGGAGTCACTCGATCCAGACTCCCTGAAGAAACTGGCTCGGGCGATCGGACGTGTGGTTTCCGAAAATCTGGATTACTGGCGTCTGATGTATATCGACGTCGTCGAGTTTCGCCACAAGCACTTCATTCATAGTTTCCGCGAAATTGCAGGCGGCCTCCGAACCTACGCGAATGCCATGATTCGCGAATCGAAGGTCCAATTTCCAGCTGGAGTGGATCCCTCTCTCGCCTATACCGCTATTTATCTGCAGTTCTTTACGTATTTCCTGGCTGAGGAGCTTTTTGGTGCGAAACGGCACCTGGGAATGAGCGACGAAGAGGCCATCGAACAACTCGTTCTTCTGTATACGGGGGGACGTGTCATCCGGGGCTGATGAACTTACACGGACATTAAAGGAGCATGCTATGCAACTGCGGAGCGCTGTTTCATTTCTCACTGTGGCGTTGCTTTTCTTGCTGACCAGCCTTACGGTAGCGCAAACTCCGACGACTGGTCAGGTCGCGGGCCTGGTTAAAGATCCGAGCGGCGCGGTTGTCCCCAGTGCAACGGTCACGTTAACCAGCGCGGCAGGAGTGCAGCGCAAGACCACCAGCGATGCCGCCGGGCATTACGCCTTTTCGCTGGTTCCTCCTGGAACGTATCAAGTGGAGACGGAAAAGAGTGGATTCGGAAAAGAAACATCGCAGGGCGTCGTAGTCCGCATCACCGAAACCACAAATCTCGACATTCACCTGCAGGTCGCCTCACAAAAGGCTGTGATTGAAGTGATGGTTCAGCCGGAGATGGTACAAACCGACAGTCCGGCGCAGGGCACGGTCATCGAGCAACAGCAGATCCGCCAGCTCCCGCTGCCGACCAGAAACTTTCAGCAACTGCTCACGCTCACACCCGGCACATCGGGGCCGATTCAGAATTCATCGGAATTGGGGCGCGGTGCGGCACCGATCTACGTCAATGGCAATCGCCCCACTTCGAATTCAGTCATCATCAATGGCACCGACGCCAACTCCATTGGTACGGGTTCCACGCCCAATCTGACAGTTCCGGCAACTGACAGTTTGCAGGAGTTCATCGTCCAGACCAGCCAGTACGATGCCTCGCAGGGTCGAGTCGCCGGTGGCGTGGTAGCCGCTGTTACCAAGTCAGGAACCAATGATCTGCACGGCAATGCGTACGAGTTTTTCCGCAACACATCGCTCAATGCCAATAATTATTTTTTGAATGCTGCCGACGTTCCCCGTCCTCCCTACCAACGCAATCAATTCGGAGGCACACTCGGCGGACCCATCGTAAAAGATCGCCTGTGGTTTTTTGTTTCCTACCAGGGCAGCCGCGAACGGAACGGGACCTCGTTGTTAAATTCTGTTGGAACCGTATTCATTCCCGGCAATCTCTCGAACGATCGGAGCGTGGCGGGCATCGATGCGTTTGCAGCGTCCTTCGTGAACCCAGTCAGCCCAACCACGCTGTGTCTGCCCGCCTGCTTGAGCCCCACCGCTCTGTTTCTTCTGCAAGCCACGCTGCCCAATGGCGCTTACGTGATTCCTTCGGCTCCGAATCCGAGTAGTTCCAACGCTCTGGTGCCAGTGCCCGTAGTTGCTGTTTCGAAATTCCGCGAAGACCAGTTCAACAGCAATCTGGATTTCCAGATCTCCGAAAAGAACCGCCTTTCCGGAAAATTCTTTGGGGCGAACAATCCCGCGACGCAGGGTCTGTTTAACTTATTCGGACTCTCCAATGCCCTTCCGCTTCCCGGGTTCGGAGGAACCGCCAATCTGAATCAACGTGTGCTCGCGGTCGACGACACTGCCGTTCTCCGTTCAAACCTGGTGAATGACGCACGCTTCGGATACAGCGTCATCACCACCGGATCCCAGCCCCAGGAGCCCTTTACCTCATCCCAGCTTGGAATCTCTTCGCCTCTTAGCAACCTGTTTGCCGGCATGCCGGAAATTTCCGTGGCCAACTCGCTCGATTTGGGGGCCAGCCCGTTTGCCGACAACGGTGGAGTCGAGAAAACTTACTCGGCGGGAGACACCTTGAGCTGGCAAAAGGGCCGCCATAGCCTGAAGTTTGGGATGGAATACAAGCATCACAGTCTGGACGAGACTTTCAACCTCTATACGCGCGGACAGATGTTTTTCCTCGGATTTTCCGGCAACACGTTTGCCGATTTTCTCGGAGACTACGGCGATACGGCCGGCCTGACCATCATGGGTTCCGGCGTAAACAACCGCGATGTTCTCGCCCACGACTGGAACGGATTTGCCAATGATGACTGGCGTGTCTCGGATCATCTCACCATAACCTTGGGTGTCCGCTACGACTTCTTTGGACCTTTCACCGAATCCCAGGGTCGCTTCGTGGCATTCGATCCCAACCGCCTCACTACCGCGACGATTCCCGGCTTTCCCGCCGGCAACAACCAGGCGGTTACCGGCGGATTTGTCCAGGCCTCCAATGCAAAGAATCCACTGCCCGGAGTTCCGTTAGTTCAACCCTCGCTGGTTCCTTCCGACAAGAAGAACTTCGCCCCACGAATCGGCTTTGCCTGGCAACCGCTCTCCTCTTCGAAGCGCACGGTCGTGCGCGGTGGCTATGGGATCTATTACGATCGTGCCAATTCTCGTCTGCTCAACAATCAGATCCTCGACTTCCCCTATTACACGCTGGCGCAGGCGCTGTTGACGCCAATTTCCAATCCCTTTGTTCAAGTTCCGCAGCCGAGCGCCTTCCCGCTGACGTTCAATAATCCGTCGGTATTTCCATTCGGCGGGCCGCCCGCATTAATGGCCCAGGCGCCCACCCTCCTTTCCCCAGCCGGCATCGCGGTCGTTTCCGCCAACGGCATCTACCCCGACATCCACGACTTCCGCACACCCTATATCCAACAGTTCAGCTTGGGAGTCGAGCACGAATTTGCCAACAACTGGATGTTGAACTTGAGTTACATCGGTTCCACGGGCCGTAAGATGTACCGTCTTGTGGACTTCAATCAAGAAGTCGCCCCGGTGGCATTCGCACCCGGGCCGTTCAGTCCCGGATTGTCGAGTCTTGCGGTGCAAGGCTTTGGAATTCACGCCATGCAGAGCTCGTCGAATTCGAGCTACAACTCTCTGCAAGCCAGTGTAACCAAGCGCTTCTCCCACGGCCTCCAATTCCTTGCCTCTTACACCTGGAGCCATTCCCTCGACGACTATTCCGGCGACCCAACAGGAACCAGCGACGTGACCGTAGTTCCCGGCAACCAGGCGCCCGGTTTCCTGAACAACTACGCGACCTCCGATTTTGATCGTCGCCAGCGCTTTGTCTTCAGCGGCATCTACGATCTGCCCAAGTTCTACAAGGGCAGCTCGGCTGTGGCTCGCCAGGCAGTGAACGGATGGGAACTGGCCAGCATCGTCACCCTGCAGAGCGGGACACCGTTCTCGGTGCTGACCAACGACACGGCTTTTGTGCAGGCCCGCGCCGATTCCGTCCCGAACTGCAATCCCGTGGAGAGCGGCAGCGTGCAATCCCGGCTCGGCAAGTACTTCAACCCGGCTTGCTTTGCGGCCGCGACTACCGATTTCGGCAACACCGGACGGAATATCCTGCGCGGTCCAAATCAACGCAACGTGGATATCTCGGTCATCAAATATTTTCCGGTCACGGAAAAAATGAACCTGGAATTTCGCAGTGAGTTCTTCAACGCCTTTAACCTCGTCAGCTTTGCCAATCCGGTCAACATTCTGGCTTCGGCGAATGTCGGCCAGATTGTAGAAACCAGCACCGGGCCCCGAGTGATTCAGTTCGCTCTGAAGTTTGATTTCTAGAATGAGAAAAGCGGAGGCGAAGCATGCAGCCCTCCCCGCTGCAAACCATGAGTCTCCCCGGCTTGAAGAACAAAGTAGTCATCGTAACCGGCGCCGCTGCTGGAATTGGCCGCGCCACTGCGCGGCGATTTGCCGCGGAATGCTGCCGCGTTGCTGCCTGGGATCTGAACGCCGCCGACGAAGCCCAGATCTCCCGGGAACTTGGACAGCGAGAAAATAGAGGACTATTTCGCAAGACCGATGTCGCTGATCCTGCGGATGTGGAGGCCGCGGTCTCCGAGCTCGTCGAACGCTGGGGCCAGATCCACGTGCTCATCAACAACGCAGGCATCCTGCGTGACGATCAACTCGTGAAGTGGAAGGACGGCAAGGTCGCTAAGGTGATGACCGACGAAGACTTTGATGCCGTAATCGCGGTCAATCTCAAGGGAGTGTTTCATTGCACGCGAGCGGTTGTGCCGCCCATGATACGTTCGGGCGGGGGTGTCATTCTCAATGCTTCTTCTGTTGTCGGGCTTTACGGGAATTTTGGGCAGACGAATTACGCGGCCGCCAAGGCCGGGGTAATCGCGTTTACGCAAACATGGTCGCGGGAACTCGGTAAACATAACATCCGGGTGAATGCCGTGGCTCCGGGTTTCATCGCCACCGAGATGGTTCAGAGTATGCCGGAAAAGGTCGTGCAGAACATGGTCTCCCATACGCCGCTGGGGCGGATGGGAGCGCCAGAAGAGGTTGCCGAAGTTTACGCATGGCTTGCTTCCGACGCCTCATCATTCATCACCGGCACAGTGATCTCAGTGGACGGTGGGTTGGTTCTGGGCACCTAACCGTTAGAAAGACAAGCGGAGGCTGGAGTCCCGACAGGACTTGCGAAAACGTCGGATAATCAAGCCCACTACGATTCTAAAAATCATGACTTCCAAAACGATGCAGCCGAACGATTTCATCAAAGTCTCTCGTCCAGCACGCGGACGGGTGTCGGGGGACGGCGTGCAACTCGCGTTTGGCTTTTGGCCCGGTCGCGGAGCACCCGTCGTCGGCCTGCATGGCCTGACCGCTTCCCACATGAATTTTGTCGGCATTGCGGAACGGCTCGCAGGCCGGTGCGCTTTCTTCGCTCCCGATCTGAGAGGCCGCGGCGATTCCGACAAACCCGGCGGACCGTACGGCATGGCTCAACACGCACGGGATGTGGCCGCAGCCATGCGCGCCATGGGCCTCGGTCCGAGCACCGTCATGGGCCACTCGATGGGTGCATTCGTGGCGACCGCCCTGGCTGCCCAGGAACCGAGCCTGGTATCCGCACTCATTCTGATCGACGGAGGATACGTTCCGGATAGCACGAATTCCGCTGCCGAGGGCCTCAACGCCGCGCTCGCTCTCCGCATAAACCAGTTACGCCAAACTTATCCTTCCCGGCTGGCATATCGCGAGTTCTGGCGAACGCAGCCGCACTTCCCCTCAAAAGAATGGAATCCTTGGGTGGAGGATTTTCTGGATTATGAAGTTGGCGGCGATTCTCCCGTGCAGCCAAAAGCTTCGGAGGTCGCAGTGCGCGCCGATATGGGGGAAGTCTTGCAACCCGATGCGATCATCGAACGATTGAAATCGATTCGCGTGCCTACGCTATTGCTCCGCGCCGAAAGTGGGTTCGTTCCTGCGCAGCCACCCTTATTTCCCGATGCGATCGTTCCAGAGTTCCGTAAGCACATTCCCCATCTCGAGGTTGACAAATTCGTTGGGACAACGCATTACACGATCGTATTAGGAGAAAGCGCCGCCGGCAGGATCGCGGACTTGATCGCAGAACGCTGCAGTCCGCTTCGTTCTGGAGTGAACATATAAAGAGGAAGAGTACCTGGAATCTCCTGGAGGAGAGTTCACGCCATGCCCGAAGCAGGATGGAGCACCGGAACCGCTCGAGCCGCGGCAGGTTCGCGGAATTTCAAGCTCTGGATACCGACAACCCCGCACTCGGATCGCGCGTCACCTCTTCTCATGGTCTTGCATGGTTGCACACACGACGCGAAGGATATGGCCGAGATATCTGGAATGAACCATCTCGCCGACCGCAACGGCTTGCTCGTCGTGTACCCCGAACAATCGAGGTTGGCGAATTTATTGAAGTGCTGGAACTGGTTTGATCCCCGGCACCAGACACGCGAGGCTGGCGAACCTTCCGTTCTGGCAGCGGTCGTTGACCAGGTTCGTGCAGTACATCCTGTCGATCTCGATCGCATTTTCGTAGTGGGCGTTTCCGCTGGTGGGGCAATGGCCTCCATACTGGCCGCAACTTACCCCGACATTTTTGCTGCTCTCGCGATTTTTGCAGGCGCGGAATTCAAGGCGGCCGCAAGCGTTTCTGAAGGGCTCGCCGCCATGAAGCGGGGAGGCCCAGATCCGCTGCGACAAGGCCAGCTTGCTTTTGAGGCAATGCGCCCAGGCATCGCCAAAAAAACGAGGCGACGAATGCCCGTGATTGTGTTTCACGGCACTGCGGATGCCCGCGTCGATCCCGTCAATGCGGATCAAGTGATCGCACAGTGGACCAAAACCAATGCATGCCTGGCAGCGGAGTATGGCGACATTAGCTTTGTAGTAACTCAGCAAGTCATTGACGGCGCAATCCCCGGCGGCCACGCCTTCAAGAAACACGTATACCTGGAAGCCGGTGCGCGACCATTGATGGAAAAATGGCTGGTCGACGGTCTCGGCCACGCCTGGTCGGGATCTCCGGAACAGAGCAAGTACGGCGACCCGAATGGCCCCAATGCCAGCGCAGAAATTTGGCGCTTCTTCTGCGAGGCTACTTCGCCTTCTTGTTCACCCCAAGGCGCAGACTCGTCGCTCCAGAAATCCAGCGAGACAACAAAATGAATATCGGATCTCTTCTTCCCCATCACGCCCGCTATCGTCCCAACCATACCGCTGTGATGTTGGAAGACTGCTGCTTGAGCTTTCGTGAATTCAACGCCCGCGTCAACCGGCTTGCAAATGCGCTGTTGAGTTTAGGTCTGAAAAAAGGGGACAAGGTCGCCACCATCCTTCCCAACTGTCTGCCATTGCTTGAAACTTACTGGGCGGCTGCGAAGATTGGCCTGGTCGTCGTTCCACTGAGTCCACTCCTGCGGGAAAAGGCTCTGGCCGCGCTGATCCAGGATTCGGACACGGGAACGGTCATATCGAGCCCTGAATTTGCGGGGGCCCTTACCGCGATCAAGCCTGACTTGCCCAACGTTGCGGACGAGCGGTTCATCCTTACGGGAGCATCGCGCCTTTCGGGATTTAAAACCTATGATGAACTGACGCTTCCAGCCAGCGATGCCGAGCCTCCGCCGACCGAAATCACAGACAGCGATCCCTACAACATCATTTACAGCAGTGGCACAACCGGAGCGCCCAAAGGAATCGTCCACACCCACTACATCCGCGCTCTTTATTGCATGCAATTTGCCTCCACCTTCCGGATCAGCCCCGAAAGCGTGGTGCTCCACTCCGGGTCCATCGTCTTTAATGGCGCGTTTCTCACGCTGATGCCTGCGATGTATTTGGGTGCAAAATACGTTTTGCATAAGAGTTTCGATCCGCGCAAGTTCGTAGAGACGGTTGAACGCGAGAGCGTCACGCACGTCATGATGGTTCCCTCGCAGATCGTTGCTCTGCTGGGCTCACCGCACTTCTCGCCGCAGGCGCTCCAATCCCTCGAAATGATCGGCACCGTTGGCGCACCGCTGCATTTGGAGCATAAAGAGCAGCTGAATCGTCGCCTGCCCGGCAGGTTCTATGAACTTTACGGCTTGACGGAAGGCTTCATGACGGTGCTCGATAAGAATCAGTACCCATCCAAGCCCACTTCAGTGGGTCCGCCACAACCTTTTTTCGAGATGATGATTCTGAACGAGCACGGGAAGCGAGCGACGCCGGGAGAGGTCGGGGAGATTGTGGGGCGTGGTCCGGCGCTGATGCCCGGCTATTACAAACGCCCCGATCTTACGGCGCAGACAATTATCGATGGCTGGCTGCACACGGGTGACTTGGGATACGTCGATGAAGACGGATTTCTCTACCTTGTCGACAGGAAGAAAGACATGATCATCAGCGGCGGTACCAATGTCTTTCCCAAGGACATCGAAGAAATCATCGTCCAACATCCCGCCATTCGCGAAGCCGCGGTGTTCGGCATTCCCAGCGAAAAGTGGGGTGAAACCCCACTCGCTGCGGTGATTCTC
>Ga0187805_10000144_pt1 | contig 21011 bp, 20 predicted proteins | sample NC_wetland_sal_i_6_FD_132965 | JGI IMG/M metagenome (GOLD analysis project Ga0187805, IMG submission 132965) | Wetland sediment microbial communities from Neuse River Estuary, North Carolina, USA - Control_5 | ecosystem: Environmental > Aquatic > Freshwater > Wetlands > Sediment | place: USA...
AGGCAGTGCACACACGACAGGTTGCAGGCGTAGGTCAGCTCCCAGGTCAGGCAGATCGGCGCGTCCAGCCCGTACCGGAACTCCTCGACCAGCGAGTCGATGATCGTCACGCGGCAGTCCTTCCGCAGATCATCTGGCTGGCGGCCAGCGTCGCCAGCGCCGTGGTATAGGCAGGCAGCTCGGTCGCGCCGATGCCGGCGTGCTCGCACGCGGCGCGCGCGCTCGGCTCGGTGGCCAGGGACTTCACCACAATCAGCAACGCCGGGCTCTTCAGGAACGACAACCGCCGGGTGCCGAAGTGGTACAGCAGCGCCCCGAAGCGTTCCGGCCGTACCGACACCTGCGGGTGCAGCCGCCAGGCCGCGTCCAGGTCGAACGCTGGCCCGGGCGCCGAACCGTCAGTAGACACCGCACATGCCGTCGATCGAGATCTCTTCGACCAGCAGGTCAGCGGCGACCAGCTCCTCGGGCTCGGCGTCGGCCACCTTCGCGGCGTCGGCCTCCTCGACTGGCGGCTCGAGCAGTTCGGTTGCCGTATCTGGCATGTCGTTCTCCCTGTGCTGCGAGGACCGCGGTTTTCGGCACCGCGTGACGAATAGGAGTACGGTAATCGTCACTCCGTGCCACAATCAAGACCGACGTGGGAACGAGCAGGTACGCGCGCGCGGCCGACCGGAATGCCGGCGGCGGGCCGGGCGTGGTCACCGCCCCGGCCGCTGGCGGTGGCCGGCGGGGACGGCCGCCGGGCACCAGCGCTCGTCAGCTCGAGCTCATCTCCCTGCGCTTGTTCAGCCGGGACGGGTTCGAAGACACCACGGTGGAGCGCATAGCCGCGGCTGCGGGGGTGAGCAAGCGGACGTTCTTCCGCTACTTCGAGTCCAAGGCGGACGTCCTCTGGCACGCCTTCGACGGTGAGGTCAGGTCGCTGCGCGCGGCCTTCGCCGCGGTGCCGCCGCAGGTACCGATGATGGTTGCGATCCGGCAGGTCGTGGTGGGCGTCAACTCCTACCGCGCCGAGGACGTGCCTGAGTTGCGGACCAGGATGAGCCTGATCAGCTCGGTGCCCGCCCTGCAGGCAAGCGCGGCGCACCACTACGACGCGTGGGAACGCGCGGTCGCCGAGTTCGCCGCCGAGCGACTCGGGCAGCCCGCCGACGCGCTCTACCCGATGGCGGTCGGCCGGGCGACGCTGGCCGTGTGCCGGGCCGCGTACGACCGGTGGGTGGACCGGGCGGACGCGGACCTCACCGTCTACCTAGACGAGGCGCTGCGCGCCCTCGCGGCCGGCTTTGATCCGGCGGCAGCGGGCGAGAGCACCGCCGGTGCCTAGTAGCGGCCGTCGCGCGACCGGCAATCACGCGACCGGTAACGTCGCAGGTGCGGGCTGCCGCGAGCGGGGAGCGGCCCGCGTTCCCTGCCGTTGAAGGGATTAGCCGTGACCAACCTCGAAGTGTCCGCCGACGCCTGGCTCGCGCACGCCGGCGGCCAGCGCGGGCCCGGCGAGCCAGTAATCGAGCCGCCCGCGCTGTCGGCGATCCTCGCCTCGCCCGGCGAACCGGGCGACGCCGACTACGGGCGGGGCGGCAACCCGACGTGGGCGGCGCTGGAGCGGGCGCTTGGCGCGGTGGAGAACGCGGACGCGGTCGTTTTCAGCTCCGGCCAGGCCGCGTCGATGGCGCTGATGCTCGCCCTGGCGCCTGGCCGGGACAAGATCCTGGTGCCACACGACGGCTATTACAACGCCCGCGCGCTGGCCGGACGGCTGCGGCCGCATGGTGCCACGCCAGTCCTGGTCGACCTGGCAGACCTCGACGGGATCGAGCGCGAGCTCGCCGCGGGTCGGGCTGTCCTGTGGGCGGAGTCCCCGACGAACCCGCTGCTCCGGGTCGCCGACCTCACCAGGCTGGCTGAGCTGGCCGCTGCGGCGGGGGCGCCGATGGTCGTGGACAACACGGTCCCCACCGGCTTGCTGCAGCAGCCGCTGGAGCTCGGCGCCGACGCGTCGCTGTGTTCTCTCACGAAGTCGGCATCCGGGCACTCCGACGTCCTGGCCGGCGCGGTGATGACCCGCGATCCCGCGCTCGCGGCCGAGCTGCGCAGCTGGCGCGCGCTGGGCGGCGGCGTTCTCGGTCCGATGGAGGCCTGGCTGGTGCTGCGCGGCTTGCGGACGCTGCCGCTTCGCATCCAGCGACAGTGCGACAGTGCGATGAGCATCGCGACCCACCTGGCCGCGCACCCGCGCGTGACCGCCGTCCACTACCCGGGCGTGCACGAGGCGACGCTCGCGCTGGCCCGCGCGCAGATGCCGCGCGGGTTCGGCCCGCTGCTGTCGTTCGAGCTCGGCGGTGGTGCGGCTGACGCTGATGCCGTCGTGGCAGCTGCCCGGCTGATCGTGCCGGCGACTAGTTTCGGCGGCGTGGAATCCACCTGGGAGCGACGCGGCAGGTGGGCCGGCGAGACAGCGCCGCCCGCGCTCATCCGGCTGTCGGTCGGCATCGAGCCCGTTGCGGATCTCATCGCCGACATCGACCAGGCGCTTACGTCCCGGCCGCTGGCCCGCTGATCAGCAGTGCGCGGTTTGCGGGACGATAGAGCCGTGACTGACTACGCCGGCTTCGCTCGGTTCTACGACCGCATCATGGGCGACCGTACCGCGGAAGTCGACCGCATCCGTGGCTACATCAGCAAGCACCGCGCGGGCGCGCGGTCACTGCTCGAGCTTGGCTGCGGCACCGGCGCGCTGCTGCGCGACCTGGCCTCCGACCTGTCGGTCACCGGCATCGACCGATCGCCGGAAATGCTCGCGATCGCCGCGCGCACTGTCCCCGGCGCCAGGCTGCTGCAGGCAGACATGACCTCGTTCACCCTGCCGTACCGGTTTGACGTGGTGATCTGCATGTTCGACACGCTGAACCACGTGGTGACGGTGGACGGCTGGCTCGCTCTGTTCAGGTGCGCACACCAGCACCTGTCCGACAACGGGCTGTTCATCTTCGACGTGAACACGACCGGGCGGCTGCGGCGGCTGCAGGGGGCGCCGCCATACCTCGATGAATTTGACGGGAACGTGGTGGTCATGACAGTGCGGCCCGGCCGCGACGGGCTGGCCTTGTGGGAGACGAAGATCTTCAACCATCAGGTCGACGACGTCTACAAGCTGCATCACGAGCGCATCTACGAGCTCGGCGTGCCGCTTGCGCAGATCCGTGCGGCGCTGGCCGGGCGGTTCGAGCTGCTGGAGGAGGAAAGCCTGGACGGCAGCCCGGTCAGCGACGAGTCCGACCGGGTGTTCTTCGCGTTCCGCCGGCGCCCGGTCAGCCGTAGCTAGCGCACGTCGGGGTGCGCGCCGGACGGAAGGGAACGCCGGAATGTGTGCCGGTAGGTGCGCTGGCCCGTCCGTCATGTATCCGGTCCGCGCAGTCGCGGTCGCGACACAAACCGCACATCCATGCAAGATCATCCGAGCTACCGGCGCAGTCACACGCTCCCGGGATCTGGCCCGGCCAGCCGATCGCGAACCCAGCCAGCCGCCGTGCCGGCGGCCTCCTCGGGTGAGCCGCGGCTGGTGTCGATGCTGTCTGCGATGTTCCCCCGCAGCCAGCGTCCGAAGCTGACCTGCTCCTCGATGTCGCGCAGGCGCCACGGCGGTCGCGCCACGAGCCGCTCGCGGCGCAGGTCGTCGGGGCAGTCGAGGAGCAGATAGCTGATGTCACCGATCCAGCGCCGCGCGGGCAGCGACTCCAGCACGCCGGGCTTGAGCGGCGCGAGCAGGGTGGTCGCCCGGCCCGACTGGGCGCCGCCGTGCGCGACCGCCAGCAAGGCCGCGTGGAAGGCCGACCAGTCCATGGGCCGGCCGCCGCTCAGCGCGCCGGCCGCATCGAGCAGCAGGTCGGCGTCGAAGGTGAGGCAGACCTCGGCCAGCGCGGTGGCCAGCGGGGCGAAGATGGCGGTCTTCCCCGACCCCGAGGCACCCGTGACGACGACGAGCGGTGCCCGTGCGGCCCCGTCGAACCGGCTAGCGCAGGCGGGGCAGCGAGCCGAGCGCGCATCGTCCGGCTCGAGCGCCTGCGGTTGGGCGCAGCGCTGGCAGTAGTACATGCCCTCAGCATGCGCATGCCTGCCCCGGTCAGCGCCAGCAGTTTCGCCCGACGGGCTGGGGCCGGCGGGCGGCGCTAGGACGCCGGGGTGGGCTCCGCTCCGCCCGGCGACGCAGCCCCGCCCAGGGCGGCAGCGTCTGGCTGCACGGACACCGGGTCAGCGGCCGCGCCGCTGCCGATTCCGCCTGGCGTGGCTGGACCTGGCAGCGCGGGATCGTGCAGCGACGGGGTGGGCGCGACCAGCATCCACGCACAGAGCAGCATCAGTGTGCCGAGGAAAGCGCAGTAGACCCAGAACACGGGCGTCAGCCCGGCGTTGATCGTGAGCCCGAGCCGGGAGGCCTGCCCCGAAGAGACGCCAAACTGCTGCGGCGTGAACGTCCCGTTGATCTCCACGATCGCCGAGATCGCCTGTGCCGCCATCGGCACGAGCGCGCCCGCTGCCAGCGCCGCGCCGAGCCGTGTCGGCCGCCAGAGTGCCGCCAGCGCGACCACGGCGACGACCGCGATCATGACTAGGACGTCACCGAAGATCACCGGCCCGGGGTTAGCAAAGGCGTTGCCTTCGGTCACGGTCTGCGACACGCCGGTCAGCGTCCGCAGCGTGAAGCTGTCCCAGGATGGCGCGAACGCGATGGCCGCGCCGAGCGCGGCGAGCATCAGCGTCACCACGGGCACAATCTCGTGACTGTGCTGGGACCGGGCGTGCTCCGAGCCCGGGCCCCCGCGCATCCCGCGCAGCCAGGCCAGTCCGCTCGAGATGGGTGTCGCGGTCGCTGTGACCAGCACCACCCCGGCCGTGCACGCGAGCCAGCCAAGGACGCTCAGCACCAGGCCCGCGCCCGCGAGATGCGCGCCGCCTGCGGCCGGCGTGCCGACGTCGGCGACGAACAAGCCCAGCGTGACGGCGCTGGTGCCCAGCCCGAGCAGCGCCCCGACCCGCAGGCGGGCGCCGCCGAGCAAGATCAGCACGCCGCTCAGGGCCCAGGCGGCGAGATAGATCGCGTGCGGAACGACGTCGGCCGATACCGAAGCCAGGCTTGCTCCGTCGGTGTAAACGGGGAACATTCCGACGATGCCGAGCACGAGACCTATCCCGAGCAGCGCCACGGCGATGCGCGAATTGCGGGCCAGCGTTCTAGGGTCGGGCTCACGCTGCGGTCGCCAGTTGGGCTGCTGCCCGGCATACCGACGGCTTGCCGGTGGGGCCTCGGCTGCTGGCAGGTCAGCAGGCGGTCCGAACTGAGGCGCGGGGGGCGGGACGGCAGCAATCGAGCCGGGCACCTCGATCGCTACAAATCTCGCCCATGCGGCCGCCCAGCCATCGGGAGTCAGGGGCCACCACTCCAGCGGCTGAGACTGCGGCGCAGCGGCGGGCCAGATGCCGTAGAACTGCGGCCCCTGGCCAAGCGCGTACGTCGCGCCCCGATAGGAGATGCTGACGAAGTCCGGCACGTTCCCGATCCTTCCTGCTCCGGCCCTGGCTATCAGGTCCTGCCCTGAGGCTATGAGCCCACCCTGCACATTAGCTGGAAGCCCGCTCCGGCCTTCCTCACTGCTTGCTCAGGGCAGCTGAGGTGGCCACCCAGAGCAGCATGCGCCCGACGATAGCCGCGAAGTCGAGCTGATGACGGCTGCCGGGCTCCGGCACCGGAACTAAGGGCGACTGGCCTGGCGTCGTACCGGCCGGCACGCCGCGGCGGTGAGGGAACGCGCCGTCTCGATTGCGCTGGCGATGGCCAGTTCGGGGGTCAGCCCGCACAGATCGGTCAGGGTGAAGAGCGCCTCCGCGCTCACTACGATGGCAAGACCGCGTTTGAGCTGCTCGAACCGCGCAGGCTGCTGGATAGCCATGGTCGCCTCCAGCGGGCGCAGGGCCTCGGCGATCAGCCCCAGGCGCCGTCCGGTCCGCCGCACGGCGCCCGGCCTGGCGACCGCCGCCGCCGTTGTCGCCCGGATGGCTCCCTGCTGGGCGAGCACCTCCCGGAGCAAGACCTCGGTCGCGAATCCGATGCGCTCGACCGCGTCGTCAGAGTGGGCCATCGGCGCCAAAACGCGCCGCGGGCTGTCCCAGCTGCCGACCAGGGCTTCGCGCAGCAGCGACACCAGGTCGGGAAAGTACCGGTACGCCGTCGCCTCCGACACCAGCGCCCGTCTGGCTACCTCCGGCATCGTGAGCTCGCCACCGGCGGCAATCGTCTCGCGTGCCGCGGCCACGATCGCGGTGCGGGTGCGTTCCTTCTGGTTGGCCCGGGCGCTGTTAGCGCGGGTCGATGACCCGGTGGCAGCCCCCGTGGTGGCAGGGTAAGTCGACGCTGCGGCCACTCGTCCCCCCGGCTGAGTCGACCATCGTGATGAGAGCGTACTCACATGACGCCTGCTGCGAGCCGGCTCTCGTGATGAGAGCTGGTGTAACGAACGCCGGGACCGCCTGGTCCGGTCGTCACCGTCACTCCGCTAGGAGTCGAGGCCCAGGGTGAAGGTGGGCTTGGGTGTGGTTTCCGGCCGGTGCTCGGCCGCGAGCCGACGGATGGCGGTGCCAGTAGCCAGGAACTCGGTGGCGTGCTCGCCCCAGACGTGATTCAGGACGGCGACGCTGACGCCGACGATTCCGGACGCTGCGGCGTGCGTCGCCTCGGCCTGCATCCGGGACAGAGCAAGCTCACGCGCCTCGTACACGCCCTGGGTGAACTGCGGCATCTCCTGATTCTGGCCGGTCTGCCGCAGCGACTGCATGACCGACTGGTGCGCGATGTGGTACACGCAGGTCCCGAGGACGAAAGCCACCGGGACTGCGCCGGCGGCGAGCAGCCGGAAGAAGTCCTGGGCGGATAGGTCGGAGGTGAACGCCCGGCCGTCCGGGGCTCTGTGCACCCCGCTGCCGGCCAGCGCTCGTACGGCGGTGCCGGTCGCGATGAACTCGAGCACTCCCTGACCCCACGCGTACATCTGCATCTTCAGGTTCACGCCGACGATGCCGTCGGCACCCAGATGGTCGGCCTCGGCCTGCATCCGCGCCATGGCTAGCTCGCGGGCGTTGTACATGGCCTGCGTGAGCACCTGCAGTTCCTGGTTCTGCGACCAGCGGCCGATCTGGATCCCGACGTGATAGATCGACGATCCGACCACGAAGCCGAGCGGCTCGAAGCCTGCCTCGCCGAGCAGGACGTACTCCGATACCGACAAGTCGGAGGTGAAGATGCCGGACTCGGTCGCGCCTGCGGTCGCTGCGAGCCTGCTGTCAGCTGCCTGCGGCTCCCAGGTCGTCGAGCCGGCGGCTGGCTGGCTGGAAAAAAGCGGCATGGCGACAACTCCTTCGCGAGAGGCCCACCGCCACGCTACTGCGGCGGGGCGCCGGCGGCTCGGGTCGGGTGCAATCCCGCGCGGAATATATCCACCGGCCCGGCGTGCTCAGTCCGGCTAGACACGCTGCGCGACAGCGCGACTTTGCCAGCCCCGCGCCACGGAGGTTCGATGCCAGCAGACGCAGTAGTTCCCGAGTCTCACCGCGACCTACTCAAGACCCACACCGCCATCCTCGCCACCAACGGCCAGCACGGGCTGCCGCAGGTGACAGCGGTTGCGTTTTACCACGACAAGGCCGACGACCTGGTGAAGCTCTCGCTCAACGACACCCGGCAGAAGACCAGGAACCTGCGTCGTGACCCCCGCGCCACCCTGTTTATCCTCGACCCGGCCAACCGGCTGCGCACGCTGGAAATCCGGGCCGAGGCAGAGGTGATCCCGGACCCGGACTTCGCGTTCTGCGGGACCGTTGGCGCGAAGTACAACTCAGACTTCCACCGCCACGACCAGCCGGGCGAGACGCGATCGCAGGTAGTTTTGCACCCGATCAGGGTCATCGCGACGAACCTCGGCGGCTAGCACGCTCAGCCGTCCAGGTCGACCCGGACCGTCAGCGGCGCGCTGGCGAACGCACGGAACACGACGCCGTCCAGCCTTCCGATAACGCCGTTGCGCTGATCGATCCACTCCCTGCGGACGACGGCGTCGTCATCCGTGAGGCACGCCGCCGTCCCGGACCTCCACCGCCGGTGCAGCAAGACCCGGACCCGGGGCTCGGCGGTGAGGTTCTTGACGTAAGCGGCGGCTGCCCCGTGCTCGGCGACCAGCCAGTACGTGTCGCCCTCGAGGCTGCCCGCGACCGGTGTGAGGCGCTGCTGGCCGCTCCGCCGGCCCGTCGTCTCCACGAGCGCGTAGCAGCCGGGCGCCCAGCCCCGCCGCAGCCAGAACCGCATCGACGGGTTGAACAGGTACTTCTCAGCCCAGTGCTGAATGCGTCGGGTTCCCGGCATGGTCAACAACGTATTCCGTCCGGCAGCGTCGCCTGGGCCAGGCCCGCCAGCGCCAGCCATCCTTCTAGCCGGGGCACGGACAGGTCGGCGGTGTCCGTCGGGCAGAAGTGGTCAGACGCCCAGCTGGTCGAATGCCTCGATGCTGTCCGCGACGCGCCACACCTCCGGCAGCGCCTCCAGGTGGTGTCCTGCGGTGGTGTTTTGAAGCCGAAGCGCGTGAGCCGAAGCTGAGCCCGCCGGTCTGGCTAGGCGCGCGCCACCGCCCTGAAGAAGGTGTAGCAGAACACGCCGTTGGCCGCCGCAGTCCGACGTAGCGCCGCGATCCCGGCATCGAATGCCTTCGGCGTGAGCAGGCCGGCCACCACCGCGGGTTCCCGTACGCCCTCGATCATCGCTGTGAATGTCCGGCGAGTGAAGCCGTCAACCAGATCCGGACGGCTGGCGTCGGCGTACACGAACAGCGGCGACACCGCGGTGGCGGCGAACCCGGCCTCCTGCAGCAGCGGGTAGAGGCGGCGGCCGATCAGTGCGTCGCCCCCCGCCCGTCGCTGCAGCTCGACTTGACAGTCGATGACTGCCTGCGCCGCGGGGCTGTCGGGAAAAAAGAACGCCGAGCCGTGGTCACCCTCGATGACGGTGATCGTGCCGTCCGGCTTGAGCACCGTGCGGAGCAGGCGAAGCGCCTCGACCGGGCGCTCCAGGTGCTCGAGAACGAAGCACACAAAGACGTGATCGAACGACTCAGCCGCGCCGGTCAGCGAAAACAGGTCAGCCACTCGGAACTCCACATTGCGGAGGCCGGCGGCGGCCGCTCGCCGCCGAGCCTGGCTGACCGACTCAGCTGAGATGTCTATGGCGGTGAACCGCGCGCCATGGCTGCGCCGCGCGAGGGTAACGGTCTGCGAGCCGACGCCGCAGCCGACCTCGAGGACCCGGCTGCCGTCGGGATAGGCGGTGCCGGCGTGCAGCAAGTCGAGCAGGGCTGCTGCCTGATCGTGCAGGCGCTGGGTTTCCGTCCCCGCATAACCATGGACGTAGCCGTCACTCATCGGCGGCCGGCCACTCTCAGTAGGCGCGGGCGAAGATCACGCGCTTGCCGTAGGCGGATGGTTTGCCGCAGCGGACGCACGTGCCCTGCTCAGGCTCGCCCGCGAGCGGGATGCAGCGGGGAGTGGCCGTGGTTTCTGCCTTGATCTCGTCTTCACAAGCCTGGTCGCCGCAATGCAGCGCCAGCGCCCAGCCAACCGCCACCGCATCGACGAACCCGGGCCAGGAATCGACAACGGCTGTGCGATCGTCACGGAAGTCCGCGGCCCGCCGCGCCAGCATCCCCTGAAACGCGAAAAGCTCCGCAGCCAGCAGGTCTGGCGCGGCACCGACCGGGATAGCTACCTTGGCCGTGTCCGGCTCCGGATAACTCAGGCGGCGGGACATCAACGTGGTACCGGCGGCCAGGTCCCGCGGGCCAAGCTCGAGCCTGATCGGCACGCCGCGCATCTCCCAGTCGTTGAACTTGAAACCAGGTGACACCTGCGGGCGGTCGTCAACGTGCGTTCGGATGCCCGCGCGCTGCAGCGTCGCGGCCAATTCGGTGGCTGCGGACAACGTCGTTTCAGCCTGGTCACCGCGCCCGATCGGGACAATCACCACCTGGTAGGGAGCCAATGCCGGCGGCAGCACGAGGCCCTTGTCGTCACCGTGGGTCATGATCACGCCGCCTATCATCCTCGTGCTCATGCCCCAGGAGGTGGTGTGGCACAGCTCAGCCGTGCCGCTCTCGCCTGTATAGGAGATCCCGAATACCGCCGCGAAATTCGTCCCCATGAAGTGTGAAGTGCCCGCTTGCAGGGCCCGCCCGTCCCGCATCATGCCCTCGATGGTGAATGTACGCTCGGCCCCGGCGAACCTCTCCCCAGGCGTCTTCTCGCCCGGCACGGTAGCCATGGCCGCGATCTCCACGGCCATGTCCTGATAGAAGCCCAGCGCCAGCATCGTCTCGGCGGTCGCGTCAGCCGCGGTGGCGTGCGCCGTATGGCCTTCCTGCCAGAGGAACTCGCTGGTGCGCAAGAACATCCGAGGCCGCAGCTCATACCGGAGCACGTTGGCCCACTGGTTCAGCAGCAGCGGCAGATCCCGGTGCGAACTGATCCACTTGGCCATCATCTCGCCGATGATCGTTTCCGATGTCGGCCGGATGATGAGTGGCTCCTCCAGTTCCTTGCCGCCCGCGCGGGTGACCGCGAACAACTCGGGCGCAAACCCCTCGATGTGCTCCGCCTCGCGCTGCATGTAGCTCTGCGGGATCAGCAGCGGGAAGTATGCGTTCTGGTGCCCGGTGGCCTTGATCCGCCCGTCCAGGTCTGCTTGCAGCAGTTCCCAAATCCGGTAACCGTACGGCCTGATGACCATGCTGCCGCGGACCGGACCTCGATCCACCAGTTCGGCCCGGAAGACCACGTCGTTATACCAGGCCGAGAAGTCCTCGCTCTGGGGGGTAACGCTGCGCTCGTCACGTGCCATGATCGTCAGGTTATCGAGTCGCCGAAAGCCCGAGACGATATCCCCAGCTCGCGGGCGATCAGAACTCAATCCGATGCGTCACCGGTCGCCCCGCGACGAGATTGCCCACGTAGGCACGGGACTGGTTGCGACCCGGGTTTCCGCCGATGACGATGCTCGTCCAGTCGGGATCTATGAGCATCGGCACGAGCCGTGCCGGATCCTCTGACGCGACCCAGGATTCACGGAGCACCGGGTCGTCGATGCTCGTAGCGAAGCTGAAGTCAGTCCGCCCCACCTGATGCGCGTATCGCTCGGTGACGTCCGCGCGAATCCGTAGCTGCTGGTAGAGGTAGGCACGGATCTCGTCCTTGTCGACACCGAACTCATGCAGCGCCCGAGCGACGCTCGGGGACAAAAGCAGCAGCGGATTGAACCCGCCGTGGACCGCGGCGGTGTATGCCCACGGTCCGATCGCGTTCGCGAGTATCCGCGCGATCGTCTCGAGGTGCTCCTCGGCGGACGCGCCGGCGGTGTAAATCGGCGCGGAATGGTTCGTGACGAGCAGCACGCTCGCGGTGCTGGAATCCTGCGCAAAGCCGTTGTCGACGCGGAACGGATCCCAGCCGATCGCGCGTGTGGAAGGTTCGTCCTCGGCCATCACCACGTTGAACGAGTACCCAATCGCTCCCGCGTCGCTCGTGCCCGGCGGAATGCGCAACCCGCCGACGTTGCGCATGAGCAGGCGCAAGAACCTGCCGATGCTCGTGTTCGCCTGCCTGCCGAGGCGCATCGCCCCCGTGCCGCTGTTGAAGTCGAGCGCCTCGACGACCGAACCGCTCACGACGATGAGCGGCTCGAGGCCGAAGGTGGAGGTCAGATCTTCCGGCCGAAACCGCGGATCCATGATGCAGCGCGCGACCGCGACGAGTACCGGCATGTACTCCGGACGGCACCCGGCCATCACGCCATTCACCGCGATGTTCGTGATCGTGATCTCCCGGCGTTCGGGCGGAAGCACCCCAAGTATGCTGTCGGGATCCTCGTTCGTCACCGCGAGAAAGGCGTCGACCCGATCGGGCGTCGGCGGGATGATCGGCAGACCGTCGCTCCACCCCTTGGCCAGGAAATGCTCCTCGACCTCGCCCAGCGACCCGGTAAAGACGACCTCTCGCGGTCCCGGCTCGATCTCGAGTTCCTCGGTCACGACGCCACGCTTGGACCGCTGCAACGCCTCCTCGATTTGATCGAGGACAACGTCACGCACCTTGTGCCGGAAAGTCTCGTCGGTGTCGGTCTGGATCGCACCCGGGTAAACCGCCAGGCGAGGATCGTCATCGCCGAAGATCGACGCGATCGAGCGAGCCATCGTTTCGAATCCGCTGGATACGACACCGACCGCCGGGACGCCCGCCTCCTCGGCGGCTGCGACCGCTTGCATGACCCCGGCTGTGCAGCGCCCGCACGCGCCAACTGCCACGACAGCAGCGTCCGCCGCTACCTGTGCAAGTTGCTCTCGAAGCGTGTTGAAAGCGGAGTAGTCGTCGCCGAAGTCGCCGACGAACTGCGTGTGATCAATGAACTCGATGTCCGCGAACTGCGGGCCGAGTCGCTCCTCGAAGGCATGCAAGATCTGGTCACCCTTGAACAGGTGATCCCAGATCAGCGCGATGCGGGCGCCGGACAGCTTCGGGAGACCGGATTGGGCGCGCTGCCTGCGTTGGGTCGGCCGGCCGAGCGGCCACAGGGTCGAATACGAGGGCTGTGCTCCACCCATGATTCCCCTCAGACATCACGAACGATCATCCTCGCGGCACGACGCAAGAAGCGTAGGTGCGGGGTCGTTGTGGCATCAAGGGTCGAAGCGGCCCCGGGCACCGCCCACGCCAGCACAGATCCGGGGAGCGTGCTTCGCGCCGCTCATGGCTGGTGGCGGGCGGGGCCGAGAATGACGGGGAGCGAGGTGAGTCCGCGCAGGACGAGCCCGTCGCCCTGTGCCCAGGCGAGCGCGTCGTGGTTGACGGCCAGCCGCAGGCGGGGGTGGCGGGTGAGCAAGGCCTCGAATGCGACTCGGGCTTCGAGCCTGGCCAGCGGGGCACCGAGGCTAGACATACCAGTACCTGTTCGTGCGCGGGGAGAGTGGCCAAGACGCAACGGCGACTTGAGGTCGCTGAAGTCCGCGAACGCGCCAAGCGCCCGATCGAGGTGATCATCGCTAGCTGGTCGTGCTCAGCACCGCCGACACTGCGTCAAGAGCGCCCGGCACCAGGGTGTAGTAGGCCCACTTGCCTCGCTTGTCCCGGCTGAAGATCCCGGCGTCGACCAGGATCTTGAGATGGTGAGAGATGGTCGGCTGGGTCAGGCCGAGCGGGTCGGTCAGGTCACAGACGCAGGCCTCGCCGCCTTCGTGCGCGGCCACCATCGAGACCAGTCGCAGCCGGGTCGGATCAGCCAGCGCCTTGAGTATGTAAGCGAGGTCGGCTGCCTGGCTCGCTGTCAACGGTTCACGCACCACGGGCGTGCAGCACTCAGCCGCCAGGAGCGGCAGTCCGTGCCTGGGCTGGATGGTGACGGCAGCGCTCATCCACCTAGTATGCCCCACGCATTGACAGTCGTCTATTCGTGAGGCATCATCGTATCGACGTAGATCTATGCATGAGGAGCGATCGCCATGACTGACAAGGCCAGCACGGACCTGCGCGGGGAAGTCAGGGCCCGCTACGCCGAGGCCGCCCGCGCCGTCATGAACCCCAGGCCCGGCATATCCGCAAGCTGCTGCGGCTCAGCCGCCGAGTCGTGCTGCGAAACCGGATCCGCGGCCCTGGACACCGCCGACGCCTTCGGCGGCCCGCTCTACGCTGCAGGCGAGACCGACGGGCTGCCGGAGGAAGCCATCCTGGCAAGCCTGGGGTGCGGCAACCCGATATCCGTCGCCGACCTGCACGACGGCGAGCGCGTCCTCGACCTCGGCTCGGGCGGCGGCATCGACGTGCTGCTCTCAGCCCGCCGCGTCGGCCCGACCGGGTTCGCTTACGGCGTCGACATGACCGACGACATGCTCGCCCTCGCACGCGCCAACGCGGCCAGAGCCGACGCTACCAACGTCGAGTTCCTCAAGGGCGAGATCGAAGCGGTGCCGCTTCCTGACGCCTCGGTCGACGTAGTGATCTCCAACTGTGTGATCAACCTGTCCACCGATAAGCCCGCCGTGCTCGCGGAGATGTTCCGCGTCCTGGTACCTGGCGGCCGGATCGGCATCTCCGATGTCGTGGCCGAGGATCACATGACCGAGGCCGACCGCGCGGCCGCGGGCTCTTATGTCGGCTGCATCGCGGGCGCCCTATCCCGGACCGAGTACCTCGACGGACTGCGCGCTGTCGGCTTCACCGACGCATCGGTAACCTTCACTACCGAGGCGGCGCCGGGCATCCACTCGGCGATCGTCCGCGCAGTCAAGCCCGCGTAAACCCGACTGTGCGTCATCGACTGGTTGCCGAGTTCACCGACACCGGTCGCCCGGTCGCGATCGTCGGCACCGGCATCGGAAGGCTCAAGCATGGCTGACACCCCCGAAGTGCTGTTTGTGTGTACCCACAACGCCGGCCGGTCCCAGATGGCGGCCGCGCTCCTAGACCGCGAGGCGGCGGGGAAGGTGCGTGTCACCTCGGCCGGCTCCCAGCCCGCGGCCCAGCTCAACCCGGCCGTGGTCCAGGCCATGGCAGAGATCGGGCTCGACATCTCTCGCGAGATCCCCAAACGGCTGACCACAGACCAGGTGCAGGCCGCCGATGTCGTGATCACGATGGGCTGCGGCGACGCCTGCCCGGTCTACCCCGGCAAACGCTACGTTGACTGGGACCTGCCGGACCCGGCGGGTCTCGGACTGGACGCCGTGCGGCCTATACGCGACGAGATTCAGCGGCGAGTGCGCGCGCTGGTCGCCAAGCTGACGGTGTGACGCCTTGCTCGTCAACCCTGGGTACGTCAGCGCCTTGGGAGTCGCGTCCGTCCCACGCGCCTCAAGGCCGCCACGCGCTAGCGCATTGGCGGCCTTTTTGGCCATGGTTAACTCAATTTTGGGCTGCGAGCATTACGTCTCGAGCGTTTTCAGGTTAAGGCTATGCGGGCCACCCAGAAAACGTTCTTCAAGAATGCATTCTGACAAGAGCAAGTGAATGATTCTGGTGAAAGCTTGCTGGAATCGCAGTGCTACTCAGCTTCCTCGCCAGACTCCTCCGTTGACTCTTCCGCAGCTTCCTCGGCTGCAGCGTCTTGACCTGCGGCTTCCTCGACCTCAGCCGCGCTCTCCTCTTCTTCGCTCATCGTGATTCCTTTCTTGTGAATGGCAGCCCAAAATAAGCCTCACCTACTAAATGGGGGGTTGGCGTCACCGAGGGCTTGCAGGCGTTCGATCCGAAATTCATTAGACCACTGCGTCGACCCGCTGTAAAGCTCGGAGCGTCGATCCGATTGCAGCAGTTCGGTCCGAGTTCAACCGGCGCGCTAGCATTGATCGCGACATTATTTACAGACCGGTCATTCGGTATCTCGTCGGTGGCCGCGGTCCGGCCGGATACTGACCAACTGAGAACCTGACCCTCGCGTCAGCCCACTGCTGTCAGGCTGTTCAGATGACGGCTACGTTGGAACAGCCCAGTACGAAATCTGGATCTGGTTGCACCAGCGCGACGCGGCAGGCCGACGCGGAGGGCGTCGGTCCCGCGATTGAGGCGGGCCCGGTATGAGCAAGATCGAGAAACGGCTCGTGATCGAGTACGGAATCGAGCTGGATGGCGTCTGGCTGCCGCTGGCCATGCTGCGACGCCTGGACGAGCACGGGCCGTGGAGCGCGCCGTTCACCGAGGCGACTGCAGAACAGGCCGAGGTTCTGGTGGCGCACGGGCTCGCCCAGCATCACAACATCGGCCTGAGCCGCGGGAGCGGACTGCGGAACTTCGTCGACGCGTTCCCCTTCGAGCCGACTCTGCCCTTCAATAAGGTCCGATCGGAGCCAGGCGGCCTTTCGAAGCCTGCTGACTATCCCGGGCGCACAGCGGAGGGAGACCCGGGCCACCTCGGTTGAGTCCCTTGCTCGAGTCAGAGCGGGCAGCCCGGATCAGGCCGGTTTCCGCTTCGACTACGACGGCGTGCGCACAGACTTCCGTGACGGAGTCAACACGATCAAGTCTGCGTACGAGGAGCAGGGCATCGCGGTACGCGTGGACGTCTGCAGCGATCACTTCGCCCGGCTGTGGGTGACCGACACACACTCCGGCCAGTCAGGCAAGGTTGAGCTCGCGGCCGACATCCGCAGCAAGGCGCCGGTCACCATGAGCATCGGGCCAGTCGTGCACGTGGACGATGTCGCAGGCGGAAAGATGGAGGCGCTTTCACCCGCGCCGAGGCACGGGACTTCATTGACATTGACGCCATCGTCACCAGCGGCCGATTCACCCGGACCAAGCTCCAGGAACTCGCCGCCAGCAGAGACGCCGGCTTCGATCCTCGAGTTCTCGCCGACATGCTCTCAGTCATCGACATCTACCCGGACGCCGAGTTCTCGGCCTGCCTACGGCCTGCACGGCGACCAGATCCAGCAGATGCGAGAGCGCTTCGCCGAATGGCGGGCCGAACTGCTGCATGAGCTCGGTCCGACCAGCACGTAGTGAGCAACTCAGCCCGCCGACAGAGGCCGTGCGGCCCATGAGGGACCAGCAGGACGACGAGGACGCCGCGTCCTGGCCGGCATTTGTGACAGCCATGGGGATCTGCCCGGCGACGGGTCTGAAGCCGGGGCTTTGGCCAGCACGGAGAGTGATCGAGCTCGCGGGTGGCCCTCCGCCAGACAACTGCCTATCGCCGACTATCCGCGGCTGGCCAACTGACTTGTGGGCGGCGGGCGATCAACCATATGCGGCAGTTATGCACTTGCTCGGCTTTGCCCGTGGCAAGTTCGATTTGTGGCCTGAGCAGTTCCGTGACCCTGCAGGCGCCATCGCATTTCCGGTGTTACCGCGTGGCCGCGGCCTGGAAGCGTGTCGAGATGGCCGTTCTCGGCCGGCCTCGTATCAGCCGCGCTCGGTGCCGTGCTCGTCGCGCTGGCCTTGCCAGGCGTAGACCCTTGACAAGCTCTCATGGGCTCCGGGCGGGAAGCGCAGGTTCAGGATCGTTGCCTGGCTGGTTGTGGCTGCGGTTTGGCCCTGCGCTTGGCGAGCACGCCGGCCAGGAGCATGACGAGCACGGCGATCCCGACGCCGCACAGCGTCCAGAGCACCCGGTCGCCCTCGGCGCCATAGCTGGAAGGCTGCGGAAGGTCCACCAGGATCAGCGCTGCCGCGGCGATGGCCGCGCAGTAGACGGCGTAGTTCCAGAGGCGGACCGCGACGGCGTGCATGAACAGGACGAGCGCGACCACACCGAGTCCGTGCGTGATCGCCAGCAGCCTGAGCCCGGTTTCACTGGCGGGTATCAGCAGCAGCAGCAGGGCCGCGGCAGCGCCGATCAGCGTGCCGGCGATGCGCTGGACACCGACCAGCGTGGCCTGCTGCAGGCTGGGCTTCATCGCGACGATGGTCGCGATCGGTATCCAGTAGCCGTGCGACAGGCCCGCTCCGAATGCGATCGCGGCGGCGCCGGCTATGGCGAGGGCGCGGATGACCGCGAACGTGATCAGCGGCCGGGTCAGCGCCTGCCGCGAGGTGTCACCGGGAAGCTCGGCGACCGGCTGGGGCCGGTCCTTGCGGCCGCCGATCAGCCAGGCGATGAACGTCGCGGCGATCCACAGCGCCGACCCCCCGGCCCAGGCGCTCACCTGAGCCCAGGTGTAGCTGGTGATGTGGGCGTGCTGATGGAGGCTGGATGCGAGCCCGAGGGCGATGATGAACCAGACGTTGAGCAGCAAGGCCGCGATGAACCTGTGCACCCCGAACGTGACCGCGAGGCCGGTCACCAGCGTGACCGCGAAGGCCGCGAGCACCAGCCAGCCCCAGGCGTCTCCGCCGATACCAAACGCCAGCGCGGTCAGCCCCGCGCCGATCAGGCCGAAGGCGGCCATGCGGAAGACGCGGTACCCGTAGCCGCCGCCCGGGTCGGCCAGCACCGCGAACAGCGCGCCGAACAGGGCGCTGAGAAGGTACTGCTCGTACCCGATCGCCCAGAAGACGACCAGCGGCACCAGCGCGACGTCCAGGAACAGCACTCCTCGCGGCCAGTTGATCCCCGCGGGCTTGAGCTCGAACACCTTGGACAGCCAGCTCAGGACCTTCCCGCTGTGAGCAGGCTGTCCGTGTCCTCCGGTTGCAGTAGCCATGGTCGCGTTTGTATCCCTCGCCGCTGAGCATGCCGCTCCGGTCGCGCGCTTCCGATGCCGCTCGGCAGGTGTGTACCCGGTTAGGGAGAGCGGATGCGCTAGTCACGCCCGATGCCACGCTTCATTCCACAGGCCAGCGGAGAGGCGTGACCAGATGAAGACCAAATCATGCGCAAGCTCTCCGCGCTGAGCGCCGTTCGGAGCCTGGGCCCGGGTGCATGTCACATCCCCCTCGGGTGAGACCAGCAGCCAGGTAGTGCCTCCGACAGCTGCCCGAAAGCACCCCCAGGTGCCTGACGTGGTGGGCAGGCAGCGGCCTGGACCCGACAGCGGGAACCGGCGACCTGCCGCTGCCTGCGACGGGCTCATCAACCTGGCTCTCTTATGGCCTTCCTTTTCCCCACCCCCGACCTGCTGCGGCTGCTTGGCACCAGTTCCGACGCGGCCCACGCGCCGCCAACTGCCGCTTAGGGACGTGTATGAACACGCGGTCGTGTTCGGTCGCACGGTCAAACGATCAAGAGCCGGGTCGCCATCCGTTGGCGATCCGGCTCTGACCTGCACTTACCTGGTAGCGGGGGCGGGATTTGAACCCGCGACCTCTGGGTTATGAGCCCAGCGAGCTACCGAACTGCTCCACCCCGCGTCGTGTGCACTAACTGTATGAGCCCCGGCGTGCGCTGGCAAATTCAACGGCAGGAAGGCCGTCCGCCACCGTCAGGTCCCGAAGCTTGCGGGCGCGGGCACCGCGAGCCAGACCTGGTAGTGCACCCGCTGGGGCGTGGTCGGCAGCTGCGTCAGCTCGTGCGGATCCTCAGTTGTGACCAGATTGACCGCCCGGATTGTCGTGCCGCCAAAGCGAGCCAGCTGCTGCTGGGTCGCGGCCAGCAGCACTGGCTGCCGTCCAGTCGCGGCAATCGAACTGAGCACGGCCTGCACCGACGACACCGGCTGGCCGTGCATCCACGCCGTCGGCACGCCGCACATTCCCCTGACGACCGGCGCGAACTCAGAGGCAGTCGGCCGGTCGACGATTACCACAGTGGCGTCCGCCGGGATCTGTGCGCACAGCCCGCTGACCGCTTCGATCTGGCCAGCCCCGATTCGATGCAGGGCCATGCCCTCCTGCGCGACTACGTGCAGCGCGCCCGACTTGCCGGTGTGACTGAGCCCGAGCCCGAAGGTGGTGGACACGGTCGGCAGCAGCATCGCGGCGAAGCAGAACAGTCCGGCCGCTCCCGCAGTGGCCGACCGCGCTCCCCGGTCCCGGGCGCGCCTGGCCAGCCAGGAGGCTGCCCACATGCCGCCCAGGATCAGGCCTGGGATGGCGATCACCACCAGCCGCCGACTTGCCCACGGCTGGTCAGGCACTATGTCCGGCGACCACAGGACCGCCCCGGTCCCTACACAGGTGATCGCCACAGGGAGCGCCCACGCTCGCCACACGTCCGTGTGATCGCGCCAGGTCAGCAGCGCACGCAAGCAGCGGCGCACGACGAGTGCGAGGCCGAACGCGCCGAGCAGCACCGTCGGCAGGCCGATGTACCAGATGACCCAGTACAGCGTCTGCTCCGCGTACGTCCTGGTCGGGTCAATGGGCAGGCCCTGCTGGTGCTGCAGCGTGGCAATGAAGGCGTAGTCCGCCGGGCTCGGCTGGCCATGCACCTTCTGCACGTACGGGCGAACGAAGAGGCCGATCAGCGCCGCGAGTACGAGGGCCGCGCCAAACCCGGGCAGCCACCGCAGCGGCCGGGCAGCGAACAACCTCGGCACGACACGGCGGACCCGGCCGATTCGGGCGAGCTGAGTCACCACCACCGCTAGCGCGATGAGCCAGACGGCGACCACTCCCGCCAGGCCGACGGTGCCGCCCACTGAGTCGAGGAAGGGCCGGTCCAGCAGGAAGCAGCCGATCAGCCCGTAGCAAACACCGACAAGGATTCCCAACGGGAACGGGGCCGCCTGCGGCCGGCGCCCGATAATCAGCGCGCAGCCGAACGGGATCAACGGGAGCAGTGCCAGTAGCCCATCCAGGCTGAGCACCACCCCCAATCCGAGAGACAGACCGGCCAGCGCCGCGAGCGCGCGCTCCGGCGAGACCATGGCTGCCCACCGGCCGCGTGGCCGGTCCGAGCGCGGCCGGCCAGCGCGCGTTATCCACCAGCCCGCGGCCCTGCCTGCACGCAGTACCACCGAGTCCACCAGGAGGCAGAGCCCGCCGAACAGCGCGATCTGCAGGGCCGTCTCGCTCAGCGCGGAGCGGCCGACAAACTGCTGGGGCATGCTGAGGCCGAGCAACAGCGCGCCTGCGGGTGCCCATTGCGGGCCAATGAGCCGAGCCACCAGGCCCGCGAATGTCAGCACGGCTAGCCCGCCGAGGATCGGACCCATGGCGATGGCGCCAGTGCTGCCGCGCACCCAGAACCCGCCGGCGAGGACCAGCGGCAGGCCAGGTGTGACGGCGGGATAGATCGCCGCACCTCTGGTGAGGAAGCCAGTGCTGGCGAAGTTCAGGCCGGCGTGCGGCCCGCCGAATGCGGCCAGCGTCTCGGGAATCGGCAGCGAGCCATGCTGCGCTACCCAGAAACCGGTCTGGAGATAGACGCCGGGGTCGCGGATCACGACCAGTGCCTGCGAGCTCTCCGCCAGCTGCCAGCCCGTGAGTCCGGCTACGACTGCCACGGTGGCCAGCAGCCCGAACCAGGTGACCCACCCGGGCTCTCGGGGCCGAGCAGACGGTAGCAGCCGAGGCCAGGTCGCAGGTACCACCCGGAGGCCGATCACGATGAG
>Ga0187805_10000145_pt1 | contig 20886 bp, 14 predicted proteins | sample NC_wetland_sal_i_6_FD_132965 | JGI IMG/M metagenome (GOLD analysis project Ga0187805, IMG submission 132965) | Wetland sediment microbial communities from Neuse River Estuary, North Carolina, USA - Control_5 | ecosystem: Environmental > Aquatic > Freshwater > Wetlands > Sediment | place: USA...
TTCGACGTTGCCCATTCGATTCGCCGCCGTTTTGCCGCTCGCCGCGGCAAGAAGGAACAACCCGTAGTGTTGTTGCCCTCTGCTTACGTGAATGTGTCCAGCATTGTCCTCTCTTATGCCGCGCTGCTTGCACAGCAGCAATTCATGTTGGTCGTTGCCCGGAGAAACGGGCACCCGGCAAGTGTACCGCCCAATGTTCTCGTGGCATGGTTGACTCCATATTTCGGCGCAACAGACAAACATGAAATCGTGTCTTTATTTGAGTCATGGGGTAAGTTGCGAGCCTGGCTGGTAAGCTGCGCAGCAGAGTTTAAGACCGCGGAATCGGAAGGCTTTTTGGCGTCAGCCAGCGCACCTTTCTTTTGGGGAATCGCTCTGCGCGACGCGTGGCTGCGTTTCTATGCATCAGAGCAAGTAACCGCGTGTCTCACCGCGGATGACAGCAATCCCAATACCCGGCTTCCGTTAATCTTAGCCCGCAAGCTTGGTATCCCGGCCCTGGCCTGCCACCACGGTGCTCTCGACTTTCGCATGGCGATCAAGGTGAACCATGCGGACCTCTACTTGGCAAAGAGTGAAATGGAACTGGATTACCTGAGGCGCATCTGCCATCTTGCTGCGGAGAAGATCGTCATCGCGCCACCGGCTTTGTCGACGCCTTCTCCTTTGCAGTGCGCGGCGCGCCGCTCTGCTCCATGGCTCGTCTTTTTTACCGAACCCTATCAAAGCTACGGTTGGCGCAATGATGAAGTGTACCGCGATCTTCTACCGCGTTTGTGCTCCCTCGCGCAAACTTGCCATCTGAGACTTGTTTTCAAACTGCATCCCTTTGAAAGCATCAAAGGCCATCGCAGGATGTTGCGCCGGCTCATCCCCGAGCACGAACGCCAGATTGAAGTGCTTGCCGGCCCGCCATCGGATGAGTTGTGGAACAACACGCGACTGGCCTTGACTGTGCAATCTTCCACCGCTTCAGAGGGCGCTGCTTTGGGCATTCCCGTCTTCTTATGCGCGTGGCTGCGAGATCCTCATTCCGGATATGTTCGGCAATACGCCCAATTTGGTGTAGGACATGTGTTGGAGTCCTCGGAACAAGTCGGGACGATTCCTGCGCTGCTTGCGAGCCAGAACGGAAAATCTTTCCAGCAGCAGGCGACTCGACGCGACATGGGGCCCGATGATTTCGCGCACCTCTTATCGGGGCCTACTCTTTGCCAATTGCAAGCAGTGCGTAACTGCCTTCTGAGCTGGTACGCATAACGAGAGGTGCACGCTTATTTGGTAACGGACGGCGAGATGAAACAGAAGAGGCCAAAACGACCGATTACGATATTCACTCCTTCGTTCGCCGACGAAGAAAACACTAACGCCCAAAATCTCACTGTGAAAGAGATCGTCGCCCGCCTGCCCCCAGAGCAGTTTCGCGTAATCATGATTTCCGAAGGCAAACCTGATCCGCGAATCGCCGCGCGCAAAAATACTAAGCTGTTGCCTTACTACGCGCACGGAAACACCGCGCAATTACTGATGCGGTCCGTTGCCTTCCGGCCTGATATCTATTTTTACCCCAGGTTCGGGCCGCTCGACCAGGTAGTGTTCGCGCTGCGCAAGAACCTTCGGCTTAGGACTGCGGTAGTCACACATATTGTTTCAGTAATGAACAACACGGCGGAAAAGAGCTTAGTCGCGCGCTCCATCGTCGAGGGGGACGCCGTATTCGCAAACTCAGCCTACGTTGCGGAAACAGTGCGCCAAAGGTTTGGGGTCAGGGCGGGAACGATCTACAACGGGATTGACCGGCGGTTCTTCTTCCCCACCCCTGAGCCAGCATCAACTAGCAGTAGCCGACCGTTAACCGTTCTCTACGCCGGATCCTTTCGACCGTGGAAGCGGGTCGAATTCGTGATCGAGCAAGCCGCACGCTGGTCGAATGTGCAGTTTCGTTTGGCGGGTCGCGGTGGAACCGAGGAACGCTGCCGCGACTTGTCCCAAAAGTACAGATGCCGCAATGTCTCCTTTCTGGGCCATCTGCCACTGCCGCAACTTGGCGAAGAAATGCGAAGGGCTCATGTTTTTCTTTTCCCCAGCATTCTCGAGGGTCATCCGCAGGTGCTCGGACAGGCGACTGCTTGCGGCTTGCCGGCAATCGCCATGAATGTGTACCACCCCGAGTATGTGTTACACGGAGAAACTGGCTTCCTGGCGGAGTCGGATAGGGAAGTGGCCTGGCATTTGGATGCGCTCCTTCGCGATTCGGCGATGCGGCGATTGATGGCGTCGGCCGCTGTCCGACATTCCCAGAAATTTGATTGGGATCGAGTTACAGAGCAGTGGGCAGGAGTTTTTGAAGGAGTGGTCGCTCAGCGTCAGAGGACTTAATCATATGTGCGGAATATTTGGCATGCTCGATCCGGCTCGTCCCTTAGCAGATTCTGCAAGGGCTTGGGCGGAGCAAGCGCAACTGCACCTTCGGCATCGAGGGCCCGATGGCCAGCAGTGCGTAACGCTCATGGAGGGACGATGCCTGCTGGGTCACGTGAGACTGGCGATAATCGACATTGCGGGCGGCACTCAGCCGATAGGCAACGAGGACGGTACAGTCTGGGTGGTTTGTAACGGCGAAATTTACAACTATGTCGAGTTGCGCGAGAAATTAGTGAAGCAGGGCCACCGCTTTTCTACCCGTAGCGACACCGAAGTCCTAGTGCATCTTTTCGAGGAGAAGGGGATCTCGCTCCTCGATGACTTGGAGGGCATGTACGCATTTGCGATCGTCGACACTCGCAAGCAGCAGCTTTTTCTAGCCCGCGACCGTTTTGGGGAGAAGCCGCTCTATTGGGCCCCCATCCATGACGGCAGAGGTCTGGCCTTCGCCTCGGAGTTGAAGGCCTTGCTACTTGGGGAGAATGTGGATCGTACACTGGACGTGGCCGCCATAGCTCAGTTCCTGGCGCTGGGTTACATTCCTGCACCACGAACTCATCTCAAGGGAGTGTCCAAGCTTCGGGCCGGTGAGGCCATCGTTTTCGGGCCTGGATCGGACCGGCGCACATTTCGATATTGGCAACCTGAATTTGTCCATTTGAATGGTCATCGGCCTTTCAGCAGAGAGGAAGCGATCGAGTCCGTACGGAATCGTTTTCGGGAAGCCGTCCGGTTGCGGTTACGCAGCGATGTTCCAGTCGGCGCGTTCCTGTCCGGCGGAATCGATTCAACGCTCGTGGTCAGCACAATCCGTGAGCTTCTACCCAATACTTCCTTCGCGACTTTTTGCGCTTCCTTCGACGACGAAGAACTTAACGAAGCACCATACGCCAGACAAATCGCAAAACACATCGGCTCCGATCATCATGAAGTTTGCTTCTCCTCGGCTGACCTGCTCAACATTTTTAATGTTCTCATTGATCACTACGACGAGCCCTTCGCAGATGCGTCGATGTTTCCGACATTCGCCGTTTGTCGCTTTGCCCGCGGGCACTGCAAGGTAATGTTGTCCGGCGATGGCGGAGACGAATGTTTTGGCGGTTACCGGCAATTCTTTTCTCATTCTCGCTGGCATTCTGTCCGCCGTTTGCCGGGCACTCAGTTTGCCGCCGACCTGCTCCTTCGCCGCTGGAACACCCGATGGCGTGGTACTGGCCTGCTGAATTTTCTGCATAAGAATGATTGGCAGCTTCTCTATCCTGAAGGGGAACGCGCTTCGGCCCTTTCTTGCTTTCAGCCGGAACATCAAGAGTGTGCACTGGCGGGCTTGCAGGAGTTGAAGGATGAAGCGTTGCGGCACGCGCGTCTGAGCTATCCGCTTTCCGCAATGGAAGACACAGCCAATGGATATTTACCCGAGCAGATTCTGGTCAAGGTAGACCGCGCCAGCATGTTTAGCGCGGTAGAATGTCGAACCCCGTTCTTGGATCGTGGGCTCTTCGCATTTGCCGCAACCTTGCCACTCGAGTATCACATCGCCCACAATCAGGGTAAGGCTCTGCTCCGCCGCTGCTTACCGGATTGGGTCCCACCCGACGTACGCTGGCGCCGAAAGCAAGGATTCACGCCGCCGCTCGACGGCTGGTTTCGAACCAGCCTGCGCCGCCAGATGGAGGAGGCAATCGAAGATATTTCGCGTCGGCTCCGCCATGTGATCCTCCCTAGCCGAGTTGCCGACCTCTATCGACAGCATCAGGCTGGCGCCGATCGAAGTCCGCTGCTGTTCCGCTGGCTGGTATTAAGCAGAAGCGTAAATCAAGCCCGGAGCGCGCACGCTTGAGTCTACAACGCATTCTGCCAGTGGGTGACGCCGATTCCGCAGCATGCGAGAAACAGCAATGAATGCGACCGCTCGGTTGACCCAACAGCACCCTTCTCCACTGGCGGTGGGTTTAACTCGTGTCATCAACAATTCTGTTGCCTTGCTCTTGCTTGACTTGCTGAACAAGGCCACTCCTCTCATCGTGTTCCCCCGAGTCGTTCGGGTTCTCGGACCGGCGGCGTACGGACAATTGGGATTCGCTGGCGCAGTCGCTGGATTTTTTGGCCTGCTGGCCTCTCCGGGCTTTTCTACCTATGCGCTGCGAGAAGCAGCTAAGAACAGTGACAAAGTTTCATTCCTAGTTAAACATGTTCTCGGGGCAAGGGTTGTATTTGCTGCTGGCGCTTACGCGCTACTCGCGCTGTTTACCCTGTTTCTTGCTCCGCCGGATGGCCAGACACGTCTTTTGATCATACTTTCCGGTCTGGCTTTCGTGGCTGGTAGTCTTGACACCCAGTGGATCTTCGCCGCTCGCTCACGCATGTCAATGATTGCCATACAGGGTGCGCTGGCACAGCTTGCCTATGCTGGCTTGATCCTCGCGCTGGTTCGCGGTTCACGCGACGCGTGGATTGTTCCATCAGCAACCTTACTCTCATCAAGTCTAAGCATTCTGCTGATATGGCTGCCCGCGCGCCGCCAGTATCGTATTCCCCTGCCAGAGATCTCACCGCAAAGCTGGGGCCTATTCCTGCCGATCTGCCTGGTCATGGGATTTTCCAGCCTTATGTCCATGATCTATGACCAGATTGACGTCGTCATGCTCAAGTATTTTCGAGCCGACGCAGAACTGGGAACATACGTGGCTAGCTATGGTCTGATGACCATGGCAATGTCTTTCCTCCCGATCTTAGGCCAGGTGTTTCTGCCGCTGCTTTCCGAAACCGCGGGCCAGGTTCGCAATGCAGAGAATCGCAATGCTGAGAAAAAATATCTGCACTGGTTCGGCAACGCTATCATCGGGCTGGCTCTACCAATCGCGGTCGGCGGCTTTATTTTGGCCGTTCCCCTCACTCAGCTTGTCTTCGGAAGCCAGTATTCCGGCTCAGGAATCCTATTCCGCTGGCTGATGCTCACCATCCTTACTGGGTCAGCCGCTAGCTATTGCGGCGCTCAACTCATACCCAATGGCCTGGAAAAAAAATATCTAGTCGCGGTCCTCGCCGGAGCGTCAACGAATGTTGCGTTGAATCTGCTCTTTATCCCCAAGTACGGAGCCCTGGCGGCGGCTTTCACAACGGCCTTCAGTCAAGGTGTTGTGGCACTCATGAACTATTATTTCGTCAAGGATCTGACTAGGCCACCTGTGCTCGCCGCTGTGGCAATGTCGGTTCCCGCCACCTGCGTTATGGCATTCAGTCTCCTCTTCATGCGGGTGCTCTTTCCGGTTCATGTCTTGGTACTAGTCACTCTCGGAGGGTTCGCATACCTTGGTGTTTACGCGCTAAGTCTAAATCTGTGGAATCGAATCAGCGCTCCGGCAAAACTACTTTGAACGCAGGCGGTAAGTAGTGAACAATTCATCGCTATCATGCGAAATCGGCTTACCCTCGCAAAGCCAGCAGCAACCCATTCGTGACGCTGCCGGAGACGCCGCCGGCAGGAACTATTGGAATTCGATCTGGAAAAAGTTGCCACCCGTGGAGCACTATGATGGCCCGGTCTATGAGCATCATCAGGTGCTGTCGAGATTTCTTTCCCGTGCCGGCGGAGGCAACGCCATTGAAATCGGATGTGGCACCGGCAACTACATGATCTACATAAACAAGGAATTTGGATACCGCGTCGACGGTCTCGATTACTCGGATAACATGGAATATGTTCGAGCCAATTTGTCGTACAACGGCGTCTTGGACGCCGAACTCTTTAGTGCTGATTTTTTTGAGTTCTTGCCACCCAAGAAATATGACCTCGTCCTGTCGGCGGGCTTCGCCGAGCATTTTGACGATCATGAGTTGGTGGTGAGGAAACACGCCGAATGGGCAAAGCCACGTGGACTCGTAGTCATCATCGTGCCCAATTTAACCCACATTCACCGGTTGATTTGTGGCTGGTTTGCTCCCAATGTCCTGAGCGTCCACCGCTTTCCGCTGATGCGTCGTGACGTAATGCGTCAAACACTGGAGAAGGCCGGTTTGCACGTGCTGCATTGTGAATATCACAAAACGTTCCGTCCCACCTACCAACTGCCACTGATCATGGATTTTTCAGCCCGGGCGGTTCGAAAATTGTTGCGGATTTCCAGGTTCGATGACATAGGCAATCGTTTTGGTAGTCCATACCTGATCTCAGTCTCCAGGAAGAATTGAGCGCTTATGCATGGGTTAGCGGCCATTGCGCAACCGGATCTGCAGACGGTAGACCGTCCGCTAAGAGAAAATTCTCGCGAAGCCGCACTGCGAGTCCTCACTCTGACATCTTTTTATCCCACGCTCTTCGACGATGCTGCAGGGTGCTTTATCGCAGAACCTCTGCGGGCGATGGAAGAGTGCGAGGTCAACTCTTGCGTCCTGGCCGTGCAGCCATTTCATCGCAGTGGGCCAGGATCGAAGGGCATCACACCCGTCGCAACCTGGATCCGTTATGCTTCTATCCCGGGTGGAATCGGTCTTGCTTCCGCTGGAGCGTTTCTTTACGCGAGTCTGATTTCAAGGGTACGCAAGTTGCACTGCTCCCAGCGGATCGATCTGATCCACGCCCATGCTGCCCTGCCGTGCGGGCATGCTGCGGTGCTTTTGAGCCGGAAATTGAAAATCCCATGCGTCGTTACCGTTCACGGTCTGGATGCGTTCTTTGACAACCAGGTTCGTGGCTACGCCGGACAATGGTGCAAGCGCGTTGCGCAATTCGTCTATGGTTCGGCGTCACGCGTTATTTGTATCAGCGACAAGGTTGCCGATAAGGTGGTCGATGGCGCTGCGGCAAGAGTAAATACGAGACTGATTTACAACGGCGTAGATCCCGAAATGTTTTTCCCGGCGCCGATCGATTCTCTGTCCAACACTATCCTTAGCGTCGGCAATCTGATTCCGATTAAGGGCCACGAACTGCTCCTGCGGGCGCTCGCTACCATCCTTCCCCGCTATCCGCAGGTCTCATGGGAGATTATTGGTGACGGTCCCGAACGTAACCGCCTGATCCGACTGGCCGCCGACTACAATATTGCCGGCCGGGTTCACTTTCTCGGCCGTCAAAGTCGAAAACAGGTTGCCAACGCCATGAGCCGCTGTGTACTTTTCGCTTTGCCCAGCCGGTATGAAGGGCTGGGTTGCGTTTACCTGGAGGCAATGTCCAGCGAAAAACCCGTAATTGCATGCCGGGGGCAGGGCATTGATGAAATTATCCGCCACGGAAGCAATGGCTGGCTCATCGATCCGGGGAACCTGCAACAACTAATCGCAGCGCTCGCGGTTCTTCTGCAAAACCTGACGCTTAGACGGCAGATGGGCGAGGCAGCTCGCCGCACCATCCTTCAGAGCCTTACCTCAGCACATCAAGCTACTCAACTTGCAGCCGTCTACCGAGAGTGCGCGGTATGAGCTGCCGAGTGGTGATCATTACAGAGATCATCGCACCCTACCGAATTCCTGTCTTCAACGCGCTCGCCCAGCACAATGCGATCGATTTGCACGTGATCTTTCTGGCAGAAAACGATCGCACCCAGCGCCAATGGCTGGTTCATAAGGATGATATTCGTTTTTCCTACCAGATCCTTCCGTCCTGGAGACGAAGGATTGGCAGACACAACTTTTTACTGAACTGGGGAATGGAAACGGCACTGCGGCGAGCGTTGCCGGATTTCGTCGTGTGCGGCGGCTACAACTACGTGGCCTCGTGGCAATCCCTGTCTTGGGCACGGCGAAATGGCGTGCCATTTTGTCTGTGGACGGAGAGCACGCCTAGAGACTTCCGCAGTGGCTATGCCTTGATAGAATTCCTCAAAATAGCATTCCTGCGCCATTGCGATGCATTTGTGGTGCCGGGGAAATCCTCGATCGACTATTTAAGGAATTGCGGAGTGCCAGCGGAAATGATTTTCACCGCACCCAACGCGGTTGACACGCAGTTCTTCGCACAGCGGGCCGCAGTCGTTCGCAAGAACGACGCGATACATCGCGAGAAGCTGCGTTTACCTGCCCGCTTTTTTCTCTTTGCTGGCCGCCTGGTCCCACAGAAGGGCATTTTTGATCTTCTCCGTGCCTATGGTGCGCTGGCGCCAGAAGTTAAAAAGAATATCGGTCTGGTATTCGTCGGAGACGGTCCAGCACGGTCTGCGCTGCTTCAACGTGCAACGGCAATGAATCCCGCATCCATCCAAATCGTGGGCTTCGCGCAGCGCGAGCGCTTGGCTGCTTACTACGCACTCGCAGACGTCTTCGTCTTCCCCACCCACACTGATCCCTGGGGCTTGGTCGTGAATGAAGCTATGGCCTGTGCTTTACCCATCGTTGCTTCCACCGCGGCAGGCAGTGTTGAAGACTTGGTCGAAAGCGGATGGAATGGTCGCGTGTTTACAGCCGGCGACGTCGGCCAACTGGCTGGTGCTATGGACGAACTTGCCCGCGATCCTGAACAGCGATTGCTCATGGGGCAACGCAGCAGGAAACGCATTGAGCAATATTCGCCTGAAGCGTGGGCCGCTGGCATGGCCAATGCCGTGCTGCCGCGCCGGAGACACGCGGCGTGAGTGGCCACCCCTCCAGGTTCTTCTTGCCGCTCATGATCGTTATATCCTGCCTGTTCGCCGTGTACGCCGTGCTTTTTCGTCCGGCGTATTTCAGCAATTCCGATGAGCTTGCAACCCTGCTGTTTCTACAAGTACTGCTGGCGGCGATTTGGAATTACCGGGCGCGCTTTCTCCCTCTCCTTCTCGCGGTTTTCTTGTGGGCTGGCGTGGCTCTGCCCCTGAATGTGTCGTGGACTTCTGGTCGATGGATCGTTCTGGCCGTTGGCGCGTTTGCCGGGCTGGTTATCTATGCTAGAGATCAGCGGTACTCCTTCGTAACATTCCATCTGGTGGCGTGTTTTTGCGTGTTAGCGGCCTTGGTATCCGCCGCAGTGTCAGCCTATCCGAGTTTGGCTTTTCTTAAAACGACTAGCCTGCTTCTGCTCTTTCTCTATGGCTCGACGGGAGCGCGGCTGGCGGTAATGGGACGGGAAGCAATTTTTTTTTCGAAGTTATTATTGGGTTGTGAGCTGCTCGTGTATCTTACGGCAATTTCTTATTTCATCTTTCGCGTCGAGTTTTTTGGCAACCCAAATTCTCTGGGTGCCGTGATGGGAGTGGCCGCAGCCCCGGTCTTGCTATGGGGAATTCTGACAAGCAAACGGCCAACTGCCAGCTGGCGGCGCACATTCGCTTTCGCACTCGCGCTTCTATTGCTCTTTAGCAGCTATGCGCGCGCCGGAATCGCTGGGGCAGCGGTGTCCTGCATTTTGGTGTGTATCGCTCTTCGCCGCTATCGACTGCTTCTCAAGGGGGTGGGCATTGCTCTGTTCCTAGCCGCATTCGTGGCAGCGGTGGCTCCTCTACACCAGCAATCGTCAGAGTCACTCACATCTGCCTTCGTATACAAAGGTCGGCGGGAGGATGGGATTCTTGCGTCCCGCCGGCCCATTTGGGATGAGACCGTTTCGTCCATTCAAGAACACCCTTGGCTGGGCAGCGGGTTTGGAACCAGTCCCACCAGCAGCGAGGTGGTACAGCGACCTGAAAGCTTCGAATCGCTCCGTGAGGCGACGCGAGAGCATGGCAACAGTTACTTGGCGATTACGGAATGGGTCGGACTTGTGGGCGATGTTCCATTTTTCGCGCTCGTCACTTTGACCGCTGTGAATGTCGGGCGGGCCCTGGCGAAGATGCGACGGACCAGTAATATTCTTGCGCCCGCAATCCCGTTGGCGGGAGTCTTGGCAGCGGGTTTGGTGCATGCGGCCTTTGAAGACTGGCTGTTCGCGCCAGGTTACTACCTTTGCGTCTTTTTCTGGACTCTGGCTTTCATTATGGTGGATGTTCTTGCTGTGCCAGCGCCCTCAGTGCCATCCGGCGGACAAAATGTCCTGCGCGAATGGGCTAACATTCTTGGCGCCGCGACACTTAGCCGATGATGCATCTCTTCCTCAACTGCCTCGCTGCCAGTGCCGGAAGTGGGTTGACCTATGTCAGGAATGTCGTGCCCCAACTCGCCGCCCGTCCCGAACTGCGGGCCACTCTGGCCCTGACTCCACAGTTAAGGGATGGGCTTGGCCATCCGCACAACATTTCATTTCTTGAAATGGAAATGCCAGCGGGTGCGGCAGGACGATTCTGCTGGGAACAGTCCCGGTTGCCCCGCATCATCCGTGAGAGTGGTGCAGATGTATTGATCTCGGCCGGCAACTTTGCCTTGTGGCAGTCGCCCGTACCCCAGATTCTTCTTTCGGGAAACTCTCTCTATACTTCTCCCGACTTTCGTCGCGATCTTCGTGCCCGCGGGGCGTATGGCATCTGGCTGGACACTCGGATTCGAGCCTTCTTCGCTCGGCGCTCAGTACGCTGGGCCGATTGCACCGTTGCTCCCAGCGAGGCTTTTGCCGATGCGCTCCGGCAGTGGACGGGAAGCGACGTCATCAGCCTGTATCACGGCTTCGATCCGGAGATATTCTTTAATAACGAGGCCCGCCTGCCGTCCGCGATTCAGGACAAGATCAATTCCGGCAAGAACCCTCTGCGCCTCATTTTCGTCAGCCACTACAACTATTACCGGAATTTCGAAACCTTACTGCGAGCTCTACCTTATATCCAGGAGCGCTTGGGTAGCCGAAGCGTTCAACTTTTCCTGACCTGCAAACTGTCTTCCGAGGAAGATTCTGGCTCCTATCGCGCCGAGAGCGCGGCAGCCTTGGTCCGGTGTCTTGGGATTTCGGATCACGTCGTCGAACTCGGGGCCGTTCCATATCACCTTTTGCAGCATTTACTCCGTGCGTCTGATATCTACGTAACCCCCGCCTATGCCGAGACTTTTGCCCATCCTCTTGTAGAGGCCATGGCTTGCGGGTTGCCAGTGGTAGCTTCCGATCTGCCCGTGCACCGTGAGATATGTGGAAACGCAGCCGTGTATTTCTCGCGCTTTTCTCCCCAAATGCTGGCTGACGGAGTCCTGCAGTTAGAACAATCCGCAGCCCTGAGAAAAAAGCTTGTCGACTGCGCATTGAGACGGTCTGGTGAGTTTTCTTGGCGTAATCACGTCGATCGCATCCTCACGCTAGCCCACAGCCTCAAACGCTCCAAAATCAGATATCCTCGCGCGGCCTAGTTAAACGAAAGCGGGCCGCGAGTCTTAGCTCTCTCGCAGCAGGTTAATCGGCGCACGCAACCCCAGCCGCCGACGGCACAGAGATTGGCGAATTTAAACTGTAGTAAGCCACCACACTTTCAATAATGTCATCCAGCGATTTGGTGGGTGCATAACCGAACCAGCGATTTGCTTTCGAGATGTCTGGCACGCGCCGCTCCATGTCCTCGAAGCCCGCGCCGTACGCCTGATCATAGCTAAGGTATTTGATGGTGCTTGTCGAGTGGGTTGCCTGGATGACTTTCTCCGCCAGCTTATGAATGGTCACTTCCTCGGTGTTACCGAGATTGAAAACCTGCCCGATAGCTGCATCGCAGAAGGCACATTGAACTAACCCTTTGACGATGTCACCCACATAAGTAAAACAGCGGGATTGTTCGCCATTGCCAAACACAGTCAGGGGCTCGCCGCAAAGCGCCTGATTAACCAGCGTAGGTAAAACCATTCCGTAGCGGCCAGTTTGCCGCGGCCCTACTGTATTGAAAAGCCGCACAATCGTGACCGGAAGTTTTCGTTCGCGATAGTAGGCCAGCGCCAGGAACTCATCAATCGCCTTCGAGCAGGCATAGCTCCACCGCCCTTTTGTGGTTGGCCCGAGCACAAGATCATCCTCTTCAGAAAAAGGAAACTTGGTGGACTTGCCGTAAACCTCCGAGGTAGAGGCTATCAGCACACGCTTCTTTTTCTTGGTCGCTAATTCCAATACCAGTTCAGAGCCACCAACGTTAGTCTCAATGGTGCGCACCGGCGATTCCACGATGTTGAGTACACCTACCGCAGCAGCCAGATGGCATACGATTTCCGCGTCGTCGATTAACTCCGCGAGTAGGGGTTTGTCGAAAATGGTGTCAATGCAGTAATGAAACCGGCGATTTTCCTTGGCCTCGCGAATGTTCTCCATGCTTCCGGTCGAGAGATCATCGATGACGGTGACGTGGTGACCCCGGCGGAGAAGGTAATCCGAAAGATGCGAGCCGATGAAACCGGCCCCTCCTGTGATCAGAATGCGCATGTGACTCCGTGCGCCGAAATTTCCTTTTTGGACTCCATATTGTTACCCAGTCTATGTCAACGCGTCGTCCGAATCGTGGTTGAAAAACGGTTTCCATGCGCCACGTCTCCAAAATGTCAACAGACCAAACGGTCGACTAAGTTCGGCCAGTTTCCTCTGTCATCCTTTCTGTCATATCCGAGCAGACGCTGCCGACGGTACTATCTTCTTGTTTGATATCCACTATGCAGACCCTCGAGCAACCGAAATCTATACGAGCGGCTCGTGACGTGCTCCTGCCCGCGAGTGTAATCATTCCTGTCCGTAATGAAGCACGGAACTTGCCTCGCTGCCTGGAATCTGTGCGCGAAGCTGGTGAGATTTACGTCATCGACTCCGGTAGCACCGACGAAACTGCGGATATCGCATGCGCCTTTGGCGCGAAGCTTGTGCAGTTTCACTATCATGGCGGCTGGCCCAAGAAACGTCAGTGGGCCATGGACACGCTTCCGCTCGCTTATGACTGGATTCTTCTTTTAGATGCCGACGAAGTCTTGACACAGGAATCAGTGGAAGAAATCCGGCATGCTGTTCAGGATTCTCGCTACGACGGCTATTACTTCGCTTTGCGCATGTACTTCCTGGGACGGGTACTTTGCCATGGAGATGCCAGCTTTTACACCAGCGCTCGACTGTTTCGCCGTGGCAAGGGCCGCTTCGAATGCCGGTTCAAGGATCAGGATGCGTCGATGTGTGATATGGAGGTGCACGAACGTGTGGTGGTCGAAGGAAGAACTGGCAGATTGCAAAACCCGCTTGTCCATCACAACGTGAATTCTCTTTCGCGCTACATCCTGAAACACGATGAATACTCGAACTGGGAAGCGCGAGCTTGGCTCGCGGGTGAAAATGGTTACCGTGACTTGCCACCCTCTCTGTTCGGAACCCAGGCACAGCGCCGCCGCTGGTTGAAAAAAAACTGCCTGTCTCTGCCAGGTTCCCCCTTTCTGTTCTTTCTGTATAAGTATTTTTTCCGGATGGGATTTCTGGACGGGGTGCCGGGGCTGATTTACTCCGGATTTCAAGCGATACAACTCTTCCATACCAAGGCCAAGATTTACGAGTTGCGCACCAGTAAGGACTGATCTCAGATGTGCGGCATAAGTGGGTTGTTCAATTGCGGAGATCGCGACACTCTGGCGCGGATGACGTCAGTGCAAGCCCACCGCGGGCCTGACGATGTCGGTCTGTGGGAACGGCGATTTCCCGACGGCAGCTATGTCGGACTGGGCTCACGTCGCCTGGCGATCATCGATCTCTCACCCAGCGGACACATGCCAATGTGCAACGCGGATCGTACCCTGTGGATCACCTACAACGGCGAGATCTACAATTTCCCCGCCCTGCGGCGTGAATTGCAAAGCAAGGGCCATCGTTTTGTTTCCGGCACTGACACCGAAGTTGTGCTGCATCTGTACGAGGAGGAAGGCTCGGAGTGCGTAAAGCGATTGAATGGCATGTTCGCATTTGCCATTTGCGATCTGCGCTCGGCTGTGCCCGAGTTATTTTTGGCGCGCGACCATTTCGGAATAAAACCGTTTTACTATACGCACTTCGGACGCTGCTTTGCGCTCGCTTCTGAAATCAAAGCGTTGCTCGAAGTGCCCGGAGTCGACGCCGAACTCGATCCGGAATCCTTGCACCAATATCTGACCTTCCTATGGGTTCCCGCACCCAAGACCATGTTTCGCGGTATCCATCAACTTCCGCCCGGTCACTGTGCGACTCTTCGAGATGGCCAGCTTCGCTTGACAACATATTGGGACCTGACCTTTCCTTCAGCGGATGCCAACTATCCTCGTTCAGAACCAGAACTGGCGGAAGAGATCCGTGAGCGCTTCCGCCGCTCGGTTGAAGCTAATATGGCCGCTGACGTTCCGATCGGTGCATTTCTCAGCGCAGGGTTGGATTCATCGAGCATCGTGGCGATGCTGGCACATGCTGCCGGGCGGCCGCTTCGCACATACACCATCACCTATCCGCTGAAGCATCGCGTCGGCGAAAACGCGCTCGACGATCCCAACGTCCCTGCCCGCTTGGCCCGCCGCCTCGGCTTCGAGAACCAGCAAATCATGGTTGAGCCTGATGTCGCTCGTGTGCTACCGCGGCTGATCTGGCACATGGACGAGCCGGTAGCTGATCCCGCCATTATTGCGGCGTATCTAGTCTGCCATGAGGCACGCAAGCAAACCACGGTTTTGCTCTCCGGCGTCGGAGGCGATGAATTGTTTGCCGGGTATCGTAAGCATTGCGCGCATTATTGGGCGCAGGCGTATCAGAAGGTTCCGTTGGCATGTCGTCGATGGATCGACGCTTCGCTGACAAGTCTGCCCAACCTGCGCGGTGCTCATGCAAAGGGAAGCATCCGATTGGCAAAAAAAATGGCCCGCAGTGCTTCTCTGCCCCCTGCCGAACGCTTCGTAACGAACTGCACTTACTTGGACGCCTACCAGAAAGCAGCCCTCTACACACCCGCTTTGTGGGATGAGGTCAGGAGTTTCGATCCCGCCGCTCGCCATTGGGCGAGTTTCGACCAGGTGCGGTGTGCCGACTTCCTCAACCAAATGCTCTATCTTGACACCAAGATTTTCATGACTAGCCTCAATCTGAACTACAACGACAAGATGAGCATGGCTTCGTCGGTCGAGGTGCGTGTGCCTTTTCTCGATCGGGAACTCGCCGAATTTGTTGCCTGGAATGTGCCGCCCAGTTCGAAACTCAAAGGATTTCTTCGCCCCACCACGAAACACATTTTTCGGGAGGCTATGCGGGGTGTTCTGCCCGAGGAAGTGTTAAATCAACCGAAGGCCGGTTTTGCCGCCCCTGTCGATTACTGGCTGGCCCACGACTTAAAAGAAATGGTCGATGACTTGCTCTCCGAATCGCGGATTCGCCAGCGCGGTTTGTTCCGTCACGAAGCCGTGTGCACGTACATCAATGAGCATCGGAGCGGAAAACACGACTGGTCTATGCAAATCTGGCAATTTCTCACGCTCGAGTTGTGGATGCAGACTTTTCTCGACGGTCGCGCGAAGCACACGGTCGCAGATGGGATTGCCGTTCCGCCAGTGGCGATCGCATGAAGCAAACACTAACGCTCAACCAATGCTGATCTTGGGACTAAATATGTTTCATGCGGACTCCTCCGCGGCACTCGCGCAGGACGGCGAGGTCTTGTTCGCGATCGCCGAAGAGCGCCTGAACCGTATTAAGCATTACGCGGGCTTCCCCTCGCTTGCCATCAAGGCTTGTCTGGATTTCGCTGGCGCGAAGATTACGGATATTGATCACGTGGCGATAGGCCAGGACAGCGATGCCAATCTTGCGAAGAAAGTTCAATACGCGCTCGTTAATCCCGCCAAGATTCTGAATTTCGTCCGATTGCGTCAGCGCAAGCAGCCTATGCGTGATGTTCGTTCGCTTCTGGCCAAGGCGCTCGATGTCGATCCTACAACACTTCGCTTCCAGGAGCACCATCTGGAGCATCACATCGCGCATATCGCCAGCGCTTACTACTGCTCACCGTGGGATAAGGCCGCAGGCTTCAGCTACGACGGTTCCGGAGATTTCGTTTCCACCATGATGGCGCGCTGCGAAGGCAATCAGATCGAGGTGCTCGATCGCGTCTTCCTGCCCGACTCACTCGGCAGCTTCTATACCATGATTTGCGAGTTCATCGGCTACCCGCAGTACGGCGATGAAGGCAAGGTCATGGGCCTTGCGCCCTACGGCAAAGACACACTCTGCGACAAGCTTGCCGAAGTTATTGGTTTAAAAAACGGCAGCTTCAATCTTGACCACAGTTTCTTCAAACCCTTGGGCAGCAATCAGGGAATGCAGGTTCTACCGGACGGTACGGTCCGGTTGGCGCGGCACTTTTCCGATCGGATGGTAAAGGTTTTTGGCGATCCACGTCCGCCGCACGCCCAAATTACTCAGCGCGAGATGGATCTTGCCTACGCCATGCAGCGCCGCTTCGAAGATGTGTTCTTCCATCTCCTCAACCAACTTCACCAGCGTGTGCCGTTGCAGGATTTGGCCTTGGCGGGCGGATGCGCGCTCAACAGCGTTGCCAATGGAAAGCTGTTCACGCGAACCCCTTTTCGCCGTACCTGGATCCAGCCTGCTGCCGGCGATGAAGGATTGGCCATCGGCGCGGCTCTCCACACTTACCACGCTGTTCTCAATCAGCCGCGCCGTTTTGTGATGAAGGACTCCTATCTTGGTTCCGAGTTTTCTGACGCTCGTATCGAATCCGATCTAAAGAAATTCGGTTTGCGCTACGTTAAACTGGAACGCGAACCGCTGCTCAACTCTGTTGCCCAAAAGATCGCGGCGGGTAACGTTGTAGGCTGGTTTCAGGGACGCATGGAATGGGGGCCGCGCGCGCTCGGCAACCGCTCCATACTGGCTCATCCCGGTTTGCCCGGAATGAAAGATGTCCTGAATGCGCGCATCAAGCAGCGCGAGTGGTTTCGCCCTTTTGCGCCATCCATTCTCGAAGAGCGCCAGCGCGAATACTTCGAGCACGATCATCCCTCACCGTTCATGCTGCATGTGTACAAGATTCGCCCACAAAAACGCGCTCAGCTTTCCGCTGTCAATCACGTCGACGAAACCGGCCGTTTGCAGAGCGTCAGCCCCGAGGAGAATCCGCTCTACTACCAATTGATTCGCGCCTTCGAGCGCAAAACCGGAATTCCCGTACTCTTGAATACCAGCTTCAACGAAAATGAACCAATTGTCTGCCATCCCGAGGAGGCCATTGATTGCTTTAAGCGCACCCGCATGGACGTTCTCGCCATAGGACCCTACTTAAGTGTGAAAGCTGAGAACTAACGCCCTGGAGACCTAGGAAGCAACAATTCGTAACACCGTGGCAGCCCATTCAACTCACGCAATCGCGACCGATCGAAGCGCGGGACTGAATCCAGTTCGCATCGCCACCTTCCCCCGCATGCGCGCACTCGCCTGGCACAATGACGTGCTCTACGCTTCCCAAGGTTACGCGCTGCTTCGCGCTACAGTAAAAACGAACGCTAGTACCATCGAGTGGGAACACGTCGGACAATACCGGCCTGCCGCGTGGCGAGCCGTCACTTCATCTTTCCGGCTGGCATCGCGTCTTTTCCGCGATGGTTTCCACGCACTCGCCGCCTTGTCCTCAGGGCATCTGGTCGGCGCTGTGCCGCACGCCATTGTGACTCAGTCGCCTGGAAGCACGGAATTTCAAGTGTCCCACAAGTTGCTGCGCGGCACTCGTCCCCTGCACCTTGCCACTACGCCTAGTGGCCACATTTTCTGGGGAGAATATTTCGACAACCCGCGGCGCGACGAAGTTCAGGTTTACGCATCCACCGACCAAGGCGCTCATTGGGAGGTGGCCCACACATTTCCCAGAGGCATTATCCGCCATGTGCACAACATCGTCTACGACGAGTGGGACAACTGCTTCTGGGTGCTCACCGGCGACCATGGCTCAGAGTGTCGTATTCTACGCGCGTCGCGCGATTTCAAGAGCGTGGACGTCATTCTATCCGGCAGCCAGCAAGCCCGATCCGCCGCGCTCATTCCCACCCGCGACGCGCTCTACTTTTCTTCCGATACACCACTCGAAAGCAATCATGTCTACCGTCTCGACCGCCGCGGAAATCTTGGTAAACTAGCGACGCTGAGCAGTTCTTCGATCTATGGCTGCCTGGTGGGGAACGCCGTTTTCTTCTCTACGATGGTTGAACCGAGTTTAGCTAACTCCAGCCGCGACGTGTGTCTCTATGGCAGCCTTGGCGGCGCTCACTGGCAACACCTGCAGAAATGGAAAAAAGATCGCTGGCCGATGGGTTTGTTTCAGTACGGCAATGCGGTCCTGCCTGATGGCACGAACACCACTCGACTACTCGCCGTGACAACCATCGCGGTGGAAGGGGTCGATCTCGAAACCAGCATGTGGCGCATATGAACAACTGGATGAAGGGGGAATCCCGCACGCTACCAGTTCCGCGCTTTTCTCATGCTAATGTCCAGTTGTGAGCCTTCTGCAATACTATCGACGCATTTTCCGTGCTTATCTAGTTCCGGGGAACAGCCACCTCACATTCTGGCACGAAACGCCTCGAGCGAATCCTGGCGCGAGCATCCACCAGCTTGGCGAGTACTACATGTTGTTCGCCGAAAAGGCGGATTATCCGGGCGACCACGATTCCGCCGGCATTCCGATGCTCAACTACCGTGGCAGGATCGGCCTACAGTGCAACCCCATTGCCATCGCCCAGTGGGGATTGGGTAACTACAACCACTTCTGCCAAAGTCAGTGTGACGAACCAAGGAAGAAATTCCTCGCTGCCAGCGAGTGGCTCTGCGCTCATCTTGAACTGAACTCGCTTGGATCGTGGGTATGGCATCACTACTTCGACTGGGAATATCGTTCGCCTCTGAAAGCTCCCTGGTACTCCGCGCTCGCCCAAGGCCAAGGAATTTCTCTGCTGGTTCGCGCCTATCGGGAGACAGGGTCATCTGCGTATCTCGATGCTGCGGAGCGCGCGTTTGCGAGTTTCCTCAAATCCACCAGCGAAGGCGGCGTGACCTTCACCGATGCTCGCGGTAACCTCTGGTTCGAGGAATACATTGTTTCGCCCCCTACTCACATTCTTAACGGGTTCATCTGGGCGGCTTGGGGCGTCTACGACTATTTTCTGCTGACAGAAAGCCGCGCCGCACAGGAGTTGTTCGCGCAGGCGGTGCTCACCCTTCGCGCAAATCTTGATCGTTACGATCTCGGTTTCTGGTCGCTGTACGAGGAATCAGGCACGCTGCTCCCCATGGTCGCCAGCCCCTTCTACCACCGATTGCATGTTGTACAGTTGCACGTCATGCATCGTCTCACCGGAGCTGAAATATTCGCCCGCTACGCCGATAAATGGGAAGCCTATGCGCGCAGCCGCGCCAAGCGCACCCGTGCTCTATGTTACAAAAGCGCATTCAAGCTTTGCTACTACTAGAAACTTGTGAAGATTCTCTACGTATCACAATACTTTCCTCCGGAGATGGGAGCACCCGCTGGCCGAGCCGCGGAGTTATCACGTCTCTGGGTGGAGAACGGCCATGAAGTCGCAGTTCTAACCGGCTTTCCCAATCATCCCACCGGAATCGTGCCGCCCGAATATCGCTACAGTTTTCGCGGCCTGGTCACACGCGAGATCCACCACGGCGTCAACGTAGTTCGCACTTGGCTTCTTCCCTTCCCTAATCGCAAAGTATACGAGCGCATGTTGAACTACAGCTCGTTTTCCATTTCTTCCGCCATTACCGGCGTGTTCCTGGATCGGCCCGACCTCATAATCGCCACTTCCCCTCAACTCCTGGTCGGGATTTCAGGTTGGTGGCTTGCCCGCTATCATGCGGTGCCATTTGTCTTCGAGGTTCGCGATCTGTGGCCCGAATCTCTAGCTGCAGTTGGCATGAGCAGCCACAATTCGCCGCTCCATCGCTCGTTGGCGAAGATTGCTGGATTCCTCTATCGCAGTTGCGATCGTCTCGTAGTCGTCACTCCGGCCTCTAAGGAATATCTGATCGAACACTGGCGCGTTCCTGAAGACAAGATTTTCGTCGTCCAAAACGGAGTCGAAACAAGTCTGTTCAGTAGCCTTACTCCCAACCTTGCTATCAGACGAGAACTGGGCGCGGAAGAGAAATTCATCGTCTCTTACATCGGTACCCTGGGCGCTGCCCACGGCTTGGAAACTCTGCTGGAAGCGGCGTCCTCGTTGCTATACAGAGCACCCGAAGTTCTATTTCTGCTCGTCGGCGAAGGGGCTGAGAAAGCGGGCATCATGTCTTTGGCCCGCTCGCGTGGACTCTCGAACGTGCGTTTTGTCGGTCAGCAGCCTCGCGAAAAAATCCCAGGTTACATTACCGCCTCGGACGCATGCATGGTCTTGCTCAAAAAGACCGAGCTCTTCAAAACTGTCCTGCCCACGAAAATGCTGGAATTTATGTCGTGCGCTCGCCCGGTGATTCTGGGCGTGGATGGTCATGCGCGCAAAGTTATGGAGCAAGCTAACGCGGGCATATTCATTCCGCCTGAAGATCCCGTCGCGCTGGCAAACGCGGTCGTGCGACTTGCTGCTAATCCAGCCCTGCGCGAAACCCTGGGCCACAATGGCCGCAAGCACATTCTCCGCTATTTTGCCCGCCAA
>Ga0187805_10000146_pt1 | contig 20881 bp, 17 predicted proteins | sample NC_wetland_sal_i_6_FD_132965 | JGI IMG/M metagenome (GOLD analysis project Ga0187805, IMG submission 132965) | Wetland sediment microbial communities from Neuse River Estuary, North Carolina, USA - Control_5 | ecosystem: Environmental > Aquatic > Freshwater > Wetlands > Sediment | place: USA...
GAACTGGCCAACATCACGCCGCTCGCGCGCCAGCCCTACGTCGGCCGCAGCGCGTTCGCCCACAAGGGCGGTCTGCACGTCTCGGGAATCCAGCGCAACACCGCAACCTACGAGCACATCGATCCCGCTCTGCTCGGCAACGATCGCCGCGTGCTGCTCTCCGAGCTCTCGGGCCGCGCCAATATCGTGTACAAGGCCCGGGAATTCGGCCTCGAGCTCGAGGGGGCGAGCGACAAGATCGGCGTGCTGCTGGACGAGCTCAAGCGGCTCGAGGCCGCCGGCTACACCTTCGACGGGGCGGACGCTTCGTTCGAGCTGCTGATGCTGCGCACGCTGGGCCTGGCCAAGGAGCACTTCAACTTCGTCAGCTTCCGCGTCTTCGACGACAAGTGGCACGAGGACCTTGCGCCGTTCAGCGAAGCAGTCGTGGTAATCGAAGGGCCCGACGGTGTGCGCACGCGCAACTCCGCGATCGGCAACGGCCCCGTCAACGCGCTCGATTCGGCGCTGCGTCAGGCATTGCTGCCGTACTATCCCAATCTCGCGGCGATGCAGTTGGTCGATTATAAGGTCCGGGTGCTCGACAACGGCGCCGGCACCGAGGCTCGCGTCCGCGTGCTGATCGAATCCACCGACGGCAAGCGCCGATGGGGCACGGTTGGCTTGTCGAGCAACGTCGTCGAGGCGAGCTGGCAGGCGCTGGTCGACTCGGTCGAGTACAAGCTGCACAAGGATAATCTCAAGCCGCGCATCAAGCCGGCCGGAAAGCACAACGGCGCGCGTCCGCGGGCTTCCAGAGCCGCCGAGAATGCGCCGGCCCGCGCCAGATAGGACGCGAGCGAGCGTCGCCCGTCTGCGCGCGTGCCGCTAAGTCTTTTTTGGATGCGGCGTGCCGAGGTACGGGAACTCCTTGAGGATGTCGGTGTGCGGTTTCAGCCCACTCGGCGGGCATTCATTCTTGGTGAGGCAAGCGAGCCGGTAGTCGATGACATCGTCCTTAAAAGTGCGCCCGTTGGGATACTTCGCGGGCTTCGAAGGATCGAAACTCAGCATGTCGGGCAAAATACCTTCCTTGTCGATGGTGGCAATCGCTTCTTCGCGCGTGTAGCCGCCGGTATGTCCTAGAAGGTGGACGAACTGATCGAGCCAGCGCTTGCGATCGTTAACCGGCTCGCCGGCATTGTATTCCAGCTTGGTATCGTCGGTATTGAAGAAGCTGCTGACCGACGGGTGGCCGGCGCGATCGGCATGGACGAGCTTGCCGTTTTGCCGCACGCTGCATCGCCCCCAGATGCGGACCGCGGGCCTGCCGCCGAGCTCGTTCGTCGGCAGCTCGATCACCGTCGAGAACACGTTCGCTTCGGTATTTGAATCGACGCCGGTCCACGGCGACTTGCCGCCCAGGTGAGGCTCGGTGAAATTCCGTTTGCCACTGGTGTCGAACAGATTCTTGATTCCGTCGAAGTCGAAAAAGAAGGCGTCGCTGCGGCTGCCGGCGAAGAAGGTGTAGGCGCCGGACTTGACAATGTTGGGTTTGGCGCCGAAGGAGACCTCGGCGTCGGCGATGATCTTCGTCCCGACCGCCTCGACGGAGCGGGACTGGGCGCCCTTTGCCACAAAGACGCTTGCGCTCTGCATTCCGTTTTGCGGCCGCGAGAACACGTAGCTGATCGCAATGTCCGTCAGGCAATCTCCGTCGTTGTCGATGTTGAGGCGATAGATGGCGTCGGGATGGAGCGCGTCGGCATTTGGATTAGCATTGAGGATGAGCACGGTCCTTGCCGGGTCCGTCGGCGATTGAAACGCGTAGAGGTCGCAGAGGTCGAGTCTTTGGTCCCCGAGCGGCGGCCCGAGGCTTAGGCCGGTAAAATGGTTCGACATTTTTCTCTCCTTTGAGAATTGAAAATGCGATCGCGTTGCCCGGCAAAATAGTAACAAACGGTCGATTTGTAGGTCTATTGTCGCCCTTTTTCCTCGACGACAGTCGCAGCTTGTGACAGAAGCCCGCACCCGTGGCGCGCGTCTGCGTCACGCGGAGAAAGCTCTGCTTTTTCCGCCGATCAGCGTAAGATAAACTAATCTCCACGCTGGTAGGCGTAAAAAATCGTCCGTGCCCATTTATCTCGATCATAATGCAGGCGCTCCTGTTTGCGCCGAGGCTGCCGCCGCAGTCGCACGCCTGTCGGCCGACATGGGTGCGAATCCCTCGTCGGTGCATCGCTCGGGCCAGCGCTCGCGCCGGATGCTCGAGGTTGCGCGCGCGCAGGTCGCGTCGATCGTCGGCGCCGAGCCGCGGCAGATCGTGTTTGCCAGCGGCGGCACCGAGTCGAACAATCTTGCGATCTTCGGCGCGATCGCCACGGCCGCTCGACGCCGTAAGATAATTTCATCCCGGATCGAGCATTCGTCGATCCTCGCTCCGCTTGCGGAACTCGAGCGCCGCGGCTTTGACGTAGTGCGAGTCGCGCCCGACTCCGACGGACGAATCGATCCGGAGCGCGTGCTGGCCGTGCTCGACGGCGAGACTGCGCTGGTTACGCTCGGACTGGCGAACTCCGAAGTCGGAACGATTCAGGACCTCGCTCCGCTCGCGTCGATGTGCGCCACGGCCGGTGCGTTGTTTCATATCGACGCGGCGCAGGCGGCGGGCCGAATTCCGCTCGACGTGGCAGTGCTGGGATGCGATCTGATGACGCTGAGCGGCCACAAGCTTGGCGCGCATTCGGGAATTGGCGCTCTGTACGTCCGCGACTTCACGCGCATCGCGCCGATCATGTTTGGCGGGCCGCATGAAAGCGGCCTGCGAGCGGGCACGCCGAATCTGCCTGGCGCAGTGTCCTTCGGCGCGGCGGCCGAGGCCGCGATGAATGCGCTTGGGGCAGAGTCGGTTCGAATCGGATCGCTCGCCGCGTCGCTGTTCACGCGTCTTCGCGAGGCGATTCCCGGTCTTCGCTTGAACGGCCCGATGACCGGCAGGCTGCCGAATACGCTCAACCTCACGTTTCCCGGCGTGCTTGGCGAGAGCATGCTGATTGCGCTCGATCTCGAGGGCATCGAGGTTTCGATGGGCTCGGCGTGCGCGGCAGGAGCCGTCGAGCCGTCGCACGTGTTGCTCGCGATGGGCCGCAGCGTCGCCGACGCGCGCAGCTCGCTCAGATTCAGCCTCGGCCGGAACAACACTGCACAGGAAATCGAGACCGCCGCGGCGATCATCCCGGACCTGTGGCGGCGCGTCGCTGCCGCTGAACCGCTGTCGGAGGTGGGCGCGCGATGAGGCCGCGAGTGCTGGTTGCGATGTCGGGCGGGGTGGACAGTTCCGTCGCGGCGGCGATGGTGCGCGAGCAGGGTTACGACGTGGTCGGCGTGGCGATGCGGCTCGCGCCCGAGCCGTCCGCGCCAGTCGCGAAGCGCCGCGGCGCCTGCTGCTCGCATGACGACTTCGAAGATGCGCGCCGGGTGGCGGAGCGGATGGATTTTCCATTCTACGTGATTGATTTGCGCGCCGACTTCGCCGCGCGCGTGGTCGATAACTTCGTCTCGGAATATCTGGGCGGGCGCACGCCGAATCCGTGTGTGATGTGCAATCGCGAAATCAAATTCGATCGCTTGTGGAGCCGCGCCCGTGCGCTTGCGGCCGACTACGTCGCGACTGGACATTACGCCCGAATAGAGCGCGCGGCGGACGGCAGATTTCATCTGCTGCGCGCCGCCGACCTGGCGAAGGACCAGTCGTATTTTCTGTTCACGCTCGGTCAGGATGAACTCGCGCGAACGATTTTTCCGCTCGGCGCGATGACCAAGACCGAAGTTCGCGCCCGCGCGCGCGCTTTGGGTCTCGCCACCGCGGACAAGGCCGAGAGCCAGGAAATCTGCTTCGTTCCCGACGGCGACTACGCGAGCTTTGTCGAGCGGCAAAGCGATCCCGCGCAACTCCGCCCCGGTGCGATCGTCGACCGCGACGGAACACGGCTCGCCGCCCACCTGGGCGTGCATCGATTCACCGTCGGGCAGCGCCGCGGCCTCGGTGTCGCCGGCGGCCAGCGCCTCTACGTCCGCGAGATTCGGCCCGCGTCGGGCGAGGTCGTGGCCGGGCGGCGCGAGGAACTCGATTCAGCGGGCCTCGTCGCGAGTCGAGTCAGCCTGGTTGATGATTCTCTGGCGCTTGAGGGCGAGCTGAGCGTTGCGGTCAAGATTCGCCATCGGCATTGCGCGATCCCGGCAACGGTGCGCGTCGACTCGGAGCGCCGCGCGGAGATTCGCTTCGCGTCGGGCGGCCCTGCGGTGACGCCGGGGCAGGCGTGCGTCTTTTACCGCGGCGAAGAAGTGCTCGGCGGCGGATTTATCGAACGGGCGATCGCGCAAGAGCAAGTAAACTAACGATGGCAACGCGCTTCGCAATCGCAACGCTCGGCTGCAAGGTCAATCAGTACGATTCGGCGGTTATCGAGTCGCGCCTCGGCGCGCGCGGGATGGAACGCCGCGAGTTCAGCGAGCCGGCCGACGTCTATATCGTCAACACCTGCACGATAACCGATCGCGCCGACGCGGAGAGCCTGCGTATCGCGCGGCGCGCGCGGCGGCTCAATCCAAATGCGCGGGTGCTCATGACCGGATGCCTGGCGCAAGCGAGCCCGGACCGGCTGGCGAAAGCGCCGGAGGTAGATGCAGTGATCGGACTCGGCAGGCTCGACGACCTCGAACGCGCGGCGGCTTCGGGAACGGGCGAGCGCGTGATGGTCACGAATCTGCGCAAGGAAAAGTTGCCGATTGAACTGGCCGCGGTCCGGCTGGACGGTCATACGCGCGCGTTTCTGAAATTGCAGGAGGGATGCGATCAATTCTGCACGTTCTGCATCGTGCCGTTTTCGCGCGGCGCCTCTCGCAGCGTCGAACCGCGCCGAGTGATGGCGGCGCTCGACGATCTTCATGCGCGGGGCTTCAAGGAAGTCGTGCTTAGCGGGGTTCATCTCGGCGGCTACGGCAAGGATCTCGAGCCGCGGGTCGATCTCGCCGATTTGCTCGAGATGATCGCCGAGCGATGCCCTCTGGAGCGGGTGCGGATAAGCTCGCTCGATCCCGAAGAATTGAGCGACCGGATCGTGGCAATAATCTCGCGCAGCGCAAAATTCTGCCCGCATCTCCATCTGCCGCTGCAGTCGGGTGACGACGAAACTCTGTCGCGGATGCGGCGCCGTTATGAGCGCGGCTATTTTCGCGATCGCGTCGAGCGCGTCTTGGGTGCGTGGCCCGACGCGGCGATCGGCACCGACCTGATCGTGGGCTTTCCCGGCGAGACGGAGCGACGTTTCGAGTCGTACTTCAATTTCGTCGAATCGATGCCGCTCGCGTATTTTCACGTGTTTCCGTATTCGGTCCGGGCTGGGACCAGTGCGGCGAAGTTTTCCGGCCGAGTGAAGCCGGTGGAGATCAAGCGGCGAGCCGGGCTGATGCGTGCGCTGGGCGAGCGCAAGCGGGTTGAATTCGCCCGGCGATTCGTCGGAGCAAAACTTAAGGTATTACTTGAAGAACGCGGGCCGCGCGGCGAACTCCAGGGCTACAGCCGCAACTACGTGCGGGTATCGACGCAGGGACCCGATGAACTGACAAACCGCGAAGTCGAGGTGGAGGCGTCAACCGTTGAAGGCGCGCAACTGGTTGGGGAGATTGTTCGGCCGTGGGCGGGCGAAGCCGCCTGCTGCAGGGCCGGCTGAAGGTCCCCGTACCAAACTCGAGCGTGTGCTGGGCTATTCGTTCATGCGAGCGGATCTGCTGGAGACCGCGCTGACGCATCCGAGCGCGGTGGCCGGCGGCGACGCCCATTACGAGCGGCTCGAGTTCCTTGGCGACGCGGTGCTCGATCTTGCGATCGCAGACCTGCTGATGCGCAAGTTTCCGACGGCGAAAGAGGGACCGCTGTCCAAGCAGCGTGCGTCGATCGTCAACGCGCGCACGCTGGCGCTCAAGGCGCAGGAGATTGAATTGAACGAAATGATCCGGCTGGGGAAAGGCGAGGAAAAAAGCGGCGGACGCGAGAAGACCTCGATTCTTGCGGCCGTGTTCGAGGCGGTGATCGGCGCGATCTACACCGACGGCGGACTCGCGCCCGCGCAGCAAGTGGTCGAGCATCTGTTCACCGGCGATATCGGCGGACCGGCCGCCGAGCGCGATTACAAAACCGAATTGCAGGAAATCGCGTACCGGCATTTTCGCGCGCAGCCGGTGTACGAACTGGTCGCCACGGAAGGGCCCGATCATGCCAAGCGCTTTACCACCCGAATCAGAATCGCGGGCCGCGAGCTCGGCGTGGCCGAGGGCGGTAGCAAGAAGCAGAGCGAGCAGGCGGCGGCACGCCTCGCGCTGGATCGAATAGAAGAGGAGCGCGGCGAGCGCCATGGGTGAGCATCGCGCCGGATTCGTCACGATCGCCGGCCGCACCAACGTCGGCAAATCGACGCTGGTGAACCGGCTGGTGGGCCACAAGGTCGCGATCGTCACACCGCGTCCGCAGACCACGCGGCGGCGAATTCTCGGGATCCGCAGCGATAGCGACGCGCAAATCCTGCTGATCGACACGCCCGGACTTCATGAGGCGAAGAAGCAACTGAATCAGCGCATGGTGCGGGTGGCGCGCCGCGCACTGGCAGAGGGCGAAGTCATTGTGGCCGTTGTCGAAGCAGCCGATCGCCTGAACCCGGGAGATCGCGCCGTGCTGGTTGAGATCCGCGCCCTTGGCCGCCCGACCATCGTTGCGATCAACAAAGTCGATCGCATCCCGCGCGCGCAATTGCTGCCGCTAATCGAGGAAATCAACCGCGGCTTTCCCGGCGCCGAGGTCGTTCCGGTCAGCGCGCTGACCGGCGAGAATATCGACGAGCTGTTGCTGACTCTTAAGCGGATGCTGCCGGTGAGCCCGGCGCTGATGTCGCCGGACGAGTACACCGATCAGAGCGAACGGATGATCGCCGAAGAAATCATCCGCGAGAAAATTTTCTTCAAGATGCGCCAGGAGATTCCGTTCTCCACCGCCGTCAGGGTCGAGAAGTTCGAAGACGACGCCGAGCGTAAGCTCAAGCGGATCGGCGCGACGGTGGTTGTCGATCGCGAGTCGCATAAAGGCATGCTGATCGGCGCAGGCGGGCGCACGCTCAAGGAGATCGGCACCGCGGCGCGCCTCGAGCTCGAAGGAATTCTCGGTGCGCGTGTGTTTTTGGAAATCATCGTCAAAGTCGAGCGCGATTGGACGCGCGATCCGCGCAAGCTCGCGGAGTTCGGACTGTGACCGGTTTGCGCGCAGCGCCAGGCGCCCAGGCGCGGCGGAGTGCGGCCGAAGGTCTGCCGGCCGTGGTGCTGGTCGGCCGCGCGAACGCGGGCAAGTCCACCTTGTTCAATCGAATCAGCAAGGGCGGCCGTGCGATCACCAGCGCGGTCCCCGGCACTACGCGCGACCTCAATTTCGCCCGCGCGATCCATGGCGGCCGCGAATTCGTCGTAGTCGACAGCGGCGGGCTGGAGCTTGGCGGGCATGAGCGGATGACCGAACGTATCGTCGGCGAGGCGCTGGCCGCGGTAGGCGTGGCCGATGTCGTGGTGTTCATCCTCGATGGCAAGAGCGGGCTGAGCGACGCCGACGCCGAGGCGCTCGGGCTGGTGCGCGAAACCGGATGCCCGCTGATCATGGCGGTCAACAAGATCGATCGGCCGGGACAGGAGGCCGAGGCGGCTGAGTTCTACGCGCTCGGCGATGAATTGTTTTTCATCTCGGCGGCGCATGGACGCGGAATCGACGAGTTGCTCGATCAAGTTATCGCGCGGCTGCCCGAACGCGAAGGCGCCGTGACCGCATCCCCTGACTTGAGGCTCGCGCTCGTCGGCCGCCCCAACGTAGGCAAGTCGTCGCTGCTCAACCGGCTCTCGGGTTTCGAGCGCGCGATGGTGGACCAAAGGCCCGGCACGACGCGCGATCCGGTGGACGTGCGGCTATCCGCTGAGGGCCGCGACGTGCTGCTGATCGACACCGCGGGAATCCGCAGGCCGCCGCGCGTCGAAGGCGAGCTGGAGCGTCATTCGGTGGCTCGGGCGATCGAAACGATTCGCCGCGCCGACGTCGTGCTGCTGGTGATCGACGCGAGCGAGGGGATCACCGACCAGGACGCGCGGCTGGCGCGGCTTGCGGACAGCAGCGATCGCGCGATGGTGATCGTGTGCAACAAATGGGACGTGGCGGCGAAGGAGGGGCGCAGGGTGGCGGCTTTCGTCCGCGACGCGCACGAGCGCTACCCGTTCCTCGACTACGCGACGATGGTGTTCACGTCGGCGCTCACGGGCGACGGCGTGGACGGCATCATCCCGGCTGCGATTGCGGCGGGAGATTCGTGGCGCGCAGTCTTTCAGACTTCGTGGCTGAATCGAACGCTGGCCGAGGCGACGGCAGCGATGGATCCGCCGCAGGTCGATCGCCGGCGCTTGAACCTGATGTACGTGACGCAGGTCGGCAGCGCGCCGCCGCGGCTTCGATTCTTCACCAACGTCGAACGCGGCATCCCGGCGCATTACGTGCGCTTCCTCGAAACGCGATTTCGAAAGTCCCTGGGCCTGGTCGGCACGCCGCTGAGGCTCGATTTTCGGCGCACCGGCCGCTCGTGGGTGCAAGGCAGTCCGCCGGCAAGCCTGCGCGGCAAGCCGCGCAACCGGCCCGCACCGCGCATCAAACCCGCGCGGGCGTAGGTTTGCGGCTGTGGAGCATTGGCGGGACGGCGTTTCGCAAACCGCCCGCCTCGATCAAACCAGGCTGCGGAGAAGCTCTCGGAGAACTAGGCGTAGGAGCGGCTGGAACGGCTATTACGCTTGGGCCGATCATAGCTGCTCCTTCCCTCGCACCGGAGTTATTTGGAGGTTTCGAGGGGGTATTGTCGTTTGCGAAAATGGGTATTGCCGCCTGGCCTGGGCCGCTCATATTGGGGTGGGGCGTTCGTGACGTTTACGAGAACTGCTTTTGAGCCCGACCACTGATATTGGCGATATGCCCAGAAACGGCCGAAAGGGACGTTCGATTCAGAGGATCTTAAATCAGGAGTGCGTTCTGTGCCAGAGCTCAGAATTGAGGGCAGTGCGTTAACGCGCGAAGCACGCTCTAGAGAAGCACGGTTCAGAATAGTGTCGTGGGGCACAGTTCTACTATTGCTAACCGTGACCATATTTCTCTTTATCCTGCGCGCTTGCGGCCGTTTGAACGCCGACTCGGATCTTCTTTCCGCGTGCGCTTCCGTGTGCGCGTTCTCTTTTGTAGGGGCGATCATCGGTGCCTCCCTTCTAGCTTCTCGCGAAGCGCTGCACCGAGCTGAGCGAGAAATGATTTTTGTACTGGACGACAATGGGATCGTCCGAAAAAGGAAAGGATACTCTGATGTAAAGATTGCATTTTCTGAGATAGCGACTCTGCGCGAGGAATTGAGATGGTTGGTTATTAAAGCCTCCGAACCTCCGAGGATAATTGCAATTCCCAACAATATTATTGGATGTGATGCGATTTGCGCCGAACTCGCAAAGCGCCACCCGCTTTCTGCTCGTGCAAAGGGTATAGAATTTCCGTTGAAAACGGGCGCCTTGCTGGCGGCAGCTATTCTCAGCTGGAACGTGGTGATCTGGTCTCGCAATGAAGGGGCCGTCATCCTTTTTGGAGCCGGCGGGCTCATCGCTGTCGCCATCGGGTCGTATGGCGTCTGGACAATAATGATGTCACGCCCTCAGTTGAGGCGTCTGCGTCCGCTGCTGTGGGCTTCCCTTGTCTCCGCGTGGTTGATGGCAATCCTACTGATTTACCTCCGCTTGGTGCATCTCTGACTTGGACGCAAGCTCGAAGAACGCATCGTAAGCCAACACAACGATAGCGAATTAACCTCTCAGGCAGCGTCTGGTATATTTCAGTGTCAAGGCAATTTCCGTGTTAGCAATAGTTGAGCGCAGTCAGTGATCCTCATTTTAGATTTTGGCAGCCAGTACACGCAGCTGATTGCGCGCCGCGTGCGCGAAGCCAACGTGTATTGCGAAATCCATCCGTTCAACCTGGCGCCCGAGAAAATCCGCGCGCTGAATCCGCGCGGGATAATTCTTTCCGGCGGACCGGCCAGTCTCTACGAGGAGAATGCGCCGGATATCGCCGACGAGGTGCTCAACCTTGGCTGTCCGGTGCTCGGGATCTGTTACGGCCTGTATGTGATAGCTCTGCACATGGGGGCGCGCAGCGTCGGCTCGCGACAGCGCGAATACGGACCCGCAACGCTGGTAATCGACGGCGACGACGTGCTGTTCGAAGGGCTCAGCGGGCGGGAGCATCGCGTCTGGATGAGTCACGGCGACAGGGTCGAGGCGATTCCCGCCACCCTATGCGCGATCGCACATAGCGATAACTCGCCGTACGCCGCGGTCAAGACGCGCGACGGGCGCATCCGCGGCATCCAGTTTCATCCCGAGGTAGTGCACACCCCGTGCGGCACGCAAGTGCTGCGCAACTTCGTGCTGAAGATCTGCGGCGAGCGCGGCGATTGGACGATGGCGAATTTTGTCGAGACCAAAGTCGCGGAGATTCGCCGGCAGGTCGGGCCGAGCGACAAGGTCCTGATGGGGCTGTCGGGCGGCGTCGATTCGTCGGTGGCGGCGGCGCTGATTCATCGCGCGATCGGCCCGCGGCTGCATTGCGTGTTCGTCGATACCGGCCTGCTGCGCGCGGGCGAGCGCGAGCGGATGGAGAATACGTTCGCGCGCCAGCTCGGGATCGATCTCAAGGTTACGGATGCGTCCGAGCTTTTTCTGTCGCGGCTTCAGGGCGTGCTCGACCCCGAGCAAAAGCGCCGCATCATCGGCCATACTTTCATCGACGTGTTCGAATCCGAGGAAGTCGTTCAGGGCGCGAAATTCCTCGGCCAGGGAACGCTCTACCCGGACGTGATCGAATCGGTATCGTTCAAGGGACCGTCGGCGGTGATCAAGAGCCATCATAACGTCGGCGGATTGCCGGATCGGATGCGGCTGGAACTGGTCGAACCGTTGCGCGAGTTGTTCAAGGATGAGGTGCGCGAAGTGGGCCGTCGGCTCGGGCTCGGGGCGGAAGTCGTCGAACGGGAACCGTTTCCCGGCCCCGGGCTGGCAGTGCGAATCGTCGGCGAGGTCACGCGCGAGCGGCTCGATCTGTTGCGCCGCGCGGACGCGATCGTGATGCAAGAAACGGCGGCCGCGGGCTTCGGCCTCAAACTCTGGCAGGCGTTCGCCGTGCTGCTGCCGCTCAAGACGGTCGGCGTGATGGGTGACGGGCGCAGCTACGAAAGCGTGATTGCGATTCGCGCGGTCGAGTCGATGGACGGGATGACCGCGGATTGGGCGCGGCTGGACCCCGCATTTCTCGCGCGCGTGTCGAGTCGCATCACCAACGAGGTCAAAGGCGTCAACCGGATCGTTTACGACATCACGTCGAAGCCGCCCGCGACCATAGAGTGGGAGTGACAGGTGACGGTGCGCACGCGCTTCGCGCCGAGCCCGACCGGCTCGCTGCATATCGGCAACGTCCGCTCGGGGCTGTTCGCCTACCTCTACGCGCGGCACAACGGCGGGCGGTTCATCGTGCGCATCGACGACACCGATCGCGAACGATCGACCAAGCAATCGCTCGACGAAATTCTGACCGACCTGAAATGGCTCGGGATGGAGTGGGACGAAGGTCCGCCCGACGAGGCATACTTTCAGAGCAATCGCGTCGAGCGGCATCGCGAAGCCGCGCTTAAATTGCTGCGCGAGCGAAAAGCGTATCCGTGCTACTGCTCGGCGGAGGAACTCGACGCCAAGCGCAAACAGGCCGAGCACGAGCATCGCAGGCCGGTTTACGATCGTAAATGCCGCGGGCGCGACTTTCCGGCGGATCTGACGCTGCCCGACAGGTCCGCCGGCCGCAACTATACGATCCGGTTCGCGATGCCGCTGGATGGCCAGACGGTCGTCGATGACCTGGTCAAGGGCCGGATGGTCTTTCAGAACACCGAGCTCGATGACTTTATCATTGTTCGCTCGGACGGCTCGCCGATTTACAACTTCGCGAGCATTCTCGACGACGTCGACATGCGTATCACGCACATCGTTCGCGGCGACGACCACGTCTCGAACACCCCGCGCCAGATGCAGATGGCGTACGCGCTCGGGTTCACGCCGCCGGCCTTCGCACATTTGCCGCAAGTGCTGGGACCCGACGGCTCTCCGCTGTCAAAGCGCCACGGCGCGACTTCGGTGGTCGCCTATCGCGAGAACGGCTATTTCCCGGAGGCGATGCTGAACTATCTGGCGCGCCTTGGATGGTCCCACGGCGACCAGGAAATTTTCTCCAAGGACGAACTGATCAGCTATTTTGGCTTCGAAGCGTGCGGAAAATCAGCCGGCGTATTCAACCCCGAGAAATTGCTCTGGCTCAATTTCCATTACCTCAAAGAGCGGCCGATCCCGCGGCTGGCGGCTGAAATCAAACCGTTCATTGCCAGGCGCGGATGGCCGATTCCGGGCGACGACAAGTGGCTCGAGAAGGCGGTCGCAACCCTGCACGAGCGCGCCAAGACGCTGGTCGAGCTGGTGGACTTCGCGTCGTTCTACCTGAACGACGAGATCCAGATCGATGCGAAAGCGGCGGCGAAATTCCTGAAGCCGGAAATCGCGCAACCAATCCGCGCGCTGGCTGCGGAGCTCGAGTCGATCGAGGGCGAGGTTTCCGAGCGGTCGGCGCAGGCGGTGTTCGAATCGGTAATGGCGCGATTCAACCTCAAGCTCGGGCAACTCGCGCAGCCGGTCCGCGTCGCGCTCACCGGCGGCACCGTCAGCCCGGGGATTTACGAGGTGATCGCGGTGCTCGGCAAACGCCGCACCGTCGATCGCCTGAACGCCGCCGTCCGCCTGATCGAGCAGCCAGCCTGAACCGGAAACGCCCGGTCACTTCGTGTTGGTGGGTGGCAGCACCAGGATTTGCCCGTTCATCTCCGGCTGATGGATCGTGCAATAGAAGGTAAAGATGCCGTCCCGGTGAAATGTGAATACGTACGAGGTCTTGGAGAGCGGCGCCAGCGTCACATGCATCAGGACAGTAAAATCCGGCGCGGTGAGCATGAGGTCGTGCTCGTCATCGGGCTGCAGATTCCAAAACGTGAGCATCGTCGACACTTCGCGGCGAATCGCAATGAAGTTCGGCGAGAATGCGTAAACCTCGCCGAATTTGGCGACCGTCTCCTTGGGCCCCGTCTCCTTGATCGCGACCGCTTCCGTCAAAACCGTCACTTCCGCCTCTACGTCGCCCGTCGTCGCGATGGAAACGATCTTCGACGCGGCCCCGCCCGCCAGGTAATAGTGGCTGTCCGTCGGTGGCGCCGCCGCAGCACTCGCGACGCCAATCAACGCCGGTAATATCGCCGGCGCGGCTGCCATCACTCCTCGCCAAATCGCGTTCATCGCCACATTCATGCAAGGCCTTCCTCGTCTTTTGTGATTGGAGGCACGGCCCTACTTCCCCGCGGCTCATCCAACTAGTAAATTTGTAGCATGAGTGTACTTGTACCATACGTAGTCGAGCAGACCGGCCGCGGCGAGCGTTCTTACGATATCTATTCGAGATTGCTCAAGGACCGGATCGTGTTCCTGGGCGGGACCGTCACCGATGACCTTGCCAACCTGGTCACCGCGCAACTCCTGTTCCTCGAGTCCGAGGATCCGGAGCGCGAAATCAATATGTATATCAACTCGCCGGGCGGATCGGTCACCGCCGGCCTGGCTATCTACGACACAATGCAATTCGTCAAGCCTCCGGTCTCGACGCTATGCGTGGGGCAGGCCGCCAGCATGGGCTCTCTGCTGCTGGCCGCAGGAGCCAAGGGCAGGAGATACGCGCTGCCGCACTCGCGGATACTGATCCATCAGGTCTCCGGCGGGTTCGAAGGGGCGGCGAGCGACATCGAGATTCACGCGCGCGAGGCGCTGCGTCTTCGCGAAATCCTCAACGACATCCTTGCTCATCATACGGGCCAAAATGCCAAGAAGGTCGAGAAGGATACCGACCGCGACAACTTCATGTCTGCGGCGCAGGCAGTCGAATACGGACTTATCGACGAAGTAATCTCGGGCCGGCCACTGAAGGCTGCGCTCTAGCCAGCGCCCGGCCTGCGCTCGGCCATGGACGCGCAACATAACATCGAAGGCCGGGCTGGCGAAAAGATCGAACGGTTCCGAATTCGCGGGATGCATTGCGCGAATTGCGCGCGGACCATCGAAGACGCGGTCGCGCCGATCCCCGGCGTCATCGACGCTCATGTGAATTTCGCCGCCGAGACGCTCACCGCGCGCGTCAGCGACAAACTTGCTGCAGGTGAAATCGAGGCGCGGGTTGCGGCGGCCGGCTACGGCGCGATCGCCGAGTCGAACCGCATTGGCGCGGGCGAATCCGCTCTCGATCGCCAGGATGCGCGCCGCAACCTGCGCTGGGTGGTTTGCGCTGCGATTGGCGCCGCAGTCGTCATGTACCTTCAGGATCGCGCGGGCATCGCCGCGCGCATCGCGACGCTCGTCGCAGCTACGACCCTGGTGTTTACCGCCGGGCTGACCTTCTACCGTGGCGCGTGGATCGCCGCGCGCAATCGCACCGCGAACATGGATACGCTGGTGGCGCTTGGCATCAGCGCCGCCTGCTTCTACTCAATCCTCACCACGTTTCCCGCCATCTTCTTCGCCGGTCCGCGATTCTTCGATACCGCCGCCGAGCTGATCCTTTTTATCCGCTTCGGCAAATTCCTCGAGGCGCGCGCCCGCGGCCGCGCGATGGCTGCGTTGCGATCCTTGCTGACCCTCGTCCCGGACCTTGCCACCGTGGTGCGCGACGGCCAGGAGATGGTTGTCCCCGTTTCCGAGTTGGCCGTCGGCGACATCGTGCTGGTCAAGCCCGCTTCGAGAATTCCGGTTGACGGCGTGATTGTCACCGGCGCAAGCGCCATCGACGAGTCGATGCTGACGGGCGAGTCGATGCCGGTGGACAAGTCGGCGGGCGATGAGGTCTCCGGCGGCACGCTCAACAGCGCCGCTGCGATTACGGTTCGGGCGACGCGCGTTGGCTCTGAGACCGCGCTTGCACAAATAGTCCGAATGGTGGCGGACGCGCAGGGCGACAAGGCTCCCATTCAGCGGGTCGCCGACGCGGTCGCAGCGCGATTTGTGCCGGCGGTGATCGCGACCGCGGCGCTGACCTTTTCTGCGTGGATCTGGTTCGGCGCGAGTCTCGCGATGGCGTTGACGGCGATGACCGCCGTGTTGGTGATCGCCTGCCCGTGCGCGATGGGATTGGCGACGCCGACTGCGCTTATGGTCGGTAGCGGGCTCGGCCTGCGGGCGGGGATTTTGTTCAAGCGCGCATCCGCGCTTGAACTGATCACGCGAATCCGGGTCATGCTGTTCGACAAGACCGGCACCCTGACGGTTGGCCGGCCGGAACTCGAGTCGGTCGTCGCGCTCGACGGCGACGAGAATAGTGCGCTGTCCTTTGCCGCGATCGCCGCCGCCGGATCGATTCATCCGCTGTCGCGAGCAGTCACCTCCAGCGCACGCGCGCGCAACCTCGCGCCGCAATCCGCTCCCGACAACTCACGCGAGATACCGGGCCTGGGCGTTACCGCCGAGCATCGCGGAAAACAGATCGCGCTCGGCAACGACCGGCTGATGACGCAGGTGGGCGGAGCCGTCGATTCCCGCGCCCGCGACGAGGCGGCTCGGATAGCGGCATCCGCGGCGACGCCGCTGTTTCTCGCGCTCGATCGCAACGTGACGGCGGTACTCGCGTTCCGCGATCCGGTCAAGGCGGAGGCGCGCGGCGCGATCGCGGCGCTGCACCGGATGGGCATCCGCACGGTGATGATTTCCGGCGACAACGCCGAAGTCGTAAAGACCGTGGCGGCTCGATTGGGGATCGGCGAGTTCCATGCGCAACTGATGCCGGCAGGCAAGATTGCGCTGGTCAAGCGCTACCAGGACTCCGGCCTGTTCACCGCGATGGTCGGCGACGGAATCAACGATGCGCCCGCGCTGGCCGCCGCCGACATCGGAATCGCAATCGGCTCCGGCACCGACGCTGCCAAGGAAACCGGCGATGTCGTGCTCACCCGCGACGACCTGTACGACCTCGTCCGCGCGCTGGTGCTCGGCCGTTTGACGCTGAGCAAGGTGAAGCAAAACCTCTTTTGGGCGTTTTTCTACAACGTGATCGGAATTCCGATCGCCGCCGGCGTTCTATATCCGTCGTTCGGAATCATGCTGAATCCCGCCTTGGCCGGACTTGCGATGGCGCTGTCGAGCGTCAGCGTCGTCAGCAACGCGCTGCTGCTCAATCTCACCGGGCCGCGAAAATTGAGGGCGGTGCGTGCCGAAGTCGAAGCAGGGCAGGGCCCGGTTGCGCCGAATTCCCCGGCTCCGCCACAAGCGCGCATCGAGCGAGCTGAAAAAGAGGAGATAGCAATGGCAGCGAAATTAAAATGCGAAAAGTGCGGCTTCGAGACCGCGATGCCCGTGCATTGCAATCGCCCGATGCACTCTGAACGCGTCGGCAACGAAACCAAGCTTGTGTGCTGGATGGGTCCCAAATGCGGTGTTGTCGATGTACCCAGGCATTGCGAGGCTCCCATGCACGACGCCGCCTAGCGCATCGCGCGCATTGCCGCGCGCTAGAGCAGGGGACCGTCGGCGCCGAGCATCGCGCGCCTGATCAACTTGATTGGAAGCGCGCCTTGCTTGAGAAACTCGTCATGAAATTTGCCCAGTTCGAACGCGGCGCCCTGCTGTTTGCGCACATCCTCGCGCAATTTCAAAATCATCAGCTTCCCCAATTGATAGCGCAGGTAGCCGGGATCGCCGGTGCCTCGCAGCGCCTCGACCATCGCGTTATGCGGCGTCTGGTAAGCGTTGTCCTCGAAAAACTTCGCCGCCTGGTCCACTGTCATCCCTTGCGTGTGCATTCTGATTGCGACCAGGTACCGGCACGCGCGCATCAGCGCCATCTGCAACTGCGCCAGCCGGTACTTCGGATCGCCATCATGCAATCCCTCATCGAGCATCATCTGCTCGCAGTACAAGCCCCAGCCTTCGATGTCCGCACCCGACCCATAAATCAGGCGAACGATATCCGGGTTCAACCGGTTGTTGAGGAACTGCACGTAGTGCCCCGGATAGACTTCGTGAACTGAGGTGTCCGAAATGTTCGGCGCCGAATAGAACGCGAGCAGCTGTTCCTTCTCCGCCGCGGGCCACGACGGATCGGGAAGCGTGACGTAATAGAATGCCTCGGTCGTTTTTTCGAACGGCCCTGGCGAGTCCATCGACGCGAACGTCGTCGCGCGCATGTAGGGCGGCGTCTCACGCACCATCGGCAGCACGTCGGACGGCACCGTGGCGATATGATGCGCGATGACGTACGCGCGAAGGTCCGCAAGTCCGGCAGCGACGGCGGACAACACGTGCGCCGCGTCGGGATGCACCCGGGCGAGCGATTTCATCACCTCTCCCGGCGAACGATTCGGGTCGATTGCGGCCGCGGTCTTCTGGAATTCGCCGCGCAACCGCGCCAGCTCTTTTACTCCGACCTGTTCCAGTTGATCGAGCGGAATATCGACCATGTCGGCGTCGTTGAGCATCCGCCGATACGCGGCGGCGCCGATTGCGTAGTCTCCCGACGCGCTGGGCATCAGATCGTTCTTAAGCCATCGCGCGTAGCCCTCGATCGCGGCGACCAGGTTTGCATTGGCCTTTGCGAAGGCCTGCTTGTCGGGACCGTCGGCGACCTTCGCGAACGCGAGCGGAACGTCATTGTTGAAAAATGCGATCGTTGCCGGCATTTGTCGAAGCGCGATATTGACGGCGATCTTCGGCGTCCGTAAAGGCTCCAGGTTGCGCCGCGCGGCTTCGAGATTCTCGAGTGCGGCAACCTCGCGCGCAGTCACCGAACGAATCCTGGCCTCGGCGGGCGCGAACTCGCGCTTGATCAGGGCGTTTATCGACGAGGTAGGCAGGTACATTTCGGGGTCGCGCTGGTAGCTGCGGACCTGTTCCGTCCACAGCAGCTCGCCGTCGGCGTGCGCCATCAGTAATTCGCGATCGGCTTCGTTCGTCGGCGAAAGGGATTTCGCATCGTCGGCGCCAAACACTCCAAGCCACTTCTTCGCGTGGCGGATCACCTCGTCGATGCCGTTGCGGCTCAGATCGTCAACACGATTGTCGAAGCGATGATCCCCCAGCCGGGTCGCATTCTCTGGATAGAGCCGCAGCTCGGCCTCGACAAACACCGCGGCTTGCGCTCTAAACGCCCGATCGGACGCCGTTGTCGACTGCGCGGGACTGGACGACGAGGTCTGCGCAATCGCCGGCGCGGCGCTCGAGATGATGAGAGCGAGCCCGATTATCAGACGCGCCGCAGCCATGGCGGCTATGCGATAAGCTGCTGTTTTCACGGGGCGCATGGGCGTGAAGCTGCCGAGTTGCGCGGCCTAACCGCGAGAACTCGCGGCTACTTCAGCGTGTTGGCAAACAACTCCGTCAGCTTTTCGAATGCGCGCTCGGCTTGAGCTTGGTTGTAGATCGGAGCGTCCGGCACCGTCCAGCCGTGGAACGCGCCTTCGTACACTTCGCTTTGATATTTTCCGCCCCACGCGTCGAGCGCGCGATCGAACTTCTCGATCGCCTCTTGCGGCATGCTGCGATCGTTGGTCGCGTGTCCGAAATAGAGCCGCGCCTTGATTCGCGGCAGGACAAGATGCGGGCTCGTCGGCGCATCGGTGTAGAGACCGCCGCCGTGGAACGAGGCCACCGCGGCAACCTTGTCAGGCTCGGCAGCCGCCGTGCGCATCGCGAAAGCGCCCGTGAAGCAGTAGCCAACGACGCCTATCGGACCCCGGCTTGCGGCGCTATGGCCCGCGAGGAAGTTGACGTAGGCGCGGGCGTCGCGCTCGACGGCTTCAGGAGTCAGCGGCGCCGTCAGCTCGCGGAATCGTTTTATCGTTCGTTCATCGCCCATGCCCAGCTTGACGTCTAAAACCGGCGGTTTGCCGGTCCGGTAGAACACGTTGGGCATCAGCACGGCGTAACCCTTTTCGGCCAGTCGCCGAGCCATCTCGCGATGCGATGACCGGATGCCGCCGATGTCGGTCAGATGGATGACGCCCGGGAGTCGGCGCTCGCCTTGCGCCCGATAGAGAAAACCGTCGGCCGTCCCGTCGCTCGTGCGAATCTCGATCTCTTCCTCGATCATTGTTCGCTCCTGCAAAATATCTTCTTTTCGGATATCTTCTGCCGCGTCGCCGAGCCTGATCCATATAGAATCTCTCGCGCTATTGACAGCCGCCGTGCTACACGTCGCTTTCATCGAGCGCATCGGGCTGGGACTATTGGTAATCGGGTGAGCAAGTGTCGAGCGAGACTCCAGCCGAGCCGATGCGAGTGCCAAGCCGGACTCATCTATTCTACGCGGTGGCATTCGAGGAAAACTTTTCGCTCCGCCAGATAGCCCCCGCTTTTCCCGAGGCCAAAATATCGCCGCTCGAGATGTTCGTACCGATCGAACCCGGCGGCGGTATCTACATCTTTCCCTTCGGCGCCATCGTCTCGCACGATGTTCCGGTCGAGCATCGCGAACGCGCATTCGCGCGCCTCACCCGGGCCCTGCCCAAACTTACCACCCGGATCATTCGCGAGGATTACTCGGTGCTGGAGGATCCAGCCGCGCCGATCGGTATTTCCGCCGGGATGCTGCGGGTTGACAAGCTCACTCCCCAGCGCGCGGAAATCGTCGCGCTGACGGTCGGTCAAAGCGCGGCGATGGAATATTACGAGCGAATCGTCGACAGCCTCTTCGCGCGGACTGCACAGTTGGTCGATCGAATGGCGTCGCGCGGCACCGTGCCGTATCGGCTTACCCCCTTGCATCGTTTCATCGGCGAAGCGATTTCGTCGCGCACCGAAGTCCTCGCCGTGCTCCATCTGCTCGACAAGCCCGATGCCGCATGGGAAGACCCCGCGATGGACCGCATCTACGACGACCTGCGCGACGAATTCGATCTCGTCGATCGTTACGCTGCCCTTACCAGCAAGCTGCAAAGCATCCAGGACTCGCTGGTTCTGGTCCTCGACGTCGCGCGCGATCGGCGCCTGATATTGCTCGAAGTCGTTGTCGCGCTGCTGATTTTGCTGGAGATAATCCTGGGCGTCATTCACTTCACGTCGTAGGCTCGTTCCCGCGCTGCGAATTCATATTGCCGAAACACTGCTCTGGTAGTTTCGTCATTGCGCGAACTCTAGCCTCGCGCTGGCGCGAGTTTGCGCATCCATCATCGGGGACATGTTGTAATGTCAGACGAAATTCCGGAGCGGAAAAAGCTCGAGATTCAGAGCGCCCACGGCTCCGCGTCATACGAAAGAGTACTCGACGCCGGGCTCCTCCTCCCCATACAGTACGTCGATCTGGTCAGGCGAAATCAGGTTATCGAGGGTGAACTGAAACTCTTGCTGGCAGTTCTGGAAGACGCGATTCGCTGCTACCTGCGAAACGCGAACGCCAAAGACGGCGAGCGCCGCCGCGACTTCGTCGAGGTCCGCAACTGGTTCGAAGCCGGCGCCGGTGGAGGCGGATGCAGACGCGCGGATATCTTCAGCTTCGACAATCTTTGCGCCGCGCTTGGCATCGAGCCGCGTTGTCTGCTTGCCCGCCTGCGGACTCTGACGATTGCCGATCTGCCGTCGCGCCGTTACCAGATGCGCCGCCATCGCCCGCTGTCGAGTCTGCGGCGTCCGGACGGCGCGCGTCAGCGCGGCCCGGCCCGCTCCCACGGCTCGTGAC
>Ga0187805_10000147_pt1 | contig 20881 bp, 18 predicted proteins | sample NC_wetland_sal_i_6_FD_132965 | JGI IMG/M metagenome (GOLD analysis project Ga0187805, IMG submission 132965) | Wetland sediment microbial communities from Neuse River Estuary, North Carolina, USA - Control_5 | ecosystem: Environmental > Aquatic > Freshwater > Wetlands > Sediment | place: USA...
GGCGAAGATGCGCGAGTTGCTGTCTCCGTTGGCTGGCAGAGGCTCGGGCTCGGGCTGCGGATATTGCGTGGAGAATCCGGGGCGCTGGCGTCCACCTTTGTGGCCGTTGTTATTTCCTCCGGCTAAGGCGGCGCGGTAGCTGTGATCCATGGGCGCGGTGTAGATGCCGTCTTTGTTCTCTCGGCTCAGGGCATGGCCGGGCCGCTGACCGCGCTGATTGTTCTGGCGGCGTCCCCTGCGCCGTCTTCTGCCTGCGCCTCCGGAGTGTCTTCCTGGTCCTGCGTTCATAGTCCTCTCAAATTAGTTCCCACGAGTTGCAAAGTTTTTACAGAATCATAAAACCCGGTATCGCCGCAGATCCCCTATGGGAGCGAAGCTCCGCCTTGCGCACTCATTTGCGTCCACGCATTTGCGGGTTGCAGCGGAAGCACACGATGGAACGAACCCCAAGTCTGAAACGAACCGCTATTCGCGAATGAAACCTTGATCTCTACCGTAGTATCGATTTGCTTATCGGATCCGTACGGCGCCGCCTCGGATCGGCTGGCGCGGAAGGCCATCGCGGGAACGAGGCCTTAATGAGAACAAGTCTATGGTACTAGCCCCCGCGTTACAGCGCAAGCCCCCATTCGATCGAAGTTTTGCACAGGTGGTCATGACTGATCGATTACGCAGACGTTCTTTTGATGCGATCCCGGCCGGATTGGGACATGAGAATTTTGTGAAGAGGAAAAACACTATTGCTCGAGCGAGAGCTTGCGGGCCCACTCCTGCGCCTGCCAATAGAAGCCGGCAACGTCCTCGGAATTGAGCTGCAGACTCGCGCACAGGGTGGCGGCCGCTTCCCATTCCCCGCTCTCATGGGCGAGCATCAGCTGAAAGACAGGACGCAGGGCGCTGGGCTGCCCGAGCAGAACGGCCTTCGTGGGATGATCGAGCGGGATTTTCTCCAGTACGTCGGACATCGTCATCTCGAGCATGGCATCAATCAGCGACAGCAATCCCATCAGGAACAAATCCGATTGTCCATGGGAAACGTGGGGAGCCAGCAATTCGGCGAAGCGGCCACGGACCAGTGCGGAGAGGACCAGATCGCTGGTGCGCTCCTGGCCGGCGCCCACGGCGGCGACCAGCCTCACCCAGCGGCGCAAGTCGCGTTCTCCGAGAATGGATAGCGCGTGGCGCACCGAATGAATTTCGCTGTGAAATCCGAAGACGGCGGAATTCAGATATCGCAGAAGCCGATAGCAGACCGAGGCCTCGGACTTGATCAGCTTCTCCAGCCCCGGGATGTCGAGATCGGGACGTGAGACCTCCTGCAGCATGCGCAGATAGTTGAGCCGATTGGCCGGCATATCGCGGGTGCTGAGCATCTCGGGACGCCGGAAAAAGAATCCCTGAAAGTAGACGAAACCCTGATCCCGGGCGCGGATGAAGTCGGCATGGGTCTCGATTTTTTCCGCCAGCATCCGGCAACGCCAGGGGCCGAACTGCTTCAACAAAGCGACCCGCTGCGGCTCCGTCGTCAGCTGCATTTCGACTTTGATGATGTCGGCAAGATCGGCCAGCGGCTCCCGGGGATCTCCCGCAACGTAATCGTCGAGGGCGATCAGGTATCCCGCCTCTTTCAGGTTGCGGCATGCGGTGAAAACGTCGGGATCGGGCGGAACGGTTTCAAGAATTTCGACGACAGTGGTCGTGGAAGGCAGAAGGGTGACCAGTCCCTTGATGAGAGTGTCGCGAGTGCAATTGACGAAGGCGCGGCGGCCATCGCATAACACTTCCAGGCCCATGAGCAGCGAGCGGTCCAGGGTGGCACGTGAGGCTTCGTCGGTATCGCCGTGAAACGCATTCTGCAGGCCATCGCGGAAGAGCAGTTCGTACCCGAAAACCTTTTCTTCGCGGTCGAAGATGGGCTGGCGCGCGACATAGCGCATCGGCCGGATATCGCTGTCGGGAGCACGCGCCGCGCCTTGTCCTGAAAAGTTTCCCACACCTTGCTTATCGGCAGGACACCGAAAACTCTGAGGCCAGGAAAATTTAGGGGAAAACTCGCCAAAGATGAGAACGGGCTGAGAAAGGTCGCGGACGCCGCCGCCATATAGAATGTTTGGCGCTCACCAGCTCACCGGAAAGGAATCTCCATGGCCGACTCTCCACACTCGACGCCCAGCACGACTGCTGTCAGTCCCGGCATGCAGCGGCAGTTTCTGATTTATCAACAGGGACTGAGCGGGAAGACGTTGTCGGTTCCGATCCCGCTGGCGCAACTGGAAAAGCGCGCCGAGGAAGTGCTGCCGCCGCAGGCCTATGACTACGTTGCGGGAAGCGCATCGGGCGAGCGCACGGCGCGCGCGAACCTGGCGGCTTTTGACCGCTGGCGCATTGTGCCGCGCATGCTGCGCGACGTGTCCGAGCGCGATCTCACGATCGAACTCTTCGGCCAGGATTTCCCCGCGCCGTTGCTGCTCGGTCCGGTGGGAGTGCAGAACATTATTCATCCCGAGGCGGAATTGGCCGTGGCCCGCGCGGCGGCGTCCTTGGGAATTCCGTTTGTGTTGAGCACGGTCTCGTCGCGGCCGATGGAAGAAGTGGGGCACGCAATGGCAGCGTCGCCGCATTGGTTCCAGTTGTATTGGGGCAAAGATCACGAACTGACGGCGAGCCTGCTGCAGCGCGCGGAGCGATCGGGATACAGCGCGCTGGTGGTGACTCTGGATACGGCGATGCTGGGTTGGCGAGAGCGGGATTTGCAGTACCCGTATCTGCCATTTTTGCTTAGCCACGGGCTGGCAAATTATTTCAGCGATCCAGTGTTCTGCTCGCGGTTAACGCAAACGCCGCAGGCGGATCCGGCGGCGGCTATCCGCTTATGGGCGGCGCTGTTTTCGAATACAGCTCTGACCTGGAGAGATCTGGCGTGGCTTCGCGCTCAAACTCGGCTGCCGATCTTGCTGAAGGGAATTCTTCATGCGGACGATGCGCGTTTCGCGTTCGATCACGGCGTCGACGGCGTCATCGTATCGAATCATGGCGGGCGGCAGGTAGATGGAGCGATCGCTGCGCTGGATGCGATGCCGGCAGTGGCGAAGGCGATCCAAGGGAAAATTCCGGTTCTCTTCGACAGCGGCATTCGCTACGGTGCGGATGCGATCAAGGCGCTGGCGCTCGGCGCGCGGGCCGTTCTGCTGGGGCGTTTGTATATATGGGGACTCGCCATAGCCGGTGAACAGGGCGTGCGCGACGTGGTGCAAAATTTCCTGGCGGATTTGGATTTAACGATGGGGCTGAGCGGCTTCCGGTCGGTGCGGGAACTGGATGCGTCGATCCTGAGTTCTTAGGCAAATTGAGGATCTCGAGTGTGCCCCACCCTTCTCGCGCAGTGTGCGAGAGGGTGGGGATTTTGACTTTACGCTCTTTGCACGCCGCCCAGAGCGGTCAGCGCTGCCACGATCTTGCGGGACCAGTCGGCAAGTTCTTCCTCGCGCAGGGTGCGATCTTTCGACTGGAATTTTGCCCGCAGCAGTACCGAATATTTTCCGGCAGGAATCGAACCACCCCGGAAAATCTCGACGGGCCGAAATTCACGAATTTCAGCTAACCCCAAATTCCAGACCGCCTTCTTCATCTCAATAAAGGGAACATCATCGCTAAATACGAACGAGAAATCGCGCTCAACTGCAGGATACTTTCCGAGGCTACGAAAACGCAATCGACGCGCCCCGAGCTCATACAACTGCTCCAAATCGAACTCCGCCAGAAATACATCCTGCCGCAGCTTGCGCGTAGCTGCGACGTCGGGATGAATCTGACCAAACTGAGCCACCGCGATCGCATCCATTACAGCACGCGCCGAGCGTCCTGGATGATAATATTCGGCGGTCTTCCGATCGTAGCTCGCATAACCCCAGCCGAACGCAGCCAGTAGATTTTCCACGTCGCCCTTGAACCCACGAAACACCTCGGCCGCAAGTGCGCGTTCGCCCTTACTCACGTCGATGGCGCCGCTGACCGGAAGAGTGGCACGGATCGCATCGAACGTGGCTCCCAGGCACGCTCTTCTGGGTTCGATGCGCTCACCACCCGAGATTTCATAGATGCTGCCCATTTCGAAAAGGCGAGCGTCCGCGACATCGCGGTTCAGATTCCAAGCCAGCATATTGAGCATTCCGGGAGCCAGCGAAGTGCGCATGACCGACGCTTCTTCGCTGAGCGGGTTTTCCAGTTCAAGCACACGGCCGGAGTTGCCCGATTCCGGTGTGAGCGGCGAGAACTTTTCCGCATCTTCGTGGGAAATGAAAGTGAGCGAGAGCGCCTCGTTATAACCGAGAGCCAGCGCGCGCTTGCGCAAGGCCGCGTCGATGGCCACATGCGGCAACTCCACAACGGCACCGCTGTAGGCGGGCAGGGTGTTCGCAAACTTGTCGTACCCGTGCAGGCGCGCGATTTCTTCGATGATGTCGATCTCGCGTTCGACATCGAGACGCCAACTCGGGATGTGCACGCGGAACTGGGCGTCGCCCTGGCCTTCTGGGATGAGGGTGAATCCCAAGCGCTTGAGCAGGCGGAAAATTTCTCCCGCCTCGAGATTGTCGCCGAGAATGCGGCGAACCTCGGAGACGCGCAGCAGCACCGGAGCCTGATCCATTTTTCTCGAGACCACGTCCACGACATCGCCGACCAGTTCTCCGCCTCCGGAGTCGAGAATCATTTTGGCGACCAGGTCGCAGGAGAGCACGGTGGATTCAAAATCGGCGCCGCGCTCGAAGCGGTGCGAGGCGTCGGTGTGTAAGCCATGGCGGCGCGACATCTGGCGCACGGTCGCGGGATCCCACCACGCGGACTCGATCACGATGTTGCGCGTCTTGTCGGTAATCATGGTGTCGTAACCGCCCATGGTTCCGGCAAGGCCGACGGGCTTCTTCGCGTCGCAGACCACGAGGTCGTCTGTCGTCAGCTTGCGCTCGACTCCATCGAGAGTTTTCAGCGTTTCGCCGTGGCGCGCCTTGCGCACGATAATCTGGCCGCCTTCGAGCAGATCCGCGTCGAAGACGTGTGTGGGCTTGCCGATCTCCCACAGAACATAGTTGGTGGCATCAACCGCATTCGAAATCGGGCGCTGGTCAAGCAGTTGGAGGCGATGCGCGATTTTCTCCGGCGAAGGCTTGATATGCGTTCCACGGATAACGCGCGCGCTGAAGCGCGGGCACAGCGCGGGCTCTTCGACTGTAATAGGGAAGGGCACGGCTTCAGCCGTGCCGCTGAAGCTCGCTATCGATGCGGCTTTAGCCGCTGGGGGCAGCTTTGGATCGATCGGCTTCAGCGGCTGGTCGTAGATTGCAGCCGCCTCGCGCGCGACGCCGTAGTGATTCATGGCGTCGGGACGGTTCGTGCCGATCTCCATTTCGAAGACAGTGTCGGCACCGCTGCCGAGGATGCCCTCGACACCCAGGCCGACATCAGTGAGGTCTTCAGCGAGACGGCGGTCGTCGACCGTGAGATCAACGAAGTCACGAATCCAATGGGCAGAGAGTTTCATTTAGAGATTAACCGACTCGCCCGGAAAAATAGCGTGTCGCCGTCCGTGACATGCACGCACATCGCCAAGCCATCTAATAGAGCAGTCCCGGGCGGCTACGTGTATGTATGAATTCCAATCGTTCACAAAGAAGCTATGAACGAGCGCGTTTTCCGGAATTCCGTTCATCAAAGAACCGAGATGTCTCGTGAACTGAGGGATTGATCGAGTTTCATAGCTGTCTGCGATCCAGACCTCACCTGCGGAGCCAAAATTTTCCTTTACGTCAGGAGGGTCCACAATCAAAAAAATCATGCCAGCAATTTCAACTTGCGCGTCGCGGCAATCATCGCGGTGCTCACGTGGCCCATCGGGATCTCCGACCTTCAGCGACAATGTCATCAGAACCCGACGGTGCTCGTAATCCACGGTTAGGCTCTTCAGCGCCGCGTCATGAAACCCGCTCGGTAGCGAACTGTCAAGTTCAGCAAACGTCATAATGGAACCCGCGTACTGCTTACGAGATCCTTCGCTCCGCCTGAAAAGCGGCTCCGCTCAGGATGACGCCAGAATTTGTGGGCTACTTGCGGTCGTGCCTACGACTAACGACTGACGACCAACGACCGCATTATCCGAATTGCTCCAAAAACCGCACATCGCCCTGGAAGAACAACTGAATGTCATCCACACCGTACTTCAACAGGGCGAGGCGATCGACGCCCATCCCGAAGGCGAATCCGGAAACTTTTTTCGGGTCGTAGCCGTTGTCTTTCACAAATTCGAAGACGTTAGGATCGACCATGCCGCAGCCGAGGACTTCTATCCATCCGGTCTGCTTGCAGGGACGGCACGGGTCCGATCCGCGCTTGCCGCTGCCGCCGCAGATGAAGCAAGTCACATACAGTTCCGCGCTCGGCTCGGTGAATGGGAAGAACGATGGACGGAAATGCGTCTTCACGTTCGATCCAAACAGCGCCTTCATGGCGTGATCGAGCGTGCCCTTCAGATCTCCGAAAGTAATGTTCGTATCCACCGCGAGCCCCTCGATCTGGTGGAACATGGGCGAGTGGCTGGCGTCGGGCGGATCGTTGCGATGAACGGTCCCTGGAATCACGATGCGAATCGGCGGCCGCATCTTCTCCATGGTACGAATCTGCACCGGAGAAGTGTGCGTTCGCAGCAGCAGGCGCTCGCGCTGCGGCTTCGATTGCTGGCCGGCGATGAACAGCGTGTCCTGCGTGTCGCGCGCCGGATGGTTCGGCGGAAAATTCAGCGCCTCGAAATTGTAGTAATCGGTTTCGACGACGGGGCCTTCGGCGACGGAGTAACCGAGTCTTTGGAAGACACCGACAATTTCGTTCCTCGTCTTGATAACAGGATGCTCAGCACCGATGGGGCGACGAATGCCTGGCAGGGAGATGTCGACGGACTCAATTCCACTGACCTTCCCGCCGAGTGCGCCCTTAGCTTCAGCAATCAGTTGATCTTCAGCGATCTCGATCTGTTCCTCGACGTGCCCCTTGATCATGTTGACCTGTTGGCCCGCTTCACGCTTCGCTTCTTTCGGCGCGCCCTTCAGCCACAGATCATTGATCTGAGTGAGGATGCCGTTCTTGCGGGCCATCCAGCGATCACGGAACGCCTTCAGATCGGCCTCGCTACGAACCTCCGTGGCCTCATCTTCGCACGCAAGAATGCACTCGTTCGCAGCCTTCTCCAGCGCTGCCGCCGAGTAATCCGTCAGTTTGGGAACGGTGTAGGCCATTTGCGATCATCTTGTCATCCTGAGCGCGATTTTTGCGCGAAGGACCTATGCAACTCCCGGCGGAATGCAGAGGTTCTTCGCTTCGCTCAGAATGACAAGGTAATAAGTTAAGAACGGTAGGCGGCACGGCTGAAGCCGTGCCCTTCCCCAATTTTGCTGAAAGCTGACGGCTGAGAGCTGAAAGCGCTCTATGCCAGCGCGCCCTTGGCCTGGGTCGCCAGGCTGGCAAATCCCGAGGGATCGTTCACCGCCAGGTCTGCCAGGATCTTGCGATCGAGTTCGATCTGCGCCAGCTTCAGGCCGTGGATGAACTGGTTGTAGCTCATGCCGTTCAGCTTGGCGGCGGCCCCGATGCGGACGATCCACAGCGAGCGGTACTGGCGCTTGCGCTGCTTGCGTCCGGAGTAAGCGAATTTCAGGCCGCGCTCGACCGACTCTTTTGCCGAACGGTAGAGCTTCGATTTTGTGAGAAAATATCCGCTGGCGCGCTCAAGTATCTTTTTGCGTTTCTGGCGGCGTTTGGTTCCGCGCTTTACACGAGGCATGGTGCTCTCCTTTTTGCTTTCTCTTTATGGCGGCTGGAGGTAAGGACGATTCGCCTTGGCGGCAATCGACGACCTCTTCACGCGCCTTCCAGTGGTCAGCGATCAGTGACTAGTGACCAGAAGAATCTCCGCACAAGATTTCTGAACACTAGCCACTGACCACTGGACACTGCTTTCTCACTGATACGGAATCATGCGCTTCACTTTGGCCAGATCGCCATCGCTGACCAGGCCGCCGTGGCGCAGTTTGCGTTTCCGTTTCGTATCTTTCGAGGTCAGGATGTGACGCAGTTTCGCGTGTCCCCGCTTCACTTTTCCTGTCCCGGTTTTCTTGAAGCGCTTGGCAGCGCCCTTGTGCGTTTTCAATTTCGGCATAGAAATCCTCAGCTGTTAGCGATTGGCACTTAGCGAAAACAAAACTTCAGCACCGGCATCCTCTCGAATAGCCAAATGCCAAGTGCTAAGTGCCAATTGCGATGAATTTGAATCCGTCGCGAAACGCCGCGCCTATGACGCGGGCTTGGCGACCTGCGCCGGCGGCGGGCCGGGCGCACTCTGCGCCGCAGCCTTCTCAGCCTTCTGCTTTTCTTTCTCGCGTTCCTTGTCCGTCTTCTTCGGCGCCAGGATCGCGTGCAGCGTGTTGCCCTCTTGCCGCGGGCGGAATTCCACAATGCTGTGCGGCTCCACGTCTTTAATGAGACGCTCAAGAATCTGGCGTCCCAGTCCGGTGCGGGTCATCTCGCGTCCACGGAAAAAGATCGTGGCCTTGACCTTGTCGCCCTCATCCAGGAAGCGCAGAACGTGATTCCTTTTTGTCTCGTAATCGTGGTCGTCCACATTGATGCGGAATTTGACCTCTTTTACGGTGATCGTCTTCTGATGCTTCTTGGCTTCGCGCTCTTTCTTTTCCTGCTGGTAGAGATACTTCCCGTAGTCCATAATGCGGCTCACAGGTGGCTGCGCCGTGGGCGAAATCTCAACCAGGTCTAGATTCTTCTCGCGGGCTTTCTTGATCGCTTCGTAAGGCGGCATGATGCCAAGCTGCGCGCCTTCGTCATCAATCACGCGAATTTCGCGGGCCCGAATGCGATCATTGATGCGGATAAAACGTTTATCGATACAGTCCTCCGTGCTCTAAGCGACTGAGAATAAAGAATTATAACATGAAGAGGAACATACCCTGCCAGCCCGAAGCAAGGCGGCAGCGGCTCCGTTTTGTCGTATCCCTAATTTCCCTGGCTTACTCGGCCAAGCCTCGCCTCTCTGCTGCTGACCTCTGGTGCAGCAGGGAGCGCGGGAATACCGCCGATCGGGAAAGGAACCCGCTGGCGGTTGGAATTCCAAAGCCAGCAGGTTCCTAGATGCAAAACTAACTTCCGACCTTGATCGTGCCCCCGCCCTGGGCCGCTTTCACGTCGTTGTTAAGGGTGTATGTCAGGGTATGGTGGTCGGCGGAGGGAAGTGCATCCTGCACAGGGTTCAGGCCCGCCTTGACGGTCCCCGGTTGCAAATGCCAGAAGGTTTTCTTGTTCCCATGCTCGTCTTGCCATTCGATCGTGCATTCATCGCTGGAGGTAAATTGGATGCTTCCGTCGTGGTCGATCTTCGCCGATGGCGGATTCGGAGTAACACCTGTGATCGAGATCGGATACGGCGGAAGTACTTTTGGATTGGCTGCCATGTGGTTTCTCCTAGTGAAATTGATTTATTTGGAACTGGCCCGGAAATTCGGATCGGACAACAAATTTTTCAGGTTGGGATCACCCTTGAGCATGTCGAGTGAGTATCCCTTCTGCAAGCTCTTTTCGATGTACTCAATCGCCTGCTTGCGATCTCCAAGTAATTCGTACGCTTCCCCCACATTCTCCAAGGCATCGGAGTCCTCGGGAGCAAGAGCCAAAGCGGTTTGAATCTGGCTCAGAGCTTTCTCGCGCATCTTTTTTTGCGCGTAAAGAAGTCCGAGCCGAGCGTGCGACGCGGCGTCGCGAGGAGATTGTTGCAGGGCCTGTTCCAGCAGCGGTTGCTCACGGTCTTGTGCTGCCGCAGCCTTTTTCAAATCCCCCAGGTTTTCATACGCCGCTGCCAGGTTCGCCCATACCATGAAGTTCTTGTCGTTCAACGCAAGAGCCTTCTCGGTTACCGCGGCCGCATCGGCATAGTCGTGCCTGGCATGATACAGAAAGCCCAGGTTCGCGTATGCCGGATAACTGGGACTGAGTTCGATCGACTTCTTGAGCGCTGCCTCGGCCAAGGGAGCTTTCTTAGGGTCCCCGGAATCCAGATACGCCGCACCCAGATTGGAATAGGCCTGCGCGTTGTCGGGAGTGAGCTGGATGGCATGCTGCAATTGCGCTATCGCGTCGTCATATTTTCCGTGATCGTCATAGAACAAACCCAGGCTGTTGTAGCCGTCCCAATAATCCGGGCGCAAGGCGATGGCTTGTTTGTAAGCAGCTTCGGCATCTGCTGTGCGTCCAGCCTGATCATACGAATGAGCCTCTCCCTGCAGAGCGTCAGCGTTGCGCGAGTCGAGACGCAGCGCGCGCTGGAATTCCGACAGCGCTAGGTCGTTCTGGCCCAGCGAACTGTGAACCTGCCCCAGCGTCACGTAGGCCGTAGGCAGACTGTCGTTCAACGTTGTCGCTTTGTTCCCGTTGGCCAAGGCCAATTCTGTCCACTTCAGATTCTTGTCGAGCTGATATTTCAGGCGATAGGCTTCTCCCAGCGCGGCGTACCCCAGGGCAAACTGCGAATCGGTGCGAACCGCGCCGGTGAGCGCATCGATTGCCTGGTCGAGATTGCCGGGCTTGTCATAGCGCTGCATGTAGCCGAGCGCCTTCAAATATGATTCGTAGGCGGCGGGCGCGGCTGGTCCTTCAGAGGCGCGCAGGGCGGTGGCGGGTACTTCGACGTGCATCAGGCGCGCCAGGCCGGAGACAGCCTGGTCCTGCAGCGCGGCGAAATCGCCGGCGGGATCCTGCAGCGAGAGCGAACCTTCCTGGCGGACGTCTTTGGTGCGGATCAGATTAATAGTAAGGTGCACGCCGGAGTTGTCGCGCATCACGCTGCCCTTCACGACGAGCGTTGCGCCAAACTCGCGCAGGGCAGCCTCGGGGTCATTCACTTTTCTGCGCCGCACTTCGCTGGCGGGCACCACCCAAAGCGCTTGCTCTCCTTCCTGCAGGTTGGAAAGCTTGCTGGTCAGGCTATCCATCAATCCCTCGGAGATGGCTTCATTCGAGGCGTCATTGCCGATGTTGTCGAAGGGGAGTACGGCAATGTGCTTTTCGGTGCCGGCGGTCTTGCTCGAGAGCAGATCGCCAGCCCGCTGCCGCAGCGAGGGGATAAGCAGCGAGAGCGCAGCCAGCAGCAGCACCGCCGCGCTCAACTCCACCAACCAGCGGCGCGCGCGTTCGACTGGCGTAGCCAGAGACCGGCTGGAAGAAGCGTGCTCCAAGGCGCGCTTCAGATCGCGGGAAGACGTCTTCAGATTGCGGTTGGAGGAAGCGCTGGGCGCGGATGCGAAAGTGGGCTTGCATGCTTCAATGTCGGCGAGAAACTCGCGGCAGTCGGCGTAGCGGTGGGTGCGATCTTTGGCCAGGGCGCGACACACGATCGCCGCCAGAAGCGGATCCATCCCCTCAACGGGCGGCGGTTGTTCAAGAATAGCCAGCAGCACCGCCGACATGTTGCCGCGCTCGAAAGGATGCTTGCCGGTCAGCATCTCCTCCAGCACCACGCCCATCGACCAGATGTCGGTGCGGCGGTCCAGCGGCTCGTTGCGCACCTGCTCGGGCGACATGTACGCCAGGGTTCCGACCGGGCCGGCAGTCAGGGTTGTGGCCGCATTGCTGGCCACGCGGGCCAGGCCGAAATCGACGATCTTGGCCACGTTTTGACGCGTGATAATAATGTTCGAGGGCTTGATGTCGCGGTGAATGATGCTGTGCTCGTGCGCCTCCATGAGTCCGCGAGCCACCTGCGCCATAACATCGAGGGCGTCTTTCGGAGCCATCGGGCCACGGCGAATCCGCTCCTGCAGCGTGAGGCCTTCGTAATAGGCCATCACGATAAACGTGTGGCCGTCGGAAGTTTCTTCGAGTCCGTGGATTACGCCGATGTTGGTGTGATCGAGCGCGGAGGCGGTCCGCGCCTCTTGCAGGAACCTCTCTTTATCTTTGGCGTTGAGCGTGAGATCAGCGGGCAGAAATTTCAGGGCTACAGTGCGATTGAGTTTGAGGTCGAGTGCCTTGTAGACGACGCCCATTCCGCCCACGCCAGCGGTTCCGAGGATCTTGTAGCCACCGACCTGTTCGTCCACGGCCAGCGGCCGCACGGAAGATGTCACTGCAAGCTCCCACCGAAAGTTCCGCGTCGATCCACTTCATTAGAAGCTCCCCAGAGAAACGGGCACGACGAAGCATCGGCGCTCGATAGAGGCGAATCATACCGCCGCAGGGAACGGCTTGCAAGCCAACGACGGAAGGTTTTGCAGTGCAGCGTGCTGGCAAAAGCGGGATTTCGCGCAACCGCCTTCCTGGGCGAAAATAGAGTCGAGCCCGCTTTGGCCGGCGGCTAAGTTCATTTTGCCCTGAGGTTACTCCGTTATGTGCAGGAACATCAAAACTCTTTTCAACTTCGATCCGCCGGTGACCGACGAAGAGGTGCGGGCGGCCTCGCTGCAATTTGTCCGAAAGATTACCGGGTTCAACAAGCCGTCGAAAGCGAACGAGGCGTCGTTTGCGGCTGCAGTCGAGGAAGTGGCGGCCATCTCGTCGCGGCTCTTGCACTCGTTGGAAACCACCGCGCCCGCGAAGAATCGCGAAGAGGAAGCGGCCAAAGCCAAGGCGCGGGCGGCGGAAAGATTTGGGCCGTAGCCGCGGGTAGCCATACCCTCACCCCGCCTTCGGGGCTGAATTCTTTCCTTCTACAGTGTGTAGGGTATCCCACAATGGCAGCCGGTATGGCACTTTGCTAATACACCCTCACCCTGGCAACTCGCGCGCGCTTCTATTAACCGTACTATGCCAACGCGCCGCCTCGACGACCGGATCCGGCAGCTCTGCGCCGAACTCGCCAAACCTCCCGCCGGCAGCGGACCCCTCAGCCCGGAGGTGGAAGCAACCCTCCAGAAACTGCTGGGCGCCATTCACGAAAAGACGGAACGGCTCCGCAGCATGGCCGCCAGGAAGCTTTTACGGACCAAGGACCAAAACGAAGAACCCGGAAAAGAACGGCGCGCTGCCCCCTGATAAAGCGCGCGGCTTCCACCTCTCGGGATTCGCTTGACATGCACGAAAACCCCTTGTAGTCTCGCGAGCCATCGCCGAAGAAGCCGTCATGTTGCTACCGGAGGCCGTGTGAAGCTAGCGCTCGAGACGCGGGATGTGGGGCGAGTAACCATTGTCCGCTGCAAGGGACGGCTGGTTGCCGGAGCCGAAGTCGAGGCCTTGCGCGCGCACGTAGCCTGGATTCTCCGCGACCGGCGCGCCATCGTGTTGCATCTGGGAGACGTGGTCTTCATCGATAGCAGCGGCTTGGGCACGATGGTGCGAACGCTGACCAGCACGCGCCAGGTTCGCGGCGATCTGAAACTGTGCGATGTTCCCGAGCATGTTCGCAAAGTCCTGCAGCTTTCGCATTTGACCAAGCTGTTTGATTCTCACGATTGCGAAGATAACGCTATCGCGGCTTTTTATCGCGCGCCTGCTCCCACGGAAAAACCAGTATCGGCGGGTAAAAGCGTGTTGTGCGTCGATACGAATGCCGACGTGGTTACCTTCATTCGCGAACTTCTGCACCGCGCCGGATACGAGGTCCACACCAGCAGCAATCTGCGCGATGGGCTGCTACTGATGCGTGTAAACCGGTTCGATCTTGCGGTAATAGGCGAGGGCATCACTGCGTCGCCAGTGACGGAAAAAAGTTTTCGGGATGCCTGCGCCAAGGTGCCAGTCGTGCAAATCGGAGGCCATTTTTCCACTTCCGAAGCCGGCGAGGCCACCGTGGAACTGCTGCAGAAAATTGCCGAGCGGCTGCAAACCCCAACCCAGGCATGAGGACCGACAGGCTCGCACGCCCAGCCGCATCAGCGTCGGCTGTAAGGAGCTTGGACCGCAGAGTGCGCTGAGGTTTCGCAAAGCGCGGAGAGAAGCTGAACGGCTTCACGCTGTGCTAGTCTGCGTCATATGGCAGACCGGGGTTCTACCACGACAAGGAAATCATCTTCCAAGCGAGCGGCGGCCAAGCAATCGCAAGGGCCGCGAGGCAACCTCGTCAATTCTCATCCACTGCGCGTTCCGCCTTCCGCCTCCGCGAAACATTTTCTCAGCGACAAGGTCGGCCACTTCACCGAGTCGGTCATCCGCGAGATGACGCGGCAGGCGATGCTGCATGGCGCGGTGAACCTGGCCCAGGGTTTTCCGGATTTTTCGGCTCCGGCGGAAATCAAGCAGGCTGCGCAGCAGGCCATCGCGGCCGATGTAAATCAGTACGCCATCACCTGGGGCGCGAGGAAGCTGCGCGACGCGATTGCGCGGCAGATGGGCGTGTGGCAGGGGATTGCACTGGATCCGGAAAAGGAAATCACGGTTTGCTGCGGGTCGACCGAAGCCATGATTTCGACGTTGCTTGCCGTGTGTAATGCCGGCGATGAGGTGGTGATCTTCGAACCCTTCTACGAGAACTACGGGCCGGATTCAGTTTTGAGCGGAGCAAAGCCAAAGTTCGTAAAGCTGCGTCCTCCGAAGGAAGACCGCGGCGAGTGGACCTTTGACGAGAAAGAACTGCGGCGGGCCTTCGACAGGCACACCAAGGCGATCATCCTGAACACGCCGAACAATCCCACCGGAAAAGTTTTCACGCGGGCCGAACTGGAACTGATTCGCGACCTGTGCGTGGAGTTCGATGTGCTCGCGATTACCGACGAGATTTACGAGCACATCCTCTATGACGGGACCGAACACATTTCCATGGCGTCGCTCGACGGCATGCGCGAGCGCACGGTGACAATCAACGGCATGTCGAAAACTTACAGCGTGACCGGATGGCGCGTGGGATGGGCGGTTGCGCCGGAGAAGATCACGAATGCAATTCGCAAGGTGCACGATTTTCTGACGGTGGGCGCGCCCGCTCCGCTGCAGGAAGCGGGGGCGACGGCGTTAAGTTTGCCTGCCGAATACTATGCCAGGCTGGCGGAAGGATACCGGGTGCGGCGCGATCATCTGATGCCAGCCCTGACCGCGGCGGGGTTCCAGTGCTTTCGTCCGCGGGGTGCGTACTACGTGATGACCGACATCTCCGCCTTCGGCTTCAAGGACGATGTTTCGTTCGCCAAATACTTGGTGCAGGAGATCGGGGTAGCGTGTGTGCCCGGGTCGAGTTTCTATCGGGATCCGCGGGACGGCGCGCACCAGGTGCGGTTTGCCTTCTGCAAAAAGCCGGAGACGCTGGACGAAGCAGCGCGAAGACTGAAACGACTCCGCCCGCGATGCTAGGCCCCATCGGCCGTCAACCACCAAGGACACGAAGTTCAAGGAAGCAAATTCCGCTTTCCTTCGTGGAACTTCGTGTCCTTGGTGGTTGACGGGCGCGCCCCAGAGTTACTTCGTAACGACTCCGCAGGCGATGCGATCCCCAGAGTTGCCCGCCGGATCGGTCTTGTAGTCGTCGGCTTTAGCATGGACGACGACCGCAGCGCCATTCGTCAGCAGCGAGTGCGGACCATCCTTCAGAGTCACGTCTTTATCCTCGAGCCGGACGTGGGCTTTGCCGTCTGCCTTGACCGTGAAATTCCTCATATCGCCTGCGTGATGGCCTTCCGGATTATCGAACCCGTGCTTCTTGCTCTCCGGATTGAAATGACCACCTGCCGATTTAAAATCGGGCCCCTCGCACTTGGGCATCTGGTGGAAATGGATCGCGTGTTCTCCGGGCGGTAGATCGTGAAGATGAAGTTCGAGCGCGACCCCGCCGCCTTGATCCCAAATCACGACACTGCCGACATCTTTGCCTTGGGCATCTTTCAACTGCACATTGGTCCTGGCCTCGCTAAGAGAGGTCAACAGGACGAACGCGAGCAATGCCGCGGGAGTGACATAAGCAAGGGATTTCATGAGCTTGGCCTCCAGTAAAGAAAATTATAGCCAGATTCGGAGAGCAGGTTCACCAAGCCCAAAAAGGGTCGCTTTCCTGCGATTTCTTCACAAAAATCTGGAGTATACTGCGAAGAAGTTCGAAATCCTTGTCGGGGTAACGCAATCATGGCATCCAATGCGGTAGAGCAGGTGGCAGACCAGGTTCCGGCGGACGATTTTCAGGCGCTGGAGGAGAAAGTTTATCGCACCATAGAGATGTATAAAGCCTCGCGCCAGGCACAGGCGACAGCGGAGCGCGATGTGCAACGACTGCGGCAGCAGATGGACGACCGCGAGGAAGAATTGGTGCGGTTGCGGCGCGAGGCCGTGCAGTTGAAAAAAGAGCGCGAAGATATTCGCGCACGGGTCGAGAAAATGCTGGCGCAAATCGAATCGCTGGCGGAAGCGAGCTAGGCGGGCAGACTAGACGAGGTCCACCCACGGAGAACATCACATGGCGACAGCAGTGAAGGATCAAACGGTAAAAGACGCACAGAACGCCAGCGTGCGGGTGGAAATTTTCGACCAGGCCTACAACTTGCGCGGCTCCGATCCGGAGTACATTCTGAAGCTTGCCGAATACGTGGATTCGAAGATGCGCGCCGTGGCCGAGGCCACCAACACCATCGACACGGTGCGTTTGGCGGTCCTGGCCGCCCTGAACATCGCCGACGAGTACCACCTGCTAAAGAAAAAGCAGGACGGCGGGCCAACCGAATACCAGAAGCGAGCGCATCTATTAGCTGATGCCCTCGACGAAGTGCTGCAGGAAGACAAGCGCAAGGCTGGGTAGGCTGCCGCGTTGAGCAGTTCGCCATTTTGCACAAGCGCCTTCTCCCACCAAACCACTGCCCGATCCCAATCCAATGTAGTGCTGAGCGTGCCCCACTCTTGTCCCTGCGCAGTTTGCAGGGGCGGGATGGGGATTTTGATCTAGCGAGGGTAGCCGCAGTCAGCTAGCCGTGCCGCTGCCTGCGTCCAGGACTTCCCTGACCTTGGCGACCAGCGCGGAGAGCGAGAACGGCTTGGGAAGAAACCAGAGCCCGGGATCGAGCACGCCGTAGTGCACGATAGCGTTGTTGGTGTATCCGGAAATATAGAGGACCCGCACCTTCGGGCAGACCTGCACGATTTTTTCGGCGAGTTGGCGGCCGTTCATGCGAGGCATCACGACGTCGGTGACCAGCAATCGGATGTCGCGATGGTTGCCCTGGCAGATGGCAATGCCTTCCTCGGGGCTGGCGGCAACCAGCACGTTATAGCCGCAGTGCTCCAGCACGGTGGAACTAAGCTGCCGCAACTGCGGGTCGTCCTCGACCAGCAGAATGGTTTCGGTGCCGCGCTGCACACTGGCCGGACCCTTCTCCACTAGATTGGTCTCGGCCGGCTGATCGGTGCGTGGCAAATAAATCTTGAAAGTGGTTCCCCGCTGCGGCTCGCTGTAAACCCATATGTAGCCGCCACTCTGCTTCACGATTCCGTACACCATGGACAGGCCGAGTCCGGTGCCTTTACCAACTTCTTTGGTGGTGTAGAACGGTTCGAAGATGCGCGACTGCGTTTCCGCGGACATGCCTTCCCCCGAATCGGTAACCGCGAGCATGACATAGCGGCCGGCTTCGACGGGCAGATGTTCACGGGCATAGCTTGCGTCCAGATTTACGTTGGACGTTTCCAGCGTAAGCTTTCCGCCGCGTGGCATGGCGTCGCGGGCATTTAGAGCGAGGTTCATGATGACCTGCTCGATCTGTCCGGGATCCGCGCGGACCGAACCCAAGTCGTTGGCGGGCGCGGTGAGCACTTCGATGTCTTCGCCAATCAGCCGCCGCAGCAACGAGTCGAGACTCAACATGATGTCGTTGAGATTGATGACCCGCGGCGACAGCACCTGCTTCCGGCTGAAAGCCAGCAGCTGGCGGGTTATGCCGGCGGCGCGCTCGGCCGCAGATTTTATCTGCGTGGTGCTGTCGGCGAGACGGCTCCCGGCAGGCACGGCATCGGCGAGGATCCGGGAATATCCCAGAATCACGGTGAGCAGATTATTGAAGTCATGCGCGATGCCGCCGGCCAGGCGGCCGACCGCTTCCATCTTCTGCGATTGGCGAAGACGGTCTTCCAGAGCCACGCGCTCAGTCACATCCTGCACCAGCGAAGCCACGCCGAGAACGCGTCCCGCTTCGTCGACCAGGGGAGTGTTGTACCACTCGCAGGAAATCAGGCGGCCGTTTTTGGTGATGTTGTCGTTGTGGGCAAACCGGTAGCGAGACGGGACCTGAGCCCCGAGTTTGGGATGCAGCAGATCGAGCCAGACCTGTTCGACCAGTTCGCGAAACGGTCCCGGAACAATAAAGTGACCGTGCTGACCGACGGCCTCTTCGCGGGTATATCCGAACATGCGTTCGGCCGCGGGATTCCAGTTGGTGACTCGAAATTCCAAATCCCACTCGACTACGCCAAGCGGAGTGTGATCGAAGTGAATGCGCAGCTTCTGTTGGGACTGGCGCATTTCTTCTTCGGCGCGCTTGCGGTCGGTGATATCGCGGGAGATGCCCAACAGACCGACGATTTCCCCTTGCGCGCTGCGGTAAGGTCCTTTGGTCGCGAGGTAAAAGCGGCTGATGCCGTTGGAGGTGCCCTGCTCTTCGTAGGTCTGCGTCACCCCCGATTCCACCACCTTGCGGTCAGCTTCCATGACGGCGTTGCCGGTGTCGAAGAGTTCGGAATCGTCCTTACCGAGAATCTCGGCAACGCTTTTGCCGGCGAATTTCGCGCCCGCCGAGTTAATCATCAAATAGCGCCCCTGGCGATCCTTTACGAAGACGGCATCGGTGGTTCCCTCGGTGATGCCTTTCAATAAAGCCAGATTATTTTTCAGCTCGCGCGAGCTGACCAACAGCTCGTTCTGGATGACGAACATGCGCCCGCCGGCCGCAGCGAAGGAAACCAGGGCCAGCACGACCGACACGAAGAATTGCTCTTGCGCGATCCCAAGCAGAAGCGGAAAAACGATGGCCGGAATCACCAGCGGAGCAAACACGGCCAGCAGTTGCATCGTGCTCGACAGCGTTGCGGTTGCAGGCTGATCCTCCTCCCGCACATTCCAGGTCGTGGGCAAAATAATCAGCAGGCAATAATTGAAAGTCCAGGCGAAATCGAGCCAGGTCCCTTGCTGGTAATGGCCGGAAGACTGGGCCTTGAGCGTGACATTGAGCACCACGGCATAGAGCGCCAGGAACAGGCTCATGCGCGTGAAGAAAGCCTTCTCGACCCGATTGACACTGAAGCGGCCGCGCAAAACGAAACTGAGCGCAAGCAGGCCGTAGAAAAAAATCCCTGCGTACAGCGCGCGGATCTCCATCGATTTTCCGGCGGCCTGCCAGCGCGAGGGCACATAGATCTGCGAGAGTTCGACGGCCAGCACGAGAGTGCAGACCTGGACAAAATCCAACGCGCGCAGCCAGCGCAATCCGCCGTGCGGATCGCAGACGCTCACAAACAGCGTCATCATGGCGGGGACAATCCAGAAGAAGAGGAGGAAATCGCTGGGCCACAAGGTGCCGAGCGACGCGTGCAGGTAGTCGTAGTAGTAGGTGTAGAGAGATTGACCGATGCCGGCGAGAGTGGCAGAAAGAGAAACCAGGCGCCAGGCGCGCTTGCCGAACGAATCGGCATGGCGCGACGCCAGCCAGCACACCAGGGCGGCAACGAACGGCGCGATCGCATCCAGCCAGTCGCCCCAGACCGAAGCAGTGTCGGTGCCGTAGCGCAACCACAGCACGGCTACATGTATGACGACCAGTAACGCCGCCGCCGTAACGGCAAACCTGCGAACCCTCAACATCGCGACAAATTCTCCGGCGCGTCCAGTCTCCGGTGCTGACGCGCCTTGGGCCAGATTTTCCAGCGCACTGAGTATAAACGCAGAGGCAGACGTCGACACCAAAGTACTTCCCTGCGCGGAAGACAAGCTATGCCCAATCCTTTCAATTTCTTGCCGATCCTTTTCGGGAAAATTCCGCGCCTGAGAGCAAGCGGCCTGCCAACTTTTTCGACTCTCCCACTTGCCAAGCGCAACATTTTTCCCTAGCATCCAGCTTGAAAGCCGGCCTGCCGCGTTGGTGATGGCGGGTAACCGATATTTGAACCAATGCAGAATGAACGGGAGCTCGACTCGAACTAAGATCCGGTGAGCGACGCTGCGCCATGCGCAGATGCCTAAAGGGTCTCGGCGGGCGCCCAACGTCTACCGACGGGTTCATTCTCGGCCCCGTCACACGGCTCAGTGGGTCGGCTTGCTTTTTTCTTTTGCACCGCTACTGCTCATGATGGAGCGGCTGCTCATGTGGGGACGGCCGCCCTCGGCCGTCCGGTCGAGCGAAGCTCGACAGTTGCGCCACTATGATGCAAAATCCAAACAATGCACCTCCAGCGTTTCCTGCTAGACTGATCAGAAGCGAATCAGCCCCTTCGCGCATCGAATAGAACAGTGTTCCCGCAACTTTTTCATATCGGAAAGTTCTTTCTGCCGACCTACGGATTCCTGGTCTCTCTCGGCGTCCTGCTTGGCCTGTGGATCAGCGTGCGCAACTCCGAGCGCCTCGGCTACAACGGCGACAAAGCCTGGAATCTCGGCATTCTGGTCGTGCTGTGCGGCATTATCGGCGCCAAGGTGCTATATGTGATCAATGAGTGGGGCTACTACTCGGCGAATCCCAAGGAAATTTTCAGCATTAACACGCTGCAGGCGGGAGGAGTTTTTTCCGGAGGTCTGCTGGCCGCGTTCGCCGCCGCCGCATGGTATGTCTGGAAACATGACATGCCCGCGCTGGGCACCTGCGACGCCTTTGCCCCTGGTCTCGCGCTCGGCCACGCGATTGGCCGCGTGGGCTGCTTCGCCGCCGGATGCTGCTACGGCAAA
>Ga0187805_10000148_pt1 | contig 20788 bp, 18 predicted proteins | sample NC_wetland_sal_i_6_FD_132965 | JGI IMG/M metagenome (GOLD analysis project Ga0187805, IMG submission 132965) | Wetland sediment microbial communities from Neuse River Estuary, North Carolina, USA - Control_5 | ecosystem: Environmental > Aquatic > Freshwater > Wetlands > Sediment | place: USA...
GGAATTTTGTAATTTGGTAATTGCGTAATTGGGATAATTAAGCGGCCAGAACGAGAAGCGCAAATTACGAAATTTACCCGATTACCCAGCTACAAAATTTTTTCTCTCCATTTCCCGAAAATGTTTGCCCGGTCGCTTGACACTCGCAACTGTAAGCCCATAACCTAGAATGTTTAAGCAATCGCTTGGCGCGAATTATATATACCTCGTCCTATGCCAGACAATTACTTCGCTCGCTACCTCCCCTTCCTGATCCATATGCTGATGGCGGGCGGCATTGCGGCTGCGATTGTCACACTTTCCTGGCTGATTGGGCAGCGTAAACCCACCCGCGCCAAGCTTTCTCCTTATGAATGCGGCATGACCCCGGTGGGCGACTCCCGCCAGCGCTTCTCGGTGAAGTTTTACCTGGTGGCCATGCTCTTCATTCTGTTCGATGTGGAGGCAGTTTTCATCTATCCGTGGGCCGTGATCCTCCGGAAGCTGAAAGCCGACGGACAAGGGCATTTTGGCCTTTGGGAGATGCTGCTGTATATCGGCATTTACCTCGTTGGCTTTTTCTACGTGTGGAAAAAGGGCGTGCTGGACTGGGGCGAAACCTCCGCGAAACGGGGGAACTTCTAATGCCGCTGGTCCCCGCCGTTACGGATCTGGAAGAACTGAAGAATCATCCTGCATTAGCCCGGCTGCTCGGCTGGAATAAAGACGCCGTTGAGGGTGCAAAATTCGATCGCGACGAGATGACGATTCACGTCGAGCGCTCCGCCATCCGCGAAGCCTGTGTGCTCTTAAAAGAAGATCCTGCTTGCCCTTTTAATTTCCTCTCCGACGTTACGTGCGTGGACTGGTACCCGGCGGAGCCACGATTTGAGGTCATTTACCATCTGCTGTCGATTCCTAACAAAGAGCGGGTACGCTTAAAGGTTCGCTTGAACAGTGGCAGTCCTGCGATCGAGTCCATCACTTCGGTCTGGCCGGGCGCAAACTATTTTGAGCGCGAGGTCTTCGATCTGTTTGGAGTGCGCTTCAACGGGCATCCTTATCTGCGGCGGATCCTGATGCCCGAAGACTGGGAAGGCCACCCTCTCCGCAAAGATTATCCGGTGGAGGGATACCGCTGAGGCAGAGATAACGATGGCACACCTGAATCCCACGCCCGTGCTGGAACCCGGCCAGGATCGCACCATGATTCTGAATATGGGTCCGCAACACCCGTCGACCCACGGAGTGCTGCGCGTGATCCTCGAAATTGACGGCGAAACTGTCGTTCGCATGATGCCGGATATTGGGTATCTGCACACCGGGATCGAGAAGACTTGCGAAGCCAAGTTTTACCAGCAGGTTGTGCCGCTCACCGACCGCATCGACTATCTCTGTCCGATGACCAACAACCTGTGCTACGTCCTGGCTGTGGAGAAGTTGCTGGGGCTCGAAATTCCTCCCAAGGCGCAGTGGCTTCGCGTGCTGTTGAACGAACTGACGCGCATCAACTCGCACCTGGTGTGGCTGGGCACGCACGCTATGGACATCGGCGCGCTGACCGTCTTCTTATATTGCTTCCGCGAGCGCGAAGAAGTCTTGAAGATGTTCGAGATGATCAGCGGACAACGCATGATGACTTCGTATTTCCGCATCGGCGGAGTCGCGCTGGAGCCGCCGCTGGGATTCTTCGATCGCGTCCGCGAGTTTGCCGGATACTTCCCGGAAAAAGTGGATGAGTACGAAAATCTGCTGACCGGAAATCCGATCTGGGGAATGCGGACCAAGGGCGTCGCCAGAATGACTGCGGAAGATGCGATCGCGCTAGGCGCGACCGGGCCGACCCTGCGGGGAAGCGGCGTGGATATCGATCTTCGGCGCGACATGCCGTATTCGAGCTACGAGAAATTTCAGTTCAAGGTGCCAATCTCGCAAGAGGGCGACGTCTTCGCGCGATACATGTGCCGCGTGCAGGAACTGCGAGAGTCGATTGGAATTGTCCGGCAGGCGCTTGACGGCATGCCCGAAGGCCCTACCAAGGCCGACGCTCCGGGCATTGTGCTGCCTGACCGCGAAAAAATGAAGACGCAGATGGAATCGCTCATCTATCACTTTAAGATTATTACGGAAGGCTTTGCGGTTCCGGTCGGCGAGGTTTACCAGGCCGTCGAATCGCCACGCGGCGAAATGGGCTACTACATCGTCAGCGATGGAACGCCCAAGCCGTATCGTGTCCACATGCGCTCGGCCTGCTTTGCGAATCTGCAGACGCTGCCGACGATGTGCGAAGGGCGATTGCTGGCAGACGTGGTCGCCGCGATCGGGAGCATCGATATCGTGCTGGGGGAAATTGATCGATGACTCTGTGAGCCCCTGTGTCCACTGTGGTTCATGCTCTTCTTCACCACAGAGTACGCAGAGGCTCACAGGGGAATTCTGAAAGATGAAATTTTCGGACGAATTCGAAACGCGCTTCGCCGAGATGGTCCCGCACTATCCGACCAAGCGGTCGGCGCTCGTCCCGACGCTGCTTTACGCGCAAGACGAGGTCGGCTTTCTGTCGGAAGAAGTCATCGCCGAGATCGCGGCGCGCCTGGAACTGACCGTGCTCGAAGTACACAACGTGATCAGCTACTACTCGATGCTGACCACCAAGCCGCGCGGCAAGTTCAACGTGCAAGTTTGCACCAACATCAGCTGCCTGGTGCGCGGCGGCGAAGAGATCCTGCATCACTGCGCGAAAAAGCTGGGCATCGGACACAAGCAAACGACGCCCGATGGCATGTTCACGCTGGAAGAAGTGGAGTGCATCGGCGCCTGCAGCTGGGCTCCCGCAGCGCAGGTCAATTACGACTTTCACGAGAACCTGACGCCCGAAAAGATGGACAGGATTCTCGACGAGTACAAGAAGAAGGGAACGCAGTAAGAAAGATTTAGTAATTGGGAAATTTGGTAATTGAGTAATTGAAAATCTTTGGTCCCCGGTTCTGATTTTCAATTTCCCAATTGCCAAGTTACACAATTACTCAATTTCCATGGCTGACTTGGTTTCCCATCCCGATGAAGTGAAGGTCGTCTCCCGGCGCTTTGGCCAGGGTGCGACCAACATCGACCGCTACCTCGAACTCGACGGCTACAAGGCGGTGCAGAAGGCGCTGGCCATGGAGCCGGACGCCATTATTAACGAGGTCAAGAATTCCGGCTTGCGCGGCCGTGGCGGCGCCGGTTTCTCGACCGGGATGAAGTGGTCGTTCGTGCCGAAGCAGTCGGCCAAACCGAAATACGTTCTGTGCAACGGCGACGAGAGCGAGCCGGGCACCTGCAAAGACCGCCTGATCTTCGAGCACGATCCGCATTCGGTGATTGAGGGTGTAATGATCGGCGCGCTGGCCGTGGGCGCAAAGAGCGGCTACATCTATATACGCGGCGAGTACCGGTATCTTTCGATCATCATGCAGAAGGCGATCCGCGACGCCTACGCCAAGGGGTTCATCGGCAAGAATATTTTCGGCAGCGGGCGCGACCTGGACATCTACTGGCACGGGGGCGCGGGAGCTTACGAAGTCGGCGAAGAGTCCGCGCTGATGGAATCGCTCGAAGGCAAGCGAGGTATCCCGCGCATTCGGCCTCCCTTCCCCGCCGTGGTCGGACTCTGGGGCGGCCCTACGGTCATCAATAATGCCGAGACCCTCGCCAACGTGCCGCACATTATTCTGGGCGGCGCGGACTGGTTCGCTAAGCTGGGCACTCCGAAAAACGGTGGCACGCGCCTGTTCTGCCTGAGCGGCAACATCGCTAAGCCCGGCGTCTACGAACTGCCCATGGGCTACAACCTTAAGAAGATGATCTACGAGGTCGGCGGCGGCATTCCGAATGGGCGGAATTTGAAAGCCGTAGTTCCCGGTGGGGCGTCTTGTCCATGTCTGACTACCGACGAGGTCGATGTTGCCATGGATTTCGATTCGGTCGCGAAGGCCGGATCCATGCTCGGTTCCGGTGGCGTGGTCGTGATCGACGACGCGCAGTGCATCGTGAAATTCGCCCTGCGGACGATGAAGTTCTACCAGCACGAAAGCTGCGGATGGTGCATCCCCTGCCGTGAAGGGACCGACTGGCTGAAGAAGACGCTGATCCGCTTCCATAACGGCGGCGGAATGAAAAAAGACATCGACAACATGCAGTACCTGGCGGAAAACATGCTCGGCCGCACCTTCTGCCCGCTAGGCGATGCGGCGGCGATGCCAACCATCGCCTTCGTGAAAAAGTTCAGAAACGAATTCGAAGATCACCTGGACGGAAAGCCCTGCCCATATGAGAAAGAAGGCGCGGCCGAAGAAGTTCCAGCGTTCGCTCACTAGAAATCTCAATGGCTGACGTAAATCTCACTGTCGACGGCAAGAAGTTCACCGCTCCCGCGGGCATGCTCCTCATCGATGCGTGCAAGAACGCGGGCATCGAGGTGCCTTCCTTTTGTTACTACCCCAACCTCTCGTTGTGCGGCGCCTGCCGCATGTGTTTGGTGAAGATTGAGAAGATGCCCAAGCTGCAGACCGCGTGTACCACAGTGGTCAGCGAGGGCATGGTCGTCACCACCGACAGTCCGGAGATCAAGCAAGCCCGCAAGTCGATGCTCGAAATGCTGTTGGGCAACCATCCGCTGGATTGCCCGGTCTGCGATGCCGGTGGCGAGTGCGAACTGCAGGACATGACGTTCTCCTACGGCGCCGCCGAATCGAAATTCATGGAGACGAAGAACCACAAAGAGGAGCAGCAATGGTCTCCGGTGGTCTACTTCGACCGGCCGCGCTGCATTCTCTGTTACCGCTGTGTACGCGTCTGCGGCGAGGGCATGGATGTATGGGCTCTCGGCGTGCAGAACCGCGGCGTGAGTTCGCTGATCGCTCCCAATAAAGAAGATCATCTGGAGTGCGAAGAGTGCGGCATGTGCATCGATATCTGCCCCGTCGGCGCGCTCACCTCCGGAGCCTATCGCTACAAGACCCGCCCGTGGGAGATGAAGCACGTGGGCACCGTCTGCACGCACTGCGGCGACGGCTGCAAGACCACGCTCGGCGTGCGCCGCTCCGACACGGGAATGGAGATCGTCCGCGGCGATAACCGCGACAAGAGCGGGACGAATGGAGACTTCCTCTGCATCAAGGGCCGCTACGCTTTCGATTTCGCGAATCATGAAGATCGCCTGACCCAGCCGCTGATTCGCAAGAACGGCAAGCTCGTTCCCTCCACATGGGAAGAAGCCTTCGAACTCATCGGAAAGAAATTTGCCGAAGTTCGTGACAAAGAGGGCGGCTCGGCGATCGGCGTGATCGGCTCGACCCGCACGACCAACGAAGAAGCGTATCTGCTATCGAAATTCGCCCGCACGGTGCTAAAGACTAACAACGTCGATCATCACCGCACGGCGGACTTTCCTGCCCTGGCCATTGCGTTGCGAGGCAAGCCGGACGCCACCGCCAGCATGGCCGACGTTTACACCGCGCCGGCGATTCTGCTGATCGGCAACGATCCCACCGAGCAGCATCCGCTGCTGGCATGGCAGATTCGAAATAATGTCCGCCTGCATCGGGCTAAGCTTCACGTCATCAACTCGGCCTCCATCAAGCTACGCCGCCAAGCGACAACCTTTACGCAGATTCCAGCCGGAACCGAAGGCCAGCTGGCTGCATTTCTGGCCGGCGACGATGCTGCCGCCGATGCGCTCACCAGTCCGTCGCTAAGTAAAGACACATGGCTCGCTCTCCGCGACAAACTTCGTGGCGAGCAGAATCTGATCATCATTTTCGGCTCCGAGATTCGAGGCAATGCGATCGCCAGCCTGGTTGCGTTCGGATCCGGCATTGCAGGCGCCAAGTTCCTATGCCTGGGCGATTACTCCAACTCGCGCGGCGCGGCCGACATGGGTTTGTATCCCGACCTGCTCCCCGGCTATCACACCGCCGCAGGCAATACCGCGTTCCATCAGGAATGGCGGGAGATGCCGCAGACTGCGGGCCTCGATCTGCCCGGTATGATCGAGGCCGCGAAAGCCGGCAAGCTGAAGGCGCTTTATGTGGTTGGAGCGAACCCAATCGGCCGGCTGAAGGTTGATCCGTTCGCCTTCTCGCATAGCTTCGTGGTGGTGCAGGATATGTTCCTCACCGAAACTGCCGTCATCGCTGATGTGGTCCTGCCCGCGGCGAATGCTTACGAGAAGTCCGGAACGGCCACCAACACTTGCGGAGACGTGCAACTTGTCAAGAAAGCCGGCGAAGTGTCGGGCACAAAACCTGATTTCGAGATGATGGTTCGTATCGCCGATGCCATGGGAGCCGATGTTCGTAAACTTGTTCCCTTCGGCGGCGGCGTGCGCGCAGACATGGGCCAGTCCCGCGGAGCGCAATCCGGCGAAGCGGACCGCCATTCCGTCTGGCTTGAGATGCAAGGCCTCGAGCCCAAGTTGAGCCCGCTGGATCCGATGGCGATTCTCGACGAGATTCAGCGCCTCGTCCCCGGCTACGACGTATCGCGCATGAATCTATTGGCGGGAAACAGCGAACACACATCGCTGGCAAAGAGCGGTCCGGGCGCATTACAAAAAATTGATCTTATTGTCCCGGCCAACGACGGTCTGTTCACTTCGGGCACCCTGGGACAGTATTCACACGCCTTGAAATCGGTGATGGAAAGCCACGAAGTGAAGCCGGCCGAGGTCGCGGCAGACTGAAGATTCCTGATTCGATGTAGCGATTTAAATTTGCTGCCCCGGTAAGAGAGGAAGCAGGACATTGCCAATCTGGCTTTATATCGTTTCATCTGTGATCAAGTCCGCGATCGTGCTTGGAGTTCTGCTCACAGGGGTCGCCTACACCGTGTGGCTTGAGCGCAAAGTCGTCGGCCATATGCAGAACCGCTGGGGACCCACGCGGGTGGGCCCGTTCGGCTTGCTGCAGCCTGCGGCTGATGGCATTAAATTCCTGTTCAAAGAAGATCTAACGCCGCCCCATGTGTACAAGCCGCTATTCCTGGCGGCGCCTTTGATCGCGGTCATCTTCGCGCTGACGTCGATCGCGGTGATTCCGTTCGGCAACTGGATCACGATCGGCGGTTACGACATTCCGCTCCAGATCACCGATGTGAATATCGGGCTTTTGATGATTCTCGGGATCACGTCCATCGGTGTGTATGGAGTGGCGCTCGCCGGATGGTCGTCGAACAATAAATATTCTCTGCTGGGCGGATTGCGGGCCAGCGCGCAGATGGTGAGCTACGAGATTTCGCTCGGCCTCTCGCTGGTCGGCGTGCTGATCATGTCGGGAAGCTTCAGCCTGCGCGCGATTGTCGATGCGCAGGGCGGACACTTCTGGGGATTTATTCCGCACTGGAACATCATTCCGCAGTTCGTCGGCTTTTTCTGCTATCTGATGGCGGCCTATGCGGAGACAAACCGCATTCCGTTTGATTTGCCGGAGGCCGAAACCGAACTGGTTGCCGGATATCATACCGAATACAGCGCCATGAAATTTGCCATGTTCTTCATGGCCGAGTACGCAAACATGATTACCGTGGCTTGTCTTGCCACCCTGCTCTTCCTGGGCGGCTGGCACGGACCGATCACTTCGATCAGCTTTCTGCAGCCGATCATGCCCGTATTCTGGTTTGTCGCGAAAATCTTTGCCTTTCTCTTTCTGTACATATGGGTGCGCGGGACGTTGCCGCGCTTCCGCTATGACCAATTGATGGCATTTGGGTGGAAGTTCCTGCTGCCGCTGGCGCTGGTGAATCTTATCGGCACGGCGATCGCAGTAGCGTGGTGAGAAAAGCAGTGACCAGTGATCAGTGATCAGTAAAGAACCAAGAACTGATCCCTCGTCACTGATCACTGACAACGGACTTCATGAGCATTCATCTCATTCTGTTTCTGGCCTTTGGAGCCGTGGCCGTCGCAGGCGCAGTCAACCTGCTCGTGCAGCGCCATCCGATCAACAGCGCGCTCTCGCTGATCGCCGTGATGGCGGCGCTGGCGGGCGAATACCTGCTGCTGGGAGCGGAATTTGTCGCGGCCGTGCAAGTGATCGTCTATGCCGGCGCGATCATGGTGTTGTTCGTCTTCGTCATCATGCTGCTAAACGCCGGAGTTGAAGAAGAGACCAAAGGGAGCCGGGTCGCCATCCTCTTTGGCATTCCGGGAATGCTGCTGGGAAGCCTGCTGATCGCGTGGGTCGTGTTGCGCCATTCGGGGACAGCGGCCGTCGCAGTAGGAGTGTTGCCGGGCCAAACCAGTGGTTGGGGAGATCCGGGGGCGGTCGGCGAACTGCTGTTTCACGAATTCCTGCTGCCTTTCGAGATCACTTCGATTCTGATTCTGATCGCCATCATGGGCGCGGTGGTGCTGGCCAGTAAGCCTCCGTCCACACCGGCAAAGAGGGTGAACGACTAATGGTTCCTCTTTCGTACTACCTCGTGCTCAGCGGAATCCTGTTTGCCTGCGGTGTGACCGGATTCCTGATCAAGCGCAACATCATCACCATCTTCATGTCGATTGAGTTGATGCTCAATGGCGTGAATCTGTCGTTCGTAGCCTTCGCGGCGCAGTGGCACGTGCTGGCCGGACAAATTTTTGTCTTTTTCGTGATGGTCGTCGCCGCGGCTGAATCGGCAGTCGGCCTCGCTATCATCATCGCCGTCTATCGAACACGCGAAACCCTGAATATTGATCGGGTAAATCTGCTCAAACTATGACGTCATCCCTTAATCTCTGGCTGATTCCGGTTTTGCCTCTCGCGGGCGCCGCGATCAACGGCTTGCTGGGAAAGAAGTCGTCGCGAACCGCTGTCAGCGTCGTGGGCCTTTTCTTTTCCGGCGCAGCCTTCGCCTGGGCGTTGACAGTCGCCTTGCGTATTTCCTCCTTCGCGCTTCCTTACCAGGAATACGTTGCCCACTGGATCCGCTCCGGCAGCTTCATCGCCGACTTTGCCTTATACCTGGACCAGCTCTCGCTGGTCATGTTGCTAGTCGTCACCGGCGTCGGATTTCTTATCCACATCTACTCCGTCGGCTACATGTGGGAAGATCCCAGCTACTACCGCTTCTTCGCCTACCTGAACCTGTTCATGTTCTTCATGCTGACGCTGGTTCTGGCCAACAACTACCTGCTGATGTTCATCGGGTGGGAAGGCGTGGGGCTGGCATCGTATCTTCTGATCGGATTCTGGTTCACGAAAGACTCGGCGGCGTCCGCCGGCAAGAAAGCGTTCATCGTCAATCGCATCGGTGACTTCGGATTCCTGATCGGCCTATTCCTGATCATCCAGCACTTTGGCTCGCTGAATTTCACCGAAGTATTCAGCAAGGTGCAACCGCTGCAATCCGAGACTGCTGGCGCCGGACTGCTCACCGCGATCGGAATTCTGCTGATGGTAGGCGCGTGCGGCAAGTCAGCGCAGATTCCGCTCTACGTCTGGCTTCCTGACGCGATGGAAGGTCCGACACCGGTGTCCGCACTCATCCACGCCGCGACCATGGTGACAGCCGGTGTGTACATGGTTTCGCGGTCGCATGTGATCTTTGAGCGCGCACCGATCGCCCTGACGGTTGTCGCCATCATCGGGACGTTGACGGCACTATTCGCTGCCACGATTGGCATCACTCAAACAGATATCAAAAAGGTTCTCGCTTACTCCACAGTCTCGCAACTCGGCTACATGTTCATGGCGTGCGGCGTAGGAGCGTTCTCCGCGGGAATCTTCCACCTGATGACGCATGCGTTCTTCAAGGGCCTGCTCTTCCTCGCTGCCGGTTCGGTGATTCACGCCGTGGGCGGCGAGCAAGACATGCGCAAGATGGGCGGCCTGCGCTCCTATATTCCCTGGACATTCCTCACCATGGGAATCGCCACGCTGGCGATCGCAGGAATCCCACCCTTTGCCGGCTTCTGGAGCAAAGACGAAATCTTGTGGAAGGCGTTCTCCAGCGAGCACGGCAGTTGGGTGTATTGGCTCATCGGAGTCATCACCGCGTTCATCACTTCCTTCTACATGTTCCGATTGCTGTTCATGACTTTCTTCGGCGACTATCGCGGGGCACACGTCGACGAGCACGGCCACGGTTCTCACGGCCATGGAGATGACGGTCACGGCCACGGCGAGCCGCACGAGAGCCCCATGGTCATGCTGGTTCCGCTAATGATCCTGGCGCTGCTTTCGATCGTGGGCGGATTCGTCGGCATCGGAGACCGCTTCGATCACTTCCTCGCCCCGGTATTCGGACAAGCGACAGAGGGAGCCGGCGAGGCCGCCAGCCACGCGACGGAATTGCTGCTGATGGCGGTCTCGGTGACGGTAGCAGTTCTCGGATTCCTTCTCGCATACACGCTCTACGTCAGTAAGCCTTACCTGCCCCAAAAGATTGCCGATTCGCTCGGTACTTTCTACAACGCCGTCCTGAACAAGTACTACGTGGATGAACTCTACGCCAAGGTTTTCGTGAAGCCGCTGGTCGACGGATCGACCAGCATCCTCTGGCAGGGGATCGATCGCAAAGTCATCGACAATACCGTGAATGACGCCGCCGATGGCGCGCGCCATGTTTCCGATGAGGTTCGCCACATGCAGTCTGGCAACCTGCGCTCCTACGCAGGCTGGATCGCGGCCGGCGCCGCGGTGATCATCGCTTACATGGTGTGGATGGGGGTGGGACGATGAATTCCCTTGACCTCAACATCCTGACCCTGGTGACCTTCATCCCGCTCGCAGGCGCGCTACTGCTCGTATTATTTCCGCGACGCGATCGCGACATCCGTATCTTCGCTCTCGTCATCTCGCTGCTCGCCTTTGTAGTTTCGCTTCACCTTCCGGTGTATTTCCATCGTGTGCAGGCCGGATTTCAGTTTGAGATCGACAAGCCCTGGATTTCGAGCCCTAACATTCATTACCACATGGGCATCGACGGCTTCTCGATGTGGCTGGTCGTGCTGACGACATTCCTTACGCCGCTGTGCGTGCTGATCTCGTGGAAGTCGGTGCATGACCGGGTCAAAGAATTCTTTATCCTCCTTCTGATTCTCGAAACCGCGCTGATCGGCGTCTTCACCTCGCTCGATTTGTTCCTCTTCTATTTCTTCTGGGAGTCGACGCTGATCCCGATGGCGCTGCTGATCGGCGTCTTCGGTCACGATCGCAAAGTCTATGCAGCGGTGAAGTTCTTCATGTACACCATGATCGCGTCGGTCTTCATGCTGGCGGCGATTCTGTGGCTTTACGCGCATACCCACAGCTTTGATTTCGTAACCATTCGCGACCTCATCGCCCGTGGTGCAGTACCTAGCTTCCCTGCCGCGGCCCAGTGGCTGTTCCTGGGATTCTTCCTGGCCTTCGCGGTGAAGGTACCGCTGTTCCCGTTCCACACCTGGTTGCCGGACGCTCACGTGGAGGCTCCCACCGCCGGATCCGTCCTGCTGGCCGGCGTTCTGCTGAAGATGGGCACCTACGGCATGCTCCGCTTCAACCTCGGTCTCTTCCCTGAGCAAGCCCGGCAGAATGCTTCGTGGATCATGATTCTCGCCTTGATCGGCATCATCTATGGCGCGCTCGTCGCCATGGTCCAGCCCAACATGAAAAAGCTGATCGCCTACTCGTCGGTCAGCCATCTCGGCTTCGTGGTGCTCGGCATCTTCAGTTTCACGCAGTCCGGACTCAACGGCGCGATGTTCGTCATGCTCGCGCACGGAGTCTCTACCGGCGCCCTGTTCATGTTAGCGGGCATTCTGCACGAACGCCGCCACACCTACGAGATCAGCGAATTCGGCGGCCTGGCAGCTCCCATGCCCGTCTATGCCGCCTCCTATCTCTTTATTGTGCTGGCCTCGGTGGGGTTGCCTTTACTCAACGGATTCGTCGGCGAGTTTCTGGTGCTGAGCGGCGCGTTCCAGGACAAGCCGATCTACGGCATTCTCGCGGCTACCGGCGTGATCTGGAGCGCCTGCTATCTGCTGTGGATGTTCCAGCGCGTTTTCTACGGCAAGGTTACCCATCCCGTGAACAATTCCATGGCGGATCTCATCGGCTTTGAAAAAGCTGCCATCTGGCCTTGTGCTGTGGCCGCCTTGATCATGGGCATCGCCCCCATTCTCTGGCTGGGGGCGATCGATCCCGCCGTGCAGGCTGCGCTCGCGCCCATCCCGCAAATGATCGGCAAGGTGGTGGGACAATGACCTTCCCCCTTGCGCAACTGCAACTCATTCCGCAAGGCGCGGATTACATCCGCATTCTGCCGGAACTGATTCTCTCGGCCTTCGGCATTCTGGTCATGGTGCTCGATCCGCTGGTGGACGAAGAAAAGAGCCAGAAGACTTTGGGATTGATCGCCTTTTCTGGAACCGTCGCCGCTCTGATCGCGACATGGTTCATGGCCCAATCTCCCGGCCTTGCTTTCTCGAACACGATTCGGATCGACAGCTTCAGCGTCTTCTTCACGTTCCTCGTGATCGCGATTGCCGCCGTCGTCATTCTCAGTTCGTTCGAATACATGGCCGTGCAACGGATCCGCGCTGGCGAATATTACGCGCTCATTCTTTTTGGCGTTGTTGGCATGGCGGTGATGTCGTCCGCAATCGAACTGGTAATGATTTTCATCGGCCTGGAAATCTCCTCCATCTCTACGTACATCCTGGCGGGATTTCTGCGCAACGAAGCCTCCAGCAGCGAGGCCTCGCTGAAATATTTTCTGCTCGGCTCGTTTGCCACCGCTTTCTTCCTTTATGGCGTCGCGCTCATGTTCGGCGCGACGGGATCGACCAATATCGACACTATCGCACAGAAACTGCCAGCGGGGCCGGTCGAACTTCTGGTATTCGTCGCAATGGCTTTGATGTTCGTGGGCCTGGGATTTAAAGTTGGCGCCGCGCCTTTCCATGTCTGGACGCCCGACGTGTACGAAGGCTCTCCCGCTCCCGTCGTTGGCTTCATGTCAACCGCGCCCAAAGCGGCGGCATTCGCCGTCCTATTGCGGGTCGTGTACGCCATCAATGCGCCCGGACGCTTCTGGGTTCTCTGGATCTTAGCGGCGCTTTCGATGACCCTGGGAAACGTCGGTGCTCTGGTCCAAACCAACGTCAAACGACTGCTGGCCTATTCTTCCATCGCGCACGCGGGATATCTGCTGATGGCGTTCGCCATGACCTCACCGCAGGATTCGGTTGCGGGAATTTCCGCCGCCATGTTCTACTCCGCCGCCTACGCTGCCATGAACGTCGGAGCCTTCGCTGTGGTCAGCCACTTTGCCAATGCCGGTGAGCGCTACGTGACTCTGGAAGATTACGAAGGGCTGGGCAGGTCTTCCCCGCTGCTGGCCGCAACCTTGACCATCTTCTTGCTTTCGCTGATTGGCATTCCCCTGACCGGGGGATTCTTCGCCAAGTTTTATGTCTTCAGCGCCGCCATGAGAGCGAATCTCGTGGGGCTGACCGTGATCGGCGTAATCAACAGCGCCGTCGGCGCATATTATTACCTTCGCATCATCGTCATGATGTACATGCGCGAGTCCCGCAAGCAGGTTCCGGTCTCCCGCATTTCGTTTGGATTAGGAACTGCGCTCGCGGTCAGCCTCCTGGCGACCCTTTATCTCGGTCTTCTCCCCAACCGGGTACTACAGACCGCCCAGCATTCCGCGCAAGATTTGCTTCCTCGGCAGTCCCCGCCGGCATCCAGCACCGCCCAAATCCAGCCTCCAGCGCCCCTTCCGCAGCCATAATTTTCCTGTGGAGAAAGTTGGAGCTTTATTTGACAAGCCCCTTAGGCTGCGTGCATCATGTGTGCACCGAGTTTCACCTCAGTTCTTCCCTCTAAAATAGAGCTGAGAGTCGTCGGAGGAGAGCACATGTCCAAACTGATTCGTAGGCTTTGGTTGGATGATGCGGGGCAAGACATCGCCGAGTATGCGGTGATGTTGGCAGTGATCCTGGTTCTGGTGGTGGGTACAGTGCGTTTGATCGGGTCAAACGCCAACAATGCCTTCTCCAGCGTTGCCAGTTCGCTGCAATAGGCCCAGCTCCCAGCATTTCGATGTGAAGCGCTATCGAGGTTAGAAACATTTCGATTTGGTCGCACACTATCTTATGACACGATTTACTTCAGGCCGAGCGTTTGCCGCCTACTACCGATTTACCTGGGTAGCGGCTGCGGAGCAGCTTGGAGTAGGGTTGAGCCACTGACGGTCACCTAAACAACAAGCTGAGCCGCAAGCCGCGATCCGAGATCGTGGCTTTTGTTTTTGCAACCGAACCCGCGAGGAGATCCAGCCATGATCGTCAACATGTCCGAGAAAGCCACTGAGCAGGAAATTAATCATGTGATCGAGCGCATTCGCGAGGCCGGCTACCAGCCGCATGTGACTCGCGGCACCGAGCGCACCATCGTAGCGGCAGTCGGTAGTGGACGGCGCCACGAGATCGAAGCCCTGCAAGTGGCGCCGGGAGTCGACAATGTGGTCGCCATCGCGCAGCCCTTTAAACTTGTCAGCCGGCAAGTGCGTCCGGAACGGACCGTCGTGAAGATCAACGGGGTTTCCATCGGCGGCCCGGAGGTTGTCGTGATCGCCGGACCGTGCTCCGTGGAATCGCGCGAGCAACTTCTCGACACCGCGTATGCCGTCAAGAAGGCCGGAGCCACCATGCTTCGGGGCGGCGCGTACAAGCCGCGAACTTCTCCCTATGATTTTCAAGGGCTCGGCATTGAAGCTTTGAAAATCTTGCGCGAAGCCAAGCAGGAAACCGGCCTGCCGGTCGTAACCGAAGTGATGAGCACCGAAGATATCGACATCATCTGCGAGCACGTTGACATGCTGCAGGTCGGAGCACGCAACATGCAGAACTTCGCCTTGCTGCGCCGCCTAGCTACCGTCAACAAGCCGATCCTGCTCAAACGTGGTCCGTCCGCTACGGTCAAAGAATGGCTCCTGGCCGCGGAGTATCTCCTTTCCGGCGGCAACCACCAGGTCGTGCTGTGCGAGCGCGGAATCAAGACTTTCGAAACCGAAATGCGCAACACTTTCGATCTGGCCGCGGTTGCCCTGGCTCGCGATCTCTCGCATCTACCCGTGATCGCCGACCCGTCTCATGGAACCGGCAAGCAGAGTCTGATTGCCGCAGTTTCTCGCGCTGCCGTCGCGGTGGGCGCCGATGGCCTCATCATCGAAGTGCATCCCTGCCCGGAGCGCGCTCTGTCCGATGGAGCGCAATCTCTCGACTTCGCTGGATTTGCCCGGGTCATGAAGGCTCTGACCGAACCACTGCGGCAAACGGCAGGCTTCTCCGCAGCGGTGCCGGCTCTGTCTTGAGAGTTCGTACCAGTGTTCGGCGGAATCGCGGCCCGCGAGAACACGATTTGGAAAGACGCTGCCCGTCAACAAGGAATTGAATGGCATTCTCACCGCGCGATTGATATATTCGGGAGCATTTTTTGCATTGGGGAAAGGTGGCATAGGAAGCTCATGGGACGCATCCTGATCCTGTTTCTCCGGCGTTTGTGGGTGCCGTTGACGGTTCTGGCCGCGTTCCTGGGGATCTGCGTCGCCGTTTATGTTCGCCTGGAAGGCCTGCGTCCGCTGGATGCCCTGTTCTGGGTGTTTCATTCCCATTCCATCGATTACCGGATAGTGCACAAGTCCACCAAGATTTTTGCGCTCTTCGTTTACGCGGGCGTGTTCGCCTTCCAGATTTGGATTGCCGAGCGCGTGCTGCTTACGATTTTCAGCAGGCAAGGCATGGAGGCCTGGAAAACCATGGTGAACGAAGTGAACATCGATCGACTGCGCGATCATTTCATCATTTGCGGATACGGCCAGGTCGGCCGTACCGTTGTCGACCAGCTTCGCCACGTCGAGATTCCTTTTGTCCTGATCGAGACCAACGAAGGCCTCTACCACGAACTGCTCAGCGACCGCACTCCGGTGATTCAGGGCGACGCCAAGCGGCACGATGTCCTTCAGCAAGCCGGAATCGAACGCGCGATGGGCATCTGCGTGGTCATCGACAACGACGCCGATAATCTTTACATCACCGTCACCGCTCGCTCGATGAATCCCCAAATCAAAATCATCACCCGCGCCGGCCAGCAACGCTATGCCACAGCCATGCGCAACTCCGGCGCTGACGAGGTCATTATTCCGGAATACGAAGGCGGCCTGATGACGGGAAGAATGATTCAGAGATACTATCCGACGCAGATGGCGATTAAATAGCTCTGCCCAATTCGCCCCATCCATTGCCCATCCTGGTCACTTTTTCGCGCTGGACAAACGAAACCAAACGTTATAAAAAGAAAGGGAACCTTGCGGGTTCCTCCAGCGATTTCCTCGGTCAGCGAAATCGCCGTCAGGTCATAAAACGTGCTCAACGAAGAGCGGCGCCGCGCTATTCTCGACCTTCTGAATCATCAAGGCCGCGTTCTCGTCACCGAACTCTCCCGTCGATTCGAAACCTCCCAGGTTACGATTCGCAAGGATCTCGAAATCCTTCATGCCCATGGACTGGTCCATCGAACCCATGGTGGCGCGCTTCCCTCGCGCGCGGATGCGCTCGACGATCCCACGCTTCGCGAAAAAGAGAAGCTGCACCATCAGGAAAAACTGCGCATCGCCGAATGCGCTGTGGGAAGAGTGAAAGAGGGTCAGGTGCTGATTCTCGATTCCGGCACCACGACCACGGCAATCGCCCGCGCGCTGCGCAGTTTTCAGAATCTGACGATCATTACGAATGCGGTCAACATTGCCGCCGAACTCGCCGGCACCGCCGTCGAAGTAATTCTCACCGGCGGCACGCTGCGCAAGAACTCATTTTCGCTGGTAGGCCCCATCGCGGAAGAAACTCTGCGCCGTTTGAGCGCTGACATTTTGTTTCTCGGCGTGGACGGCTTTGACGTTCATTTCGGATTGAGCACTCCCAATCTGTTGGAAGCAAAGGTCAACCGCGTGATGGTCGAGGTGGCCAGAAGAACGGTCGCCGTTTGCGATGCCAGCAAGTTCGGCCGCCGCAGCCTGTCGCTGATTGCTCCTACCTCCGCCGTGCAGGAGGTCATTACCGACCGGGGAGCGCCGAAGTCCAACCTGCGCACGTTGAAGCAAGCCGGAATCGAAGTGACCCAGGTCTAGTCGGTTAGTTATTTTTGAGCAAACATGCCCCGTTTCGATGTGACCGTTGCCGGCGAACTCAATCTCGACCTGATCCTCTATGGTTTGCCGGAGCAACTTGCCCCGGAGCGCGAACTACTTGCCGACCGCATGATGCTCACCCTGGGTTCGTCCTCCGCCATCCTAGCCCATAACCTCTCGGCCCTCGGCAGCCGCGTTGGATTTCAATCTCGCATCGGCCACGATCCTCTCGGCGAGATCTCTCTCCAGCGACTTGCCCAGAGTGGCGTAGATGTTTCGCGCGTGCGGCGGGTCGAGGGCAAAAGCACGACCGGACTCACCGTCATCCTGCATCACGACACGTGGCGGAATATTCTTACCTATGCGGGAACCATCTCTGAACTGACTTGGGAAGATCTTGATCTCGACTATCTTGCCGATGCGCGCCACTTTCATTTGTCTTCCTACTATTTACAGCGCGCCCTGCTTCCGCGCGTGAGCGAATTGTTTCAACAGCTGAAGACCCGAGGACTCACGATTTCGCTCGATACCAACGACGATCCGGACGATCGCTGGGAAGGCGGCCTGCAAGAAGTGTTGCGGCACGTGGACGTATTCCTGCCCAACGAACGGGAAGCCTGCAAAGCCGCGGGGATGGATGATCTGGAAGCTGCAATTCGGAAGCTCTCCCAGGTGGTGCCGCTCGTGGTTGTCAAACTCGGCCGCAACGGTGCGTTAGCGCAGCGCGGGACAGAGCGTTTCGTGAGACCATCTCGGGCCGTGAAGACCGTTGACACGATCGGGGCGGGCGACAGTTTCGACGCCGGATTCCTGCATGAATTCGTCCGCGGCGCAAATTTGGAAACTTGCCTGGCCAGCGGCAATCTTGTGGGAGCGCTTTCTACCACTCGCCCTGGCGGCACAGAAGCCTTCCGCGACCTCGCTCATCGCGAAGATTTCCTCGGTAAGCCATGACCGGCGCCAATCGCGTCAGGACGCCTCCGCGTTGGAACGCCGGATCACCTGCTACTTCGCGCTTACTTCGAGCAGCAAGTGATTTTGAAACTCAGTCTTGAGCGTGGCAGCCTTGCCGGTCTCAGCCCGCACCTCGCCTAGACTTTTTCCGTCCACGTAATCGAGCACCTCATAGGTTCCCGGTTTCAACCCGCGCAATTCGATCTCTCCGGTGAACGGCTTCGCCGCGAAGAACGCGTAATACATTTTGCCGTCCTTCTCGATCGCATATGCCTCGGGAAAATCGTATCCGTATGTGTAGAGATCGAGGAAACTTCCTTTCGACAGCATCTTGTCGTTGTATAGGCCGATCCATTTCTTCCAGTGCTCTTCTTTTTCGCTGGTCAGCGCCACTGGTTTGAACTTCGGTCCCGGATCCGGCCACACAAATTTCGTCCCCGGCACTCCCCCCGTTCCTAGCGTCGACGCGAAGTCCGAACCATGCTCGCTCCAATTGCCGTGTCCCAGCGGCGTCATCTCCGACAGTTCCACGTGATCTCCATACACTGCCGCTTGCGGCCCCAGCAGCGCCTTATACATCTTGATCCGCCGTCGCACCTGCTCAGCCCCCACCGGATCGGCCGTCACGGCCTGATCGATAAACGGCAGCCACGCCAGTGAGGGCGGCGTCCCGCACGGACAGGCCTGCGTAACGCTTTCCGGCTTGATCGCCCGCGTCGTCTCGAAGATGGTCTTGTAGACTTCGCCCATCGCATTCACCGAATCCTGCGGTGACTTGTGATGGTGAGCCGGGTTGTAGCAGTCGGGCACGCTATAGATATTGTCCAGCTTTGACCCGTCGAATCCCCAGTCGCGGATGAACTTCTCGGTGAGCTGTTTGTAATACGCTTGCACCTCAGGCAGCGATGGATCCAGCACCGCCAGGTCGCGCGTCATCCGCGCATGTTTTCCATCCTTATCAAGAATCAGCCAGTCCGGATGCTCCTGGACCACCTTCGAAACCGCATACTTGTGCGACTCATACTTTCCCTGCCCATCTTCGACCGCCAGTGGAAGCCACCAAAGTTGAGCAAGAATTCCCTGCTGGTGAAAGTCATCCACCATTTTCTTGATGGAATCGCCGGGAAATGTATCGGCTCGCGGGTCCCAGTCACCATACGTATTGAACCAGCGGTCATCCAGGGTCGCCCACTTGATCCCAAGTTCCTTCAACTTGGGCACCGTACCCAGCATCTGCGCCGGCGTTACGTTGAATTCGTATCCCCACCCGCACCAGCTTACGTTGTAGGCCTCGCTCGAGGGCTTGGGGATATCCCATCCTTCTTTCTGCAGCACGCTCGACCACAGGCGCAGCGGCTCGTAAAAATCTCCGCGGTAAACAGCCACAAAGCTGCGTGGGGTTGAATAATTTTCTCCCGGCTTCAAGGTTGTATGGACCGGAATCGTGATGCTCGCGTTCACCCGGCCATCGTTTTCCACCTTCACGGGAATTGAAAGAGTCCAGGGCAACGTCTCCACATGCCCAATCGCCTCCCCAACGGATGCCGTCCAGAGCGCGACCACCGGAATCCCGCCTCCATAGCCGCCTTTCACCGCCTCGCCCATGGCATTAGGCTGCGCTGATGTTCGCGTCAACTTCAGTACGTCATCTTTGCCCCAGTCATAACTCGATCCCTGAAACGACCACATGTCGTAAGGCGGCGCCTTCTCGTCGACATTCCTCGCGTTGAACCGATGTTGCTGCATCCACACCTGGTCGATCGTAAGATCGGTTGTACCTACATTCTTGTAGGTTGCACTCACCAGCGCGATATTCGGGAAATCGTCATATGTCTGCACGACAACCACGCGCTCGATCGCCACTCCAGTCGGCGCCAGCGGATGCGACGGTATCTCCACGCGCTTTCCGCGCCCCAACTTTCCGCTAGCCTGGGTAACGGTCGCCTGAGAGAAATCCGGAATGAAGTCCAATTCCTTTCCGCCCATCACAACCGAGTCGCTGCCCCCCGTCGATCCCACCACTGGCTCGTCGAGCGTCAACCGCTTGCCATCTTTCACTAAACCCGCATTCACATAGCCCGAGGGAAGAACCTGGAATTCCGCCGTGCTCGTTGTAATGACAACCGGCCCTCCATCGCGAACCTCCACGTGGATGTCGGAAGGTTGCGAAGACGGCGCCTTTGTACGCTGAGCCGGCTTGGAGCAACTGACCGTCGCTCCGGTCATCAAGACAAGTGCAATTCCGAAAAAAACGCGGGCAGGCCGCGAAAGGCCTACACCGGCCTGGATGCGCATAATGGTATCCCCTCTTACGCCCATAGTATACCGAAAGAAAAAGAAATCTTTCGTACTATATCGCAAGAACAGTGGCGTTCCAGCTTATCGAATTTCTGCCAGCGAATGTTCCAGGGCGCCGCCCTTTGGAGCGGGCATTGCACCCACTTCACTGGCCACCCACGCACCCACCAGATTGGCCACTTCGTTCATCAGGTCAAGCGGTGCACCGTGCAGATATTCATGCACCAGTCCCGCGGTGAAGGCGTCTCCCGACCCCACCGTGTCGGCAACGTGAACCTTGAATCCCGGATGCACGCTGCAATCGTTCTCTCGCACCAGCAGACTGCCCTGCCCGCCTCGCGTGACGCAGACGACGTTCAGATCGTATTCTCGTAGCAGATTCTGCGCCGACGACAGGTCATTGTTGTGAGCGAAC
>Ga0187805_10000149_pt1 | contig 20745 bp, 15 predicted proteins | sample NC_wetland_sal_i_6_FD_132965 | JGI IMG/M metagenome (GOLD analysis project Ga0187805, IMG submission 132965) | Wetland sediment microbial communities from Neuse River Estuary, North Carolina, USA - Control_5 | ecosystem: Environmental > Aquatic > Freshwater > Wetlands > Sediment | place: USA...
CAGTCTCGGCATCGCCGCTCCCGGGCAGGTGGCCAGCTCAGCTGAGGCGCGATCCGACCCGCTGGCCAGCGGCCGGCCTGGATCGTCTGTCAGCCCGGACAGCGCGCGTCCGCGCCCCGGAATCCTGCTGGATCGCGACGGGACGATCATCGTTGACCACGGACACGTCGGCTCTATCGACCGCGTCGAGTTCGTGCCCGGCGCACCCGAGGCCATCGCCAGTTTCAACCGGGCGAGTATCCCCGTAGCAGTAGTCACGAATCAGAGCGGGGTCGCTCGGGGCCTGTACGGCATCGGTGACGTCGCCCTCGTGCACCAGCACATTGCGGACCGTCTGGCAGAGTACGGCGCGCGAATTGACCTGTTTCTGTACTGCCCCTACCACCCGGAAGACGTGGTAGAGGCTTTTGCTCGCACGAGCGAAGACCGCAAGCCAAGGCCGGGGATGGCCAAAGCAGCGGCTTTCGCACTCAACCTCGATCTCACCGCATCATGGGTCGTGGGGGATCGGCCCGAGGACATCGGTCTCGCCGAGGCGGTCGGTGCGTCGGCCGTCTATCTGGGGAACGGCCGCTGGAAGCGATCAGCCGTGTGGTCGTTGCCAACCCTCGCCGCCGCGGCTCCCTTCATTCTGGAGCGCATCGCGGCATGACTTCGGCTTCCGATCTGCAAACGTGCACGCCGTCTGCTGTTCGTGACCCGGTCGACTTCCCGAGCGTGCCGTACGCGCGGGCCGCTGAGTACTTTGACGACTACGCGGCGGAATTCACCAGGGCCAGGAAGACCGTAGAGCCTGCTGAGTTCGAACGAGCGGCGGCCATCTTGCTGGCGGCTTACGCAGCCGGCGCCAGGGTTTTCTCCTGCGGCAACGGCGGTTCGGCGTCGATCGCCAATCACCTGCAATGCGATCACGTCAAGAACGTCCGGACGGCCACGGACCTTTGCCCCAGCGTCATGAGTCTCAGCGCGAACGTCGAGCTCCTCACCGCAATTGCCAACGATATGGCGTATGAGTACGTCTTCGTCTACCAGCTGCAGTCTCAGGCCAGGCCCGGAGATGTGCTCGTCGCCGTCTCGTCATCAGGGCGTTCGCCGAATGTCGTCCGGGCGCTCACCTGGGCCCGAGACCAAGGCCTGCGAACTATTGCGATCACCGGCTTCCACGGAAGCCCGGCAAGGGAGCTAGCCGACGCCGCGGTTCATGTCGACTGCAGGAACTACGGCATTGTCGAGGACCTGCATCAGTCCATCATGCATGCTCTGGCGCAATACATCCGGCAGTCGCGAATGACTGCAGATGCCATCTCGACAACTGTTTTCTGAGTAGTAGAAGCCTGCCCGAAAGAGTCGGGTCCGACGCGGAGGGAGCGCGCTGGGATGCTGCTGGTGCGAAGCCCTAAATCGGCAATGCGGGTTGCTATTAATCTGCTGACTGAGAATCCGGGCAACCCATCCGGCGCACATTGGTTCTGGACACGAGTCATCCCGCAGATGGCACAGCGACTAGATCCTGGCGAGGAACTGCACCTGCTGGTGAGCCCTAAGTCGCGGCATCTCTATCAAGGTTACGGACCGGGCGTTTCTTACATCACCTATCCGTGGTCGAACGAGCATCGCAATCTGCGCACTCTCAGTGATCATCTCTACTCACCATTGCGGCTACCGCTCAATCGCATCGATGTCTACAATACGCTGATGGCGCCGCTGACGAATATTTCGTGGTCGCTTGTAGTGCATTTCAAGACTATGCACGCGTTTACTACGCCAGAAATGCTCCAGCTGGGACCTCGCATCTACCGCAGAATGAGCTACCCGAGATCAGCGCGGATAGCGGACGCGATCATCATCAACTCCGATAGCCTGCGGACTGAGGTTCTTCGATATCTGCCGGTGGACCCGCGCAAGCTTAAGCTGATTTACGAGGCCGTCGACCACGACCTGTTCAAGCCGGGCGACGCGGGCGAGGCGCGGGCGGCCGTCGCACGATACGGGGTCACGAAGCCGTTCGTGCTCTTCGTGTCCTCCCTGTGGCCTTACAAGAACTGCGAAGGGCTGTTGCGCGCGTGGGCGCAGGCCCGAAGTGATCTCGGCGGCCGCCAGCTGGCCATCGTCGGCGCCGGAAAGGTTGATAAGTACGTCGCGTCGCTGCACTCGCTCGCGGTCGAACTCGGCATAGCCTCCGACGTGGTCTTTGTGGGAAGCGTTCCGCTAGAGGAAACCGTGCGCTTCTACCGGGCAGCCGATGTCTTCGTCTACCCGTCTTTCAACGAGACCTTCGGGCTCCCGATCCTCGAGGCCATGGCGTGCGGCTGCCCCGTTGTCACGTCGGATGCGACAGCGATGCCAGAAACAGCCGGGGGAGCCGCTGTCCTGTGCGACCCCACAGAACCCGCGAGCATCGCGCAGGGCATCTTCGACGCCCTAGGCTCCGGCCGAGATCACCTCCGGGAGCAGGGACTCAAGCGGGCCAGCGAGTTCACCTGGGCGGCCACCGCCGCGGCGACCCTTGACGTGTACCGCGAGGCAGCCGAGCGTCGGCGGTATCAACAGAAATGAAGATCCTCGTCACCGGCGGCGCCGGATTCATCGGATCACACACCTGCGACCGCCTCTTGTCACTCGGGCACGAGGTCGTCGTACTCGACGCGCTGACTCCGCCGGTGCACCGGAATGGTCAGCCTGCGTACCTATCCCCGGGTGCCGACTTCTACCAGGGCGACACCCGCAATCGCGACCTGGTGACCAACCTGCTGCGCCGCGTCGATGCGGTCTACCACTTCGCCGCATACCAGGACTACCTGCCGGACTTCTCGCGATTCTCAGACGTCAACGTGGTCTCGACTGCCCTGCTATTCGAGATCATCCTCGCCGAGCGGCTCGATATCGCTCGTGTCGTGGTTGCCTCGTCGCAGTCGGCAATGGGGGAGGGCCAGTACTGGTGCCCCGCCGACGGGGAGCAGGTCCCCGGCATGCGTCCCGAGAGTGCGCTCGCCGCCGGCGAGTGGGACATCCCGTGCCCGGCGTGCGGCGGCAAGCTTGAGCAGAGGGCAACGCCCGAGACGATCTCGAACCCGCAGAACGCGTACGGCATGTCCAAGCTGGCCCAGGAAATGGTCGCCATCAACCTCGGCCGCCGGTACTGCATCCCCACCGTCGCGCTCCGGTACAGCATCGTCCAGGGTCCACGACAGTCGGTCTATAACGCGTATTCAGGCGCTTGCCGCATCTTCTGCCTGTCGTACCTGCAGGGCATCGCCCCGGTGCTCTATGAGGATGGCGAGGCGATCCGGGACTACGTGAATATCGACGACGTGGTTGACGCCAACGTGCTCGTGCTGGCAGATGACCGCGCGATCGGCCGCGTCTTCAACGTCGGCGGTGGCGAGCCGTTTACCACCAGGAAATTCGCGGACATCGTCAGGCGCGAGTACGGGTCGGCCCGGCCCGCCGTGGTGACCGGGGAATACCGCTTCGGTGATACACGCCACATCCTCTCGGACATCAGTGCGCTCCGGTCGCTGGGATGGGAGCCGCGACGCTCGCCAGCTGAATCGGTCGCGGGATACGCGGCGTGGCTCGAAGGCATGGAAGGCCTCGGCAGTGTTCTGGCCGAAGCTAACGCGCGAATGCGGACCCTCGGGGTCATCAGGAAGAGTGCGAGATGAAGGCCTTTCTGTTAGCCGCCGGGACGGGGAGCCGCCTGCGGCCGATCACCGTGACCACACCGAAATGCATGCTGATCATTGACGACAAGCCGCTGCTGGACATCTGGCTCGATGCACTTGCCGACGCCGGAGTCGACGAGGTGCTCGTCAACTTGCACCACCTGCCGGATGTGGTGCGCAACCATGTTGCTGCGCGCTCTATCGGGCCGTCCGTCCGTCTCGTCTTCGAACCGGAGCTACTGGGCAGCGCCGGGACGCTGGCGGCGAATCGGTGCTGGGTCGCCGGGGAAGAGATGTTCCTAGCCTGCAACGCCGATAACCTCACGGATTTCGATCTGAGGTCGCTCGCGGAAAGGCACCGGGAAACCGGAGCGATCGCAACCTTGACGGTGTTTCACTCCGAACGGCCCGCTACCGGGGGAGTCGTGGAACTCGACTCGCTCGGGACAGTGATCGGTTTCCAGGAGAAGCCGAGCGAACCGGCTTCCGACCTCACCAATGCAGGGATGTACGCATTCCATCCCAGCGTGCTCGAGAGGATCGCCGGCGCCCCGCCCGTTGACATCGGCCATCACCTGCTGCCGCGGCTGGTCGGCCAGGCAACGGCAATGCCAGTGGAAGGCTACTTCCGCGATGTCGGGACGATTGACGACTATCGGCGAGCCCGAGAGGAGTGGCCCGCGCGGGCCGAACGGTGATCATCACACGGACACCCCTCCGCATCGGTTTGCTCGGCGGCGGGACCGACTTCCCCGACTACTACCGCGAGCACGGTGGCCGGGTCCTTAACTGCGCGCTCGACAAGTACGTCTACGTGATCGTGAAACAGCGGTTCGATGACGACATCTACGTCAACTACTCCAAGAAGGAGATCGTCTCTCGCGTCGAGGATCTCGAGCACGAGCTTGTCAGGGAAGCCCTGAAGATCACCGGCGTATCCAGCGGAGTTGAGATCACCACGTTGGCCGACATTCCCTCGGCCGGATCGGGCCTGGGGTCATCTTCGGCGGTGTCCGTCGGCTTGCTGCACGCCCTGTTTACCTACCAGGGGCAGCAGGTGTCGGCCACTCAACTCGCGGAACTGGCCTGCATGATCGAGATCGATCGCTGCGGCAAGCCGATCGGAAAGCAGGACCAGTACATAGCGGCGATGGGCGGCATCCGCGATATCCGGTTCGGCCCTGGCGACCAGGTTATCGCCGAGGATCTCGGCCTCGCCGCGACGCAGCGCAGGCTCCTGCAGCAACAGATGATGCTGTTCTATACGGGCATCACGCGGAGCGCGAACCCCATCCTCGCTGAGCAGACAGCCAACATCAAAGCAAGCAAGGATCAGCTCGACCTGCTCCGTAAGCTCGCCGGATATGCAGTTGACCGGCTGCGCAGCGGCGATATTGACGCGGTCGGGACGGCGATGCGCGAGGGCTGGGAAGCCAAGCGGCAGCTCGCGTCCGGTGTCTCCAACCAGCGGATCGACTCGATGGTCAGCCGGGCGCTCGACGCGGGTGCCGCTGGCGCCAAACTGACCGGCGCGGGCGGTGGCGGCTTCCTGCTGGTCATCTGCCCGGTGGAACGGCAGTATGCGGTGCGGCAGAGCCTGGCGGACATGCGGGAACTGCCGGTCCAGCTAGACCCTCTTGGCTCACGCGTGGTGCTGAACGTGCTACGTGACATCTGGGGTTGACCCCGGCGATGGGTGCACGAGCCAGCAAGATCAGACGCCGGACTGTCGTGTCTGCTGCCGTTACCGGTTGTCTCGTTCTCGCAGCCGTCGTCATCGGCATGAGCCTGCCGCACGGCAGGTCTGCCCCTCGCGGCGATGTCCCGGCCAGCGGACCCACCGCCGGCAACCCGCGCAGCGGAACCCTAGTCTGCGGCCAGCCGATTCTGCGCTCGCCCTTCAGTTACACCGGCCCGGCCGGCAGCTACCCAAGTGGCCGGGCTGGGTTGCCGACCTATGGCCAGCCAGGATCAGACTTTCCGGACGAGACGGCTGGCGTCGTTCTTCCCGCCGGCGCGCATGACTATGCCTCCTACCAGCTCGCGCCGGACACTGTTTACTACCTGCTGCCTGGTTTGCATGTTGGCAGCTTCCAGGCGGATAGGAATGACGCCTTCGTCGGCGGGCTCTCCGGCGGGCGGTTCACCGTCTTGTCCGGCAACTACTCCTCGCACTGGGCCATCGACTCAAACTCGACTATCGGCGACCAGGCCGGCGTCACGATCGAGTACCTGGTGATCGAGAAATATGCTCCGGTCGGCAACTCCAGTGCCGTGAACCCCGACTCCAACACTGGCTGGACCATTGAATACAACACAATCACCCTTAATGTGCCTGGGGCGGGCGTGATCCTCGGAGCTGACGGCCTCCTTAAAGACAATTGCTTGACACTGAATGGCCAGTACGGCTTTCAATCGGTTGCCGTCAATTCCTGGGGCGTTGACTCGCTGACGTCGGGCCCGTACAACCTGACCGTGGCAGGGAACGAGATTAGCTACAACGACACCTGCGACTTCGAGGGACTGCTGGACAATTCCGCCGTCGGATGGTCAAAGCACAATCCGGTTCCGCAGCGGTTCCGAAACTCTCATTGTGGTTCCGTCGTACCCGACGGCGATCAGGGCGGCTTCAAGCTCTGGCAGACGGATGGCGTTACCATCCAGGACAACTACATTCATAACAACTGGGGACCGGGCGGCTGGGCAGATACCAACAACGCGAATACGACATACATCGGAAACACGATCACAAATAACGATGACATTGCGATCATAGAAGAGATATCATACAACTTTTCCATTGTGAGCAACTATATTGCGGACAACGGCTGGGCAGGCGGACTAGGTGATTCACACTTTCCGTCCGCTGCCATCTACATCAGCCAAAGCGGAAGTGACCGCAGGTTTGGCGGAGTGTCCGCATGCCCTGAAGCCTCGTGCTCGCAGCAGCCGTCCTATTCTGCCCAATCTGTCATCAGCGGGAACACGCTGATCGACAACAGCGGCAGTGTCTTCCTCTGGCAGGACTCCAACCGTTTCTGCACTGACGGATTCGACAGTGTGTGCACGCTTGTCGACGGCGGGTCGTCGGGCCCATTCACACTCTCCGGGTGCAAGGCCAATCTGCGCTCGGCCTCGATGAACACGACTACCTACACTGGTGAGCTCACCGGTGCCCCCCGGCAGGACTGGTGGGACGGCTGCCTGTGGAAGACCGAGAACGTGAGCGTCAGCCGCAACGTGATCGATTTCAACCCTGCCCATATCCCCGATTGCAACCGCGGTGACTGGCCGGCCTGCGGCGCCGGCGGCATCTTCAGCGAGTATGGCTCGGCCGCCCCCTACGACACCCCATTCATCCTGACTCAGCTGGCTTTCTTCCAGAATGATGTGTGGTCTGAAAACACCTACAACGGTCCGTCCGGCTTCTACGTTTGGAACCAAGGTAATGGTGCGAATCCGGTGACCTGGTCAGCCTGGACTGGAAGTGCGTCAGCCGGCGACAAGTGCAGCTCGCACGACGAGCACCAGAGCGGATTTTGCGTCGGGCCGTTCGGCCAGGACAAGGGCAGTACGTACCGGCCGAAGTAGCAGCTCGGTGACCGCGCTGTGCATTACCCCTCGCCTATCTCGGTGCGATCTACGTCCTCATGACACGTCAGCTACCCCCGTTGAATAGCTCATCTAGCAGGCATTTATGATGGCCTGTGGGGGCCTAGAGGGGGAAGGCAATGGCCTGGAGTGGAACGCGCCTGCAGAAGGTCATGCGGCTGGCGCGCACATTCGCTGCTGATCCGGCCGTCGTAAGCCGAGCACTGCCCGGGGAGATCCGCCAGTGGTACCAGTGGCATACACGCGGCAAAACTCTTAGGTTCACAGTGGACGATGCGTGGAATGAGCATCTGCACAAACTGCTGTGCGCTGCTTGGCCCTGCCCGGAATATCAGCGGTTCGATGCGGTAATGGCGGACGTCGGTGCGCTGCTGGCCGCTCGGGGATGGGGCTTCGGCCGGGACACGTATGCCTGGTACGCCGACGGTGATAGCTCGCTGTGTCGCGCCGCATGGTGCGTAGTGCTGCATGCCCGGCCGGAGGTCGTGATCGAGACTGGCGTCGCACACGGCGTCACAAGCCGGGTCGTGCTCGAGGCGCTGAGTCGGAACGATTTCGGCCACCTGTGGAGCATCGATCTGCCGTTTCCTTTCGATCATCGACTGCACGGGGAGACGGGCGTAGTCGTCCCCGGCGCGTGTCGCTCCCGCTGGTCGTATCTGGAGGGCTCAAGCAAGCAGCGACTGGCACCGCTGGCTGCCCAGCTCGGCCACGCCGAGCTCTTCATCCACGACAGCCTGCACACGGCGGAGAACACGCTATTCGAGATGGAGCAGGCCGCCTCCGTCATGCGGACAGGCGGGGTCTTGCTGGTGGACGACATCGACTCGCACACGGGATTCGCGACCTTTGCCGAACGGCATCCCGAATACCAGACCATCATCTGCCCGGATGCGGACAGGAACGCCAGAGAAGGGATGTTCGGCATCGCGGTCAACACCGCCGACGCTTGAGGCAGCGCTGTTAGTTCTTCAGGTTGCTAGTGCTGCCCGTCGGGTCCGCCTGCAAGCCGGTCGACGAGATACCTCCGCTTGCCGCTTGGGCTTCGTTCGATGGCCGAGACATACTCGAACTCGACCTTCGCCATGGGGAAGCGCCGTGCGAACGTCTTCTCGATCTGTTGCCTTTCTGCCCCGGGGCTCGGGACCACCCGAACGAGCAGGAAGCCCGCCCTGTCCTGGACGAATTGAATATCGCGTATCTGATCCCAGAAGGCGTCGTGGTCCAGGTCCCCGAACGCGTAGCCGAACAGCGACCTTCGTCGTCCCGAGCTGTCGATGAAGGTTTCCTGTGATCGCCCGACGATGGTGCTGACACGCGGGAAGTGATCGTTGGCGCAACTCTCGACCGGCTCGACGGCCAGGTCGCCCGTGTCATATCGGACGAACTGAGTACCGATCCGGTTGAACGACGACGCCACGACGCGCCGGCATCCCTCGACGTCAGAGGGGAGCAGCTCGGCCTGCCCATACGTCGGGTAGAAGTGGAAGCCACGGCACTGCCGACAGCAGTATGCGAGCATCGCGTACTCGCTGTGACCGTACCAGTGGGCGATCTTGACACCGAACTCCTGCTCAAACTGCACCTGATCACTCGCCGGGAACATCTCGGACGCCGCGATAACACCCCGGATCGGCAGACTGCGGAACAGGGCTTCGCCCACGAGGTCGATGAAGGTGTACAGCGAACTCGGATACACATGGAGAAAGAACGGCGGCAGCGTACGTAGCCACCGCCGCAGTTCGCCGAGCTCGTGCTCCACAGTCGCGCCGGGCGAGATCATCCACACGTTCTCAAGGCGGTTGTAGCGAAGCAATCCGCCGTGGATGTCGCCGCAGTACCGGACCCTCAGGTCGTACGGCGCGTATCCCACACGGGACCAGATGTCAAAGAGGTAGGCGCGCTCCTTCTGCCGGCGGGCGAACGTGTCGGCAGTAAAGCGGAGTGGCTGACCTGATGTCCCCCCGGTCCGCACCGTGTGCGAGAGCAGCGGCACGTCCCAACGGGTGTATCGGCGCAGGTGCTGCCGGTAGTCCTCGGTCTGGGTAATCTCATTGCCGTATCGGCGGACCAGCCGCTGGAACCGCGCGTCCTGATACTCTCGGATCTCGCCGGGTGACCATCCCTTGGACCTCTTGATCAGGCCGCGGTGGTAGAAGTAGCTCGGACCGAGCATGGCTTCCCTGACGCCGATCATGACCTGACACCATTCGCTGCACCGACCTGACCCAGGCCAACGAACAGCATGCGTACCTCACCTCTCCAGAATGGCTGCAGAACGGCTCACGAATGGTGCCGTAATGGCCCGGTGAGCCACGCTCGCGCAGAGACCTCTCAGATGAGAGCGTCTGGCGGGCGGCCGTGATACACAACAGCGGCCGCACCAGCGGACGACGTCAACGTATCAGGGCAATATCAGGGCGCTCTTGTTGACGTGATCAGGCGGCTTGACGCATGCAACCCAGCCCGGTCATGGCTGCGTGGTGAACCACGGCAGCAGCCGTCTTGAGTCGACGAGCGTGCGTGTATCTGCGCTGGATGGGAGCGTTACATGCGAGCCACCGAGGTGCTCGTTATCGGTGCTGGCCCCTACGGTCTGTCGATCTCGACGCACCTTCGCGACCGGGGGATCGACCATCTCGTTGCCGGCCGCCCGATGGATACCTGGCGCAACCACATGCCGGCCGGCATGTACCTGAAATCCGAAGTCTTCGGTTCGGACATGTCGTCGCCGCACGCCGGGTACGACCTACCGGCCTACGGCCGATCGGAGCGAATCGATGGTATCGAGCGGGGGACGCCGCTGCCCATCGGACGGTTCCTCGACTACGCCGATTGGTATGTCAAGCAGCTGGTACCCGACATCAGTGATGTCACCGTGACCGGGATCAAGGCCGTGAACGGCGGGTTCCGGGTCACGTTCGCCGATGCCGAACCGCTGGCTGCGGGCAGTGTGGTGGTCGCGACAGGCATCCTGCCGTACCGCTTCGTCCCAGCCGAGCTGTCGGGCCTGCCGGCCGGCCTAGTGTCGCATACCGCCGATCACCACCGGTTCGACCAGCTCCGGGGTCGCCAGGTCGCCATCGTGGGCGCCGGTTCGTCGGCACTGGAGACGGCTGCCCTGTTGCACGAAGCCGGGGGACATGTGCGACTGGTCGTGCGGTGCCCGGACTCCCCCATCTGGGGATCCAAGCCACTACCGCTGACCCCGCTGGTGAAGCTCCGCGAGAATCGGCTGTGCGAAGGGTGGAAGTGCCCATTCTGGAATTCTCCGAATGTTTTCCGTCGACTGCCACGAGATGTGCGGGCTACCAAGGCGCGGACTGTCCTGGGTCCACTCGGGGCATGGTGGCTGCGCCCTCGCGTCGAAGGCGTGATCGAGATACTGGGGAAGACTCATGTGCGGGGAGCCGAGCCCAGCGGAAGCGGCGTGCGGCTGCTACTTGACGGTTTGAGCCGCTCGAGCCTCGAGGTCGATCACGTGATCGCCGGGACCGGCTTCCGCGTCGACGTCGCCCGGCTGACGTACCTGCCGGAGGAGCTCCGGGCGCGCATCGCCACGTTCAGCGGATACCCGATACTCAGCCGGGCCGGCGAATCGACCGTTCCCGGTCTGTACTTCGTGGGGGCGCCAGCAGCCTTCGGCCTTGGCCCGTCGATGCGGTTCATCGCCGGAACGCACAATGTGGCAGCCCAACTCGCTCGGTCGGTGGCCCGCCGCGCGAGGCGAAGCGTGGGACACCCGGTAGCGTCCGAGCCGAGTCGTCCCGTGCCCGCAGCCGAGCTATGAAGCCGCGTTCAGCTGGTGTGCGTGCAGCAGCGGGCTCGTCGCTGCAGCCGATGAGCGCGCAGGTGGAGCGCCGAGCAACGGCACGCAGCTACTTAATGTGCCCGCCTGCCTACTTCGCCGTCACCTACTCCATCAATCCGTGGATGCAGCCGGACCAACCGACCGATCCGGTTCGCGCGATGCGCCAGTGGACGCAGTTACGCCAGATCCACCTGGAGCTTGGCCACACCGTGCAGACCATCGATCCCGTTCCTCGCTTGCCAGACATGGTGTTCGCAGCGAACGGCGCGACGGTGATTGACGGCAAGGTGCTCGGCGTGCGATTCCGATTCGCGGAGCGGGAGGCGGAGGCAGGCGCGTACCTGGACTGGTTCTGTACCCACGGTTACCGAGACGTACGCGCGGCACGACTCGTCAACGAAGGAGAGGGCGACATCCTCTTTACCGGGCGCGCGCTGATTGCCGGCTACGGCTTCCGCACCGACGTCGCGGCGCACGCCGAGCTCGAGGAAACCTTCGGCGTGCCGGTCATCAGCGTTCGCCTGGTGGACCCGCGCTTCTATCACCTCGACACGGCCATGTGCGTACTCGACGCCAGTACCGTCGCCTACTACCCGGAGGCGTTCGATGATGTCAGCCGGGCTGCGCTGGCCGCGCACTTCGCCGACCTGATCGAGGCCAGCGACGCCGACGCCGAGGTGCTCGGCCTGAACGCGGTCAGCGACGGCCGCCACGTCGTGCTGCCGGTGCAGGCGACGGAACTGGCCGCCAAGCTCGGCGCGCACGGATATGAGCCGATCGGCGTGGACATGTCCGAGCTGCGCAAGGCCGGCGGCGGCCCGAAGTGCTGCACCCTCGAGCTCCACGCGACGGAAATGCTGATCTCGGCGTAGCGGTCACTGGTGCTCGGCCACCACGTCCGAACCCTTGTGCGAGCAGATGAAGAAATATTCCACCGCCAGCTTCGGGCTGACGAACGGGATATTTATGTTCGTGTGCATATTGATAAGCTTGAGGATTTTTCGGTCAGACATGTTCTGCCTCCAATTATGCGAAGCCGGGAAGCAGGAAGCTATGTTGAAATAGCTTGCCAAGCCCGATCGGAACTCGCCCATTGGCTGCATATTGCTGAACGGCTGGTGTAGGCGTGTGCTGCGATGGCCGAAGTTCCAGTACGACAGGATGAACCGGCCAGCAGGCGCTAGTGCACCCCTAATCTCGGCGAACTTCTGGGCTTGCAGCGCTCCGAAATACTCGAAGATCCCTTGTGCCACGATAATGTCGAATTGCTTGCCGTTAAATTCTATCGGATTCTCCAGCAAGTCCGTTTCGATGAGATTCGGCGCGGGCTCGTGTATGGCGATATCAATGCCATAGTAGTGTACATTGCTGGAAAGCAGCTGACGCAGGGCAGCAGGCCCGCAGCCAACATCCAGAAGGTCGCATTCCCTCCCGCGCGCGATTTTGTTAACAAGGCGTGCCACTTTCTGTGCGCGGACATGGGGCTCGGAATACTTGCGATTCTCTTCGCACCAGAAATCCTTGTTGAATGATTCTGCGCTACTTCCCGTTGCCTGAGCGACTGCCTCGTGGTTGGCTGAGGCGTTCATCGATCGTCTCCTCCGCAGTGGGCCCGCAGCACAGGAACCGCCAGGCCACGGTGCTGATACACAGGCTCGGGTACTTGCTAGACGCGCTGGCCCGACAGTGCGCGTCGCCCGGTGGCAGGCGGTACGAGCAGCGACGCGGCGAGAGCGAGCTCGAGCATGTAGGGGGTCGCGTTAGTGAAGCCAACCTCGGTGAACGAGGCCACTAGGCAATAGGTGATGAGGAACAAGGCGAGCGCGCGCTCGAGGCTGCGGGGCCGGAAATAGGCCGACAGCAGCAAGAAGATCAGGATGACGGCGCATACGGCCACGCCGAACAGCCCTTGCGCCTGATAAGAGGCGAGCCAGTTGCTGTCGATGGGCAGGCCGTTGAAAGAGTCGTTGGACAAGCCGAAGCCGAAGATCTCCTGGAATCTGTCGCGCGGGAAGTTCAGCAGCGGGCCCCAGACCTGCGTCCGGCCCGTGAGCTTGGTCAGCTGCGAACTGCCCTGGCCGCGCTCCAGCCAACTGGTAATGAAGCCGGACAGCGTTACGACCGCGACCGCGCTGACAGCCCCGGCCGCGGCGAACACCTTGCGGACCCGCTCCCTGGCCACGATCAGGCTAAGCCCGGCGACCAGCAGGCCGGCGATGAGCGCGGCCAGTGCGGTCCTGGTGTGCGTCGCCAGCAAGATGCCCGCACTAACGCCGACGATCAGCAGCGTGCGCCGCCCGCGTAGCCGACCACACAGCCACATGACGACCGCCACTCCCAGGATGATCGCGGCATAGTGAGCAACCTGGGTGGCCGGGACATCCCAGAGCACGCCGGCCAGTCTTCCGGTAGCCAGGGCACGGCCGGGCGCCACGAGCAGTCCCAGTACCACCGACGCCAGGACCACCGCCAGCGAGGCCAGATGGCAGCGGATCAGCAGCAGGTCGCGCCGACCCCACCACGGTGTCAGCAGCCAGAGCGCAGCCACGAATTCGGCGAACCGGAACGTCCGGTACACGGTCGAGAAATACTGGGGTTCCAGGCTCGTCACAAGCGCCTCGGCGGTTAGCAGCACGAGCAGGCACAAGAACACGTTCGGGCGCACGATGAGTCTGCGGTTGACCGTCAGCGCTATCAGCAGTGCCGCGGGCAGCGCCGCCTGTGTAATGCCCTTTCCCACCACCGACGGGATATGGAGCAGCGACCCCGTATAGACAATCGTGTTGAGAACCAGCAGGCCCCAGACCAGGCCCACCCGGCGCCGCACTGACCGTTCACGAACCGCCGCGGTCGCCGGCATCGGCGGAACGCCGGGGCTCGGGCGCAGCACCGCAGTTGGAGCAGCAGCAGCCCTAGCGGCTGGAGCAGCCGGAGCAGCACCGTTTGGAGCAGAAGCTTCCATCACTCCTCGGTCGGCCTTCCACTAACGGAACCGGCGGACGTGGCCACATACCCGTTGCTCTCAGCGCGCAAGGCCTGTTGTGTGACGGTCTCGGCGCGCACGTCAGACGTGAGAATCGCGCCGAGGCTCTCATCGGTCTTGTCGGCGCCGATGAGTATGCCGGAGCTGAGGGTTACACCGGAAAGCCGTACCAGCTCGCCAACCGCATGAATCCGCGTCGCTGTGGACCGCCCCGCCGTCACCGTGACGACTGCGGCACGCGCCCATCCGGACAGGTGTTGCGCTCCGAGCGACGGGTCAAGTACCGCGAGGGTAAGTAGCCGGTCAGCCGTCGCACACGCCTCGACCACTGCCTGAGCTGGCGGCTGACTTGGCCGTGGGTGGAGCGGGCCCGGCGTTACCACCTCATCAGGGTCATGTACAACTACGGTGATCTGCACGCCCTGGACGGTCACCGTGCGTACTCCAGGCTCAGCAACTCCCAGCAGCCTCGCCGCAGGAGCGCCGGAGCAAAGGTCGGCGACCACGACCCGCAAGCCCTGCCGCGCGCACGATATGGCCAGTGACGCCAGGCAGGCCGCGGGAACGTGGGTGTCGTCTGCCGGAACAAGGGCCAGGCTCACGGGGTCGGCCCTGCTGGATGTCAGCACGCTGTCGAGGTAGGCGACGATCCGATTCACCGCCGCGCTCCGGGCGCCCTCCAGTCCTCGTCCGCCCAGCCGCCATCGACCCGGCCCGGCACTGCCGATGCTGACCTCGACCGGAGCGTTAAGTGCACGGGCGACGTCATCACGCCTGCGGAGCCGGTCAGACACGAGCGCGCCGACTATGACCCCGCCCATGCTCAAGAGCAGGCCCGCGACAAGTCCGATGCCGGCGTATTCAAGTGGGCGCTTCAACCGCGAGTGCGCCGGGAGCGGGCTCGCAGGGTTGAGCACCTGGCTGTCTTGCACGACACCGGCGGTCGTAATCTGTGAGCTTATTGCGTTCTCGGTGACTGCCGCCTGAACGAGAGCCAGCGAGGTCTGCGCCTGCGTCTGCGCTTTCTTGAGGCTGCTCAGCCTGGCTTGTAGCCCGGTTGTCGTGGGTTGGCTCGGCAACTCGCTGATCTGCGCAGTGATCGACTCGAGGCGCTGCTGGGCTGCGGTTACTTGTTGGTTAAGGGAATTCAGCACGAGGTTCTGTGCGGTCTCGGCGAGGTTGACCCTAAACCGCAGGAACTCCGTTGCAATCGCCGCAGCCCGGCGGACGGCTTCGGCGCTCGAATTCGCCTTGACCGTGATAACGAGCACCCGGTCGGTGACGTCCGTAACGGTGTATGTCGTCAGGAACTTGGTAACGCTTTCATGCAGGCCCAGCTGCCGCACGGCAAGCTCTGCCACCGGACGGCTCTGCGCGAGGGCTTGTTCGTTGAGTATCGGAGCCCCGGATGCCTCGCCGGGTGCGGCCTGGGGCGTGAGCAGGAGCGACGTCGAGGCCTCATAGGAAACGGGGAGCTTCACAGCGAGGCCGGTGCCGACCACCAATCCCACGAGCGCTGCGGTGACCCACACCCGCCTGGTACGTCGCAGGACAGCACGGATGAATCCGAGGCTGGTCACACCAGTGGCGAGGTCGGCGGACCCATCGTCGATGTAGGAGTACCCATCCTCGCCGAAGAGCTCAGGCAGCTGGTCACCGTCATACATTGGGAGCATCACCCTTACGGTTTCGTCTGGCTATCGCGATTCCGCGGTCAGCCGGCTAGGCATTGTTATGTGATGTGGACGCGCTAGCTGCGGGAAGCGGCCGGTTGTGGGGTCATCAGGATCGGGATCTCCGACGAGGATTCCGGCGAGACAGCCACCATTAGCGGTCGTGCGGGCGGCAACGCGAGCCAACTGGGCGGCGGTCACTTCCCCTGCCGTAACCGCGAGCACCGCGATGCCCGGGCGCGGGTAGGACAATTGGGGGTTGCTGGCGGCCGCGATGGCGACCACAACCGTCAGCACGCCGTGATACTCATCTGGTTTGCGGTCGTCGACCGCGAGTCGCAGGCAGCCTGATCTCGACGGCGGCGGAGGGCAGGCAGCGGCGCGCAACGCCAACCCAGCGGCGGTGTCTTGGTGGTGACCGATGACCAGCATCGTGGGTATCCCGACTGACGCTGCGAAGGCCGCCAGCTGCGGGCCGAGTGCTAGCGCGCGCTGGTCTGAGGCAAGCGAGAGGACGGTTACGGAGGAACCGGCTCGGTTCGCACCGGACGCCGCCTCAGTAACCTTCAGGTCGGTCAGGGCGCTGCGCAGGCGCCAGGCATCGGCCAGGCTGGGTTCGTAGCTTTCGAGCAGCCGGGTCCAGCCAGCGGTCCCGTCGGGGTTGTCCAGGGAGACGGACGCCAGGACGGGAACCCCTATGGCATCTGCTATGGCATCGCGGCGCCGCAGCCGTCGATCGTTACGGCCCAGCGCCAGGGCGGCCATGACACCGATCGCGGCGCCGAGCACGACACCAAGAAGCGCGGTAGCCAGCATCCGGACGAGCAGCCGCGTCCCCGTGGCGCTCGTCGCCGCCACCAGAACCTGTGCGGGAACCCGGTCAGCTGGCAGGGCGGCGGACCCGATGTACGCGACATAGCTGTCCGCGACAGCGTTCGCGGTGCCTTCCGCCTGGGCGTCGGTTCCGCCCTCGGCAGTGACCGAGATGACGTTCGTGGTCAGGTTGGTCACATGAACACGGCTGCGGAGAGCTTGCAGAGACACGGCGTGGATTCTGGACAGCGCGCTCTCGAGCACGGGGTTGCTGCCCGCGATCGCGACCTCGGCCGACGTGTTGCCGGTCGAGGACGGGAGCACGACGAGCGCGGTGCTCTCGTGGATCGGCGGGTTCAGCGCGGTGTAACCCGCTCCGGCAAGAAGGCCCACCGCGGCGGCGATCCAGATGACGGTCAGGCGCCGCCGCACGATCTCGAAGGACCTCCTCAGGTCCAGCGGATGGTGCATTCGAGTCTCCATATGCCTGGTTGACTTACTGGGGGACCGCGGCGACCCGTGAAATGGCGGGCGCGAACAGGAAACGGTCTGTCACCGCGCCGATGTCAAGGAATTGCAGGCGGGTAACGAGGGGCTCATCGGGCGCAGAGCGGCCCCGGCCGACGAGCGTGATGGCCGGAATGCGGCGCCCGAGACCGCGGGAGTACCAGCCAAGGATGGGGCGGGTCTCACCCCGGTGCAGGCTCCACCGCAGCGCCGCCGGCAATTCCAGCCGCGCTGAGCGCGATACCGACTCGAATGGCCACTCCAGGAGCGCACATGTCCGGTTGAGGTTCGCCACGACCTCCGGGCCGAGGTGGAAGGCAAGCCGGATGTCATGATGCCCGCCGGGAATCTCGTCGATGATGTCGACGCAGCGCGAAGCCCGGTCCAGCCTGGCTGTCCGGCGATGCCGGCACGGCGGGCGGAGTGCCTGGTAGCCGTCGTGTTCCGCCGCCCACTCGACGGCGTCACCGATGTCCTGGACCTCCAGCTCGGTTGCATTGGCGTGCCGAACCCACAGGAAAGGACCGCCTTCGCTGGACTGGTTCCGGCCAGCGAGTTCAACGGTGTTGTGGGCGATCGTGGAGCGGAAATACGAACGCCACTCAGGTTCGCCTTGATAGCAGTACGTGCCGGGATCGGCGAGGATATCGACGCCGCCGTAGCGCAGCTCGATCGACAGAGCGTCGGCGTGAGCGTGGGCGGCAATGCTGAGATACCCGTGCGGGCCACCGTCACAGCGGCACCAGATCTCCGGCTCGCTGTTATTGGTGGTCCGCAGCAGAGTCGTCCCGGCGTCAGCGAAGCGCCATGGCCGGCGCTCGGGCCTCCCCTCGATGGCGTGAGCCGCTCCGGGCATCGCGCTGATGATCGAGCTTCCTGCGTCCGGCGGCAGTGGCGGCCACCATTCCAGCCGGCCGAAGAGCGCCGCGCCGAGCGCCAGCAGCGACGGCCAGCGATTGGGTTGCGGAGCGTCGAGCAGCAGGGCACGTCCTTCGTCGCTGTCGCCCTGCCGCGGCGGACGCAGACGTTCGTCCAGCAACGCCGCTCCGCTGTCCACCATCGCGCACAGCCGCTGCCAGACGGCCATGCTGATCGGGTGGCCGGCTGCTTCAGCCTCGACCGCGGCGAGCAAGCCAAGCTCGGCAACGAAGTTCTGATAGTCGGTGGCGAGTTCGCGGCCGATGCCTGACGGGAAGGTGTTTGCGATCAGTTCGCGTTCCAGGACCCGCGCGGACGCTCGCTGCCAGCGCTCGCTCTCCGCGAACCACGGGAAGGCGCTGCTCGCCACCAGCAGGCCGGCCGCCTCTGCGATGACGTGATTGTTTGCCGACGAGCCCCTGCTCCGGAACGCGGCGAGGTACTGCTGATGCCACCAGATCTGCAGCGCCGCAAGATCGTTGTTCTCGAAATGGTCGGTCACCTCGGGCCAGGAGTCCAGCAGGCGCCTGATCCAGGTAAAGCTGATAAGGCGGATGCCGACCTCGATACCGCTGGTCCAGTGCACCCCAGACAGGAACGGGTTCTCCCGCCACCAAGAGTCCAGCTGGTCGGCGACTCGGCGTGCGTAGTCGTCGTTGTGGCTCAGGAACCAGGCCGAGGCCAGCAGGGTCAGATGCTGCAAGCGGGAGATCTCCCAGACCTGCTTGATGTTTCCGGTCTCTGCCGCTGATCGGCTGTTGATGCGGAACGCGTAGCGATCTGCGGGCGCCCGGCATCCGGTCACCGGGTCACTGAACCAGTCAGGTGCCAGCAGGTCCGTCCGGACTATGCCGAGCACCTCCCATTCGCCCTGCAATAGCTGGTCCGCGGCAGCCAGTACGGCCGCTTTGGCCTCCGCTGGTACCAGCTTGTCGGCGTGCGGCAGCAGGGCAGCCGTGAACCGGCGCGCGCCTCGTGGTGGCGCCGCGCTGCCGGGGATCTGGTCGCGGCGCACCCGGCGAGCCGACCATGCTGCATGCAGCGCATAGTCGTGAACGCGCCAGACCATCTCCGGCGGCGACATCCGGGCCAGCCTGCGTGCGTACCAGCCGAGCCGGGTCGCACGCCGCTCGCTCACACCCGCTCCGGTCGCCCGCTCGACAGGCTCTCGCCCACGGCCAGGGTCGCCCGCGTCGTCGCTACCAGCGAATCAAGCGAAATAGGCATCGGAGCGCCGGTCCGCACCGCCTCGATAAAGGCCGCTATCTCATGCTGCTGGCCCTTGTCCTGGCCGCCGCGCGACCGCAAGGTGCTCGTGCGCCGACCAGCCCAGACCATGGCCTGCCGGAAGTTGGTGAGCCGGGCGCTCCGGCCGCCGCCAGCGGCATCGATCATTTCCTTCGGATGGCGTGCGTTTCCCCCGGTTACGTATGCGATGGTCCCGGTCGAGCCGTCCTGGAACCGAACCGTGGCCAGCACGTCGTCGCGCTCCGGACCAGGCGCGGCGTAGACGTCGCAGGGGAGACTTCCCGCCCACCAGCTAAGCGTGTCGATGAAGTGGCCGCCTTCGCCAGCGAAGCGCGAGCCAGCCAGTTCCTCGTTGCGGTACCAGCTCTCAGCCTCCAGCGTTCCGGCATTCACCAGGTAGTGCGTCACCGAACTAGCGCCCGGCTGACCGAAGAGCGACTTGAGGTGGACCAGCATCGGCGCGAACCGGCGGTTGAACCCCACCATGAGCCGGTCGTTGCCGGTGGTCAGGACGACGTCCATGATGTGTTGCAGTTCGGCGGTGGTCAGCGCGAGCGGCTTCTCGACGAACACCGCCTTCCCCGTCTGCAGTGCCCGGCAGACAAGGTTGGCGTGCGTATGATGTCGCGTCACGATGAAGATCGCGTCCAGCGAGGCGTCGGCGAGCACGGCGTCTGCGCTGGTCGAGGCTGTGGTGAAGCCAAAGCGGCGCTGCGCGTTGACCGCCGACAGCGACCGCGTCGTCGCCACGTGCGCCAGGTGCGCGCCAGGGAGCCGGAGCAAGTGCGGCAGCAGCATCGACGAGGCGTAGTTGCCCGCTCCGATGAACCCGATCGCAAGCTGCCCGGCGCTGCCGCGCGGAGTGGCCCTGGGCGCTGAGATGAGACGACTCGTGGCCAGCGGCCGGCTCTGCTCCGGATCGGCGGGGTACTGCAGCAGAACCCCCACCGCGGGCAGCGAGCCGGACGCCAGGTCGCTGTAGACGGTGGCCGCGTGATCCAGGGGATAGACCGCGGAAACGAGCGACTCCACCTCGATCTCTTTGTGTGCGACGAGGTCGAGGAAGCACGCGAGGTTCCGGCGTTCCGTCCAGCGCACGTAGCCTGCTGGATAGTCAATGCCATCAAGCTCGTAGCGGTCGTCATACCTGCCAGGCCCGTAGGACCGGGAGAAACGGACGTCGAGTTCCTTGTCGTAATAGGCGTTCCACGGCAGATTCAGGCTGGTCTTGCCGATGTCCACGACGTGGGCACGATCCCTGGCCAGCCTGGCCGCCACCTCCACCGGTCCGTTGGACGATCCGCCCGCCGCAAGCAGCACGTGGTCAGCCCCGCGCCCGCCGGTGATCTCGGCGAGTGCCCGTTGGACCGCCGCCTCGCCGTCGTTCGTCGGCAGGGCGCACATCAGCGCGCCGGCCTTCTCGGCCAGCCTGCAGCGGTCCTCGACTGTGTCCAGCCCAACGACTCGGACCCCGGCCGCAACGAGCAGCCGGACCACAAGCTGACCAACGAGGCC
>Ga0187805_10000150_pt1 | contig 20653 bp, 27 predicted proteins | sample NC_wetland_sal_i_6_FD_132965 | JGI IMG/M metagenome (GOLD analysis project Ga0187805, IMG submission 132965) | Wetland sediment microbial communities from Neuse River Estuary, North Carolina, USA - Control_5 | ecosystem: Environmental > Aquatic > Freshwater > Wetlands > Sediment | place: USA...
GACGGCAGGCGCGGCACGAGAATTTCGTCGATATAGCAACGAACCTGAAGATTCGTTTGTGGCGTCCCCAGCACCAGCACCGGGTTCATTCCCTGGGTATAGCTTTCGTAAGATCCTTGCGACGACACGTAGCTTCCAACGATCGTGGTGATGGACAGGACCACTCCATCTGTGGGCGCCCGCAGCGTGTACTTTGAGAGAAGAGCGCCCGAAGACCGATAGGACTTTTCGAGGGCGTTGTACTGTCTTTCCTGGTTTCGTATGTCGAAGGTCCAGGCGCCCGCTTTGGTCAGGTCACGCTGCCTTTGCGCAACTTTGAGACTTGCTTGTGCTACTGCCGCAGCGTTGATTGCGCTGTCCAACGCGTCTTTGCTGATCGATCTCGGATCAATCTCGTAAGCTGCCTGCTGCTTGTTTAGTTCGTCATTGGCGGTCTTCAGGGCAGCTTGCGCCGAAATCACCTGGGCCTCGGCGACGTCGAGATTTTCTTTCCTCGGTTCCGCCTTCAACTCTTCCAGCATGGCATGAGAAGCCTGGGCGGCTGATTGTTGCTGTTCCGTCGTCGCTCTTTGGATGGAATCATCAATCCGAACGAGAGGCTGGCCCGCTTTGACCTGTTCACCTTCGGAGACGAGGATTTCTTTGACCGTGCCCCCGACTTCCGGATACATGTTGATGTTTTCACCGCTCGTCTGCGTGCTCTCGACGATGCCCTCGGCGTAGATAGCGCTCACATACGGATTCGCAGCTGGATCGAACACCGGAGGCAGAGGAGGTTTTTTGATGCTGAAGAAGTAGGCCGTTATTATGCCGGCCAGGATGCCGAGAAGTGAAACCGCAAATATCAGTTTGTTTTTCATGCCGCGCCCTTTTCTGTTCCGGTCAAACGTCCATCCTCCATATGCAGGATCCGGCTCGCAAATTCGTAGATTCGGTTGTCGTGTGTGACCACCACGATGCAGCGATTCGCATTGAGAACGTTTTTGTGAACGAAACTCAGAATTGCATTTCCCGTATCGCCGTCGAGAGAAGCGGTGGGCTCGTCCATGATCAGGATGTCGGGTTTGCTGACCATGGCGCGGGCGATGGCCACGCGCTGCTGCTCTCCTCCGCTCAGCTTAACCGGCGGGAGCTCGGATCGTCCCTTCAAGCCCACAATCTCCAGGTAGTTAATTGCCTCGTGGATGGATTCGTCCCAGTCTTTCTTCTTCAGGATTAGGGGGATGGCTGCATTCTCGGCCGTAGTCAGACGCGGAAACAAGTGGAAGTCCTGAAATACAAACCCGATCTTGTTCAGGCGGAAGTCAGCGAGGTCGTCGGCGCCCAGCTTCCAGATATCAGTACCCTCCACTAGAACGTTGCCTGCGTTGGGCTTTAGAATCCCGGAAAGTACGCTGAGCAGCGTGGTCTTTCCGCTTCCTGAAGGACCCACGATGTAAACCATCTCGCCAAAATAGGTTTCTAGTTCGACATCTCTTAAAGCGATCGTCTTGGCCTCCCCTTCACCGAACCACTTTTCCAGTCCCTTCGCTTGAATGGCTACTTGCGGCATCTCATCCTCTGAAAATATCGAATGGCTCAATCTTTAAGACTCTTCGGATCCCCACATAGCTCGAAATTCCCGCGATGACGGCAACCATGCCAAACCCGAGCGCCAGATTCGTGTAAGTAACCATGGCGGCATAGCTGGGGAGCCTCAACCTTGCCAGCCAAATCAAAAGTACACACAGCCCGACGCCAAGACCGTACCCGGTGAATGCCGTGAACGTGGCCTGGAACAGTATCATGCCCACCAGGTCACGACTTTTTGTGCCGATTGCCTTCAACGCACCAAACCGTTCCAGGTTTTCGAGAATAAAGGTGTAGAACGTTTGACCGGAAATCGACAGGCCGACAATGAAACTGATTACGGTCATAATCAGGATGTTGGTTCCTCCGCCAGTTTGGTAGATGAAGAAGTCCGCGGTCTTCTGCATGAACTCCTCTTTGGTCCGGGCGCGGTAGCCCAGCGCCTCGACTTGCTGCTTGATCCGAGGTATGTCGCTCGCGCTCTTTGGCTCTACGAGCACGTAGGAGATGGTGTATCGAGGATTCGGAATGTACTGAACGGCTCGCTCGTAGGTCGTGTAGAGGGTAGGGCTTCCATAAAGACCGGAACTCGCGACCTTGGCAATGCCGACGATGACCGCTCGGTGGTCGTTCAACTCGAGCTCGGAGCCGATGTGAGGATTCTCGAGCTTGGAGAACTCGGCATCCTGTACCACGAGGAATCCATTCTCTGCGTAGATGTCTTCGATCTTTCCCTCAACCAGTTCGGGTCTCCCAAACAGGCTGGTGTCGTCCAATCCAACCACGGTGACAGATTGATACGTTCCGTCAGCAAGCTTCACCAACGCTCCTCCCGAATACAGGGGAACAGCGTATTTCACACCCTGCATGCTTCGAACTGCGTCCAAGACGTAGTCTGGCATTCCGACCGAGTTCGCCACCGTTTGCACGGCAGGATCCATGACCCACATCGAGGCGCCAATGTTGATGACCGTGGCGGAGGCGTGATTCAACACTCCGATGAACATCGAGGTGATGAACATCATCAGAAACACGGCAAAGGTGATGCCGAGCAGGAGTGCGGTGAACTTCGCCTTGTCGTTTACGAGCAGCTTGTAGGCGAGCTTGAGGATTCCGTTCACTGTCAATTCCGTGCATAAGTATGTGCACGCCAATGACCCCGGCGTCGTCGACCGCTTCTAGAGGTCGTTCCTCCCTCGATTCAGGCAGTTAGGCGATCAACCCCGCGGAGACAATGCACTCCGTTCTCGGTCCTTCCGCTAGCGGATCGGCGTTTTTTCGTCGTTGTGACGATGACGGTTCGCCTCCCGCCCGTTCGGCATTAAAAGAGGGTCGGCGCAACTCTATGCAGTGCAACGATTTTCGCTGGTGGCATGGGCTCACGATTTGGCTTATGAACTGCACTGTGACAGATGCGCCCTAGTAATTAAGGAGGGGTTATGGAAGGTCTAGTAAGGACGCTCGATTTCGTTTTCGGCTGTCATCACGGCAATCTGAGCCGCGTGTTCACGCTTGAAGGTCGGAGCTACCGTGTGTGCTGTGATTGTGGCGCGAAGTTCGACTATTCACTGGAGAACATGTGCCTCGGCCATCGCGCAGCGCGGAGCCCGAGATTTGCATGGCTGCGAATTGCCTGAACCAAGGAAGGGTCTTATGAACGTGCATTCGGTTCTGGCCGACAGTCTTCAAAACTCGCCAAGCAAGCCAATGCAGCCGATCAGGCTCAAACTGTTCGTTGTTCCCGCGAAAAAAGTGAAATAAAAGGCGGCAATCGAGGCAGTGAAGCAGTGGCACTACAAACCATTCCGGCTGAATGGGGTGCGTGTAGAAGTAGAGACGATAGTGGAGGTTACGTTCCAGTTGACGCAGTAAGTAACGAAGCAAAAGGAGACATGATGCTGCGAATAACGATTGAAGAGAAAGACAACTTTATCCGATTCCGCCTCGAAGGCAAGCTGATCGGCGAATGGGTGAAGGAACTCGGACGAGCCTGGATTTGCGCCAAGAACGCCAACCATGGGGCACGGTTCAAAATCGATCTGCGCGGCGTGACCTTTGTGGATGAGAAGGGCAAAGCTCTTCTCGAAACCATGGCCTCTGAGGGTGCCGAACTCGTCGCGGACACGCCCATGATGACATCGCTCGTGCATAGCATCGTGGAGCACCTGAAAATGGAGCATGCGAATCGATAGTCAAGAACGAGGCACACCATGATCAGTACAGAAACGATCGGGACTGGCAAAACCACTCCAAGTACCAGCATTTCGTTCAAAAGCATCCTCTGCGCAACCGACTTTTCCAAAGTCGCGACCAAGGCGCTCGCTTACGCAGCGTCCATCGCCCGGGCTCATCATGCCAAGCTGCATGTTGTTCATGTGCTTCCCGAGGAAGCGCCGCCGCAAATTCCACTCGAACCTTTGCCGGCAAGCATGGACCGGAGTTATGTGGAAGCCCAAGCGAATATGCACCTCCTCGATCAGGAGAAGTCCCTGCTTGATCTACCGCACGAAGACATTCTAGAGAGGGGGCCGATCGAGAAAGTCATTGCGGACTTGATTCGGCGGAATAACATCGACCTGCTTGTGCTAGGCACCCATGGAAGGGGTGGATTGAACAAATTCCTACTGGGCTCGGTCGCAGAAGAATTATTCCGCACTGCCAGTTGCCCGGTATTGACCGTGGGTGCCCACGTTCCGGATCCACGCGAGATTGGATCAGCGATGCGCAGCGTCCTGTTCCCAACCGACTTTGAGGAGCCGTCTCGAACCGCTTTGCCCTATGCGATCTCCATTGCGAATGGAGATGCCGGCCGCCTGATTCTGCTGCACGTAATCACGCCCAGACCTGTTCCTCCTCATCTTTCCTGGGAAACTGTCAGCAAGCTTTCTGAGAAACGGCAGTTGGAGAGTCTGGATACAACCCGTCGGCTGCGCTCCTTAATTCCCGAAGATGCGAATCTGAGGTGTGATGTTCAAGATCTGGTGTTATTCGGCCTCGTGCCAAAGGGAATTGCGGATGCTGTAGCCAACTGTCAGCCAGACCTGATCGTCATGGGGGTGAAAAAGCTGGTGGCGCCCCGCGCCTCGGCTCACCTGTGCTGGTCAACCGCCCATCAGGTCGTCTGCAAGTCACAGTGTCCGGTTCTGACGGTAAGGCACTGATGAATGCTTGCGACAGAGATGCCAGAACGGGTGAAGTGGAGACTGAGATGAAGAAGACAGAAAAGAAGCCGCCAGCGAAGGATGGGCCGCGACGGTGTGTTGTTTGTAAAGCTCTGGCTACGCTACGAGTGGGAGAAGATCCCACCTGCGAGGACCACGTAGCCCTGATCTATGAGCGCCAGATTGAAAGCGACGCCCGGCGCCACTTGGCGATCCCTGAGCCATTGCCGGGGTGAAGCGAAATGGATGAGTATAAAAAAACAGAAACGCCGTTGCGACCAACACTGTTGCCCCCATGCGGGTCGTGTGATCACGAAGCCGACGAGCATATCGGGCCCGAGCGGATATGCCACATCTGCGGAGACACGTACCAGGATCCTGCGGAAAACGATGTGCCGTCGAGTGCTTTGTGGGGAGAGTAGAAGCCATCTTGCCTGCCGAACGCGCTCATCCTGCGTCTCCCGGAATTGACGAGTATCTCCGTAAGCGGTTGATGCCGGTGGAAGGCGCGATTCCCCACCTCGCCGGCATCGACATGTATGGCAATTCCATTCCGGCCGGAAGCGTGGGTGGCGACATCTTCGAGTACATCAATTTTCAGCAGCGATACAACATCGACGGGCGCATCGCGCATGCCCGAACGTTGTCAAAGGAATACCTGGAGCCTCTTGCCGAAGGAGCAACTCCTCGAAACGAAGTCGATCTGCATGTGCAGTGGCTCAAGTCGAAATCCGGTTACACCGCAGCCGACATTACTGCGTATCGAAAAGCGAAGAGCTCAGAACAGCTGAGGATCGCCGAAAATCTGCGATCACTCTATGACACCGCGGGACTGCTCTTGGTCGATGCTGAAGGCCACGGCCTCATTGCAGCCAAGATTGCGTCAACCGTGCACGATACGTTTCAGGCGTTCATGCTCTCCGAACTCGACCGGACCGGGGAAATCACTACCGAACTGTTCGAGAAACTGAACCTCAGGCTGGCGCGGTCGGTGACTGCGCGCAATGCCTTGGGATGGAGCGAGGATGGGACCGCACGCGAAATTGCGACCATGCTCTATGGCGAGATTCGCCCCACCGGGCATTTCCGCTTTGTGAACTTCGGGCATCCGCCACCGCTGGTCTTCTCCGCGAAATATGGAAAGTTCATGGAGATTGACAAAGCCCGCATGGTGCAGTTCCTGGCTCTCGGACTCGAAATCCCAGAAGACCATCCCGACCGCAACAAGTACATTTCTCTGAAGCTCAGGAAAAGACAGATAGATTACTCCGACATCGGAGAGATCAGACTCATGGGCAGGGGAGATCTGCTTTTCCTGTATACGGACGGTGTCTATGACGGTAGCGACGAGGGGGTCCGAAAGCAGATAGAAGGAATTATTGTGGCCTGCAGGGAGCAACCGGCCAAGACCGTGTGCAATGCCATCTTGGATTACGCAGTGAAGAAAGATGAGCGGCTTCGGCAGATGGGGTACAGCGACGAGGTCGACGACAAAACGGTGCTCATCATTCGACGTTCGTAATGGAATCACCGCCCAATCGTTGTTTTCAGAAAGGGGGACGTTCGTTCAGAACATAGTCGTTATGGCTACCTCAGACAAGAACTCTTCTCGGATTCGTTTCGCAGCCTTTTCTCTGATTTTATCCGGAATATGCTTTACATTGTTCCCCGCGGTTCGGCCGTTTTTCGACGAGTCCTCCCCGCAGGCAGCGGTCTGGTTCGGCTCCAATCGTTGGGTCTTTGCTCACTCGCTCGGAATGAGCGGTTTCATTTTGTTCGTGCTGGGACTTCTAGGCGTTTACATGAGTCTCCGGCAAACAAGTGCCGATCGCGGTGCGGACTGGGCGCTCGTGCTCAGCTGGATAGGTGCAGGCTTGACCCTTCCGTTCTTTGGAGCCGAAGCCCTCGCCCTGCAGGTCATCGGCCGCGCCGCAATCAGTCAAAATAATCCGGGTCTGCTCCCGCTTGTTAATTCGGTTCGCTTTGGGGTTGGACTCCTATTCATCGGTAGTGGACTGGTCTTGATCGCGCTGGCTGCAGTCGTTCTCGCGTTCGCGGTTTGGAATTCGGAGATTCTTCCCCGGTGGAGTGCCGTCCTGATCGCGATTGGTTTCGCGGTCTACGCTCCCCTGTTGAGAGGCGCCCCGGGTTTTCAGGCCATGCGAATTGCAGATGGCGTATTGATTCTGGTTGGCTGCACCTGGCTTGCCTGGGGAATGGTGAAGTGCGATCAGAATAGACAGCTCGGCCCCAACTAAATAATCCTTGAATCCCATCTGCGGCCTTCAGGGTACCTCGGCGCTCGCAGAAGCATTTACCGCACCTTCGAGCAACGCCCTCGCAAGACGCGAGTCGTCATTCCGACGTTATTTCATCGTTCTCTGGCACACTCATCGTAGTGTCCATCCCACCTTCTGGCAGCGATGCCTTCTCGCTACAATAACTTAGATCCATCCACAGAAAGCGCTGATATGGCGGCCTGCATGCAATTCCCGCCGGTGCGGTTGAGCAACTCACGATCGCCGAATGGCGAGCCGTGCTGGCTCCTCAGATGCGCTCGAAAGCGTCGGAGCGTGACTTGGACCGGAGCTCTTGAACAACCGGAGTCGTGAACATGAATATGGCGATTGCAGACGGAGATGGGTTCCGGATTCGTCGCATTCTCGCAGCCATTGATTTTTCGGAGTCTTCAGAAAAGGCTCTCCGTCACGCCATCGCGATTGCCCGCAGCTACCGGTCGAACTTTCACCTCGTACACGTGGTCTCACCGCTCGCTTTCCTGATGGTCGGTCCCGACGCGGTCGCGATGGCTGCCGAGGCGGCGTCGAGAGATATGAAGCTCCTTGAACAACGACTCTCAGAATCGGAAGCGTTCGTTGATCTTTCCCACAAATCCACGATAGCCCAAGGAGAAATCTGGCAGGAGTTGCAGCAAATCATCGACGCACAGGCGATCGATTTGGTAGTGATTGGTACCCACGGGCGAAACGGGCTACGCAAAATTGCATTCGGTTCCGTCGCCGAAGCCGTTTTCCGGCACGCTACTTGTCCCGTGCTCACGGTGGGACCTTGCGCTCCCGCCGATCCACCACTCCACGCTCAGGTGCGGCACATTCTCTACCCGACGGACTTTTCCGCCGAATCGTCCAAGGCGGCCAGTTATGTCGTGTCGCTTGCAAGGCAGCATCAAGCTCGGCTGACCATAGTTCACGTTGTCGAACCCAACACCGGGGACGTCAACGAAGCCGAGGAGAAGGCATTCGAAATGCGTTTTCGACGCCAGGCATCCCGGGAGTTTCCCCAGAACTGGACTTTCCGGGCTCAGTTGGGTGCGGTCGACCAAACGATTCTTGAACTCGCAGATCAAGGTCGCGTCGGCCTGATCGTGTTAGGCTTACGCTCCCCGCGTTCTTTGGTACATCCGCATGGCTGGCCTCACGCCTACAAGATTGCCTGCGAAGCCTGTTGTCCTGTACTGACCATCCGTTGTTGCGGCGGAGTTAAAGTGTGAGGCACGAACTCCGACTCCGACGGTCAACAGCGACGGTGTTATTAGCGGCTGAAAGGCGGAGACACACATGCTCAATATCACCATGCACAATGAACCGGATCTGGCGACGTTTGAACTTGAGGGAAAGTTGTCCGGTGCGTGGGTGGATGAATTCCAACACTGTTATCACATGCTCTCTGTCTTTCCTCACGAAAAGTCAGTCGTTGTTGATCTCAGCGGAGTCACCGCAGCGGATGGGGCGGGAGAGGATCTATTGCTTCAAATCCGACAAGACGGGGCGCAGTTGGTAACCGGCAAGCCCCCGAGCGAAATCACCTTGGAGCAACTTCGACGCCTGTGCCCTAGCTTGGTCAGCCCTCCTCCTGCCAGACAGAAGCAGACAGCAAAAAGTAAAACGGTTAAGGCACCCTCGTCCGCCATCTTCAGCAACATTCTGTTTGCGACCGATTTCTCGCCAAGCGCCTCCTATGCTCTGCCCTACGTAGTCGCGGCCGCTTCTCGATACGGCGCCAACATCTATGTGGGCCATGTGATTCCAAGCGAAGCTTACATGCTGGTAGAGCCAGAGAAGAGAGACGCCTCATTGAGGCGGGCGCAGAATTATGTAGCGCCGCAGATGTCTGCTCTGACCGCAAATCCAAGTCTCAGAGGTCTATCCTGCACGGCTGTAGTGGCCCACGGAGAAGTCTGGCCCAAGCTCGCTGAAATGATTGCCAAGCACGGCATCGACTTGATTGTGATTGGAACCCGCGGCCGGCGCGGCGTCCGCAAACTGCTGCTCGGCTCTGTCGCAGAGGAAATATACCGCTTGGCAGATCCGCCGGTTTTGACGGTCGGACCGCGTGCCGTTAGCAGCAAAAGCAGGGCGGTGAGTCTGAAGCGCATCCTTTATGCTACGGATCTTTCGCCAGAGTCAGTATCGGCAATGGACTATGCGTGGTCTCTCTCCACGGAGTTTCAGGCGCAGCTCCTGGTTGCCCGCATAGAAGAAGGCGATCAGGGCATCCCCAAAGCCAACGTCGAGCTGAGAGAGTTTTTTGAGGCTTGGGAAAAGGCGAAGGGCCTCAAGGAGTCTCGGGGCCTCCCGCCAGAATTCCTGGTGGAAGCGGGCTCCCCAGCGGACCGGGTTCTTGAGATAGCATCCGAGCAGCGGGTGGATCTGATCGTCCTGGGCATACGCGCTGTCAGCTTTACCGAGGCTCGGGTCCTCGCGCACTTGGCCGGCAGGACGGCCGACAAAATCGTCGCGGGATCGTCGTGTCCGGTCCTGACCATCCGTCAGAAACCTCGAAGCCACCCGACTCGGCGTGGGTAACAGTCCGCTTCACCGCGGCTGGCTGTGGGGCCTCAGGGACCGGGAGCAGCTCTAACCAGTGCGTGCAAGGGAACTGGGCGCTATGGGTTCGCGCTCAGCAAAAACCGCTTTGGCAAGAAATATTCCATTCAGGGCGGCTGGAAAGCCCGCGTAGACCGCCATCTGCATGATTGTTTCGATTATTTCCTGGCGGTTGCATCCGACGTTGAGTGCTGCATGCAGATGCACCTTCAGTTGAGGCGCTGCATTGCCCATCGCAGTCAGGGCTGCTATCGTCGCCAACTCCCTCGTACGGAGGTCGAGCCCAGGACGGCTATAGATATCTCCGAAAGGGAATTCGATCAGGTATTGCGCCAGATCAGGAGCAATGTCCGCCAAACTGTCTATGACTTTCTTCCCTTGCTCGCGGTCGATTTCCGATAGTTTGCTGAGACCTCTTTGATAGCGTTCGTTGCTCGCCATTTTTTGCCCTCCTTGATGTTTCTTCTCGAGGATTGGAGAAAGCTGTCTCGTGCGTGCAGAGGGATGCTCAAGCTACACGACCGAGCAGAAGCGCACTGATTTCCGGTTGTCGATGGCTCCACTTCCAAGATTCGTTTTGCTGCCGACGCGCGAGAGTTCGTACATTTTCTGAAGATGGAAGAGCATTTGCTGCGCAGATTTTCGGAGAAGGCGCGAATCGTTGCGCTGCCGTGCCACGAGCAAGGCGGTCGCATGCAGCTCATAGAGGCACTTGTGCTCGGCGAACCGGTCTCGCCGAAGCAATTGCTCAATCTGCATCAATTCCGGCAAAGCTTTTTGCGGGGTCATTCGTTTTTCCTTTCTTCCTAGTTACCGATCAAATCAGCGATTTGACGCGGTTGCGCTCGCGCCCAATCGGGCCCTGTATTTCGAATAGTCAGGCACGAGTCTCTCGTAGATGCTCGACAGCGATGCGCAGCAAGGCTTTGACATCGGGATCGTGGGGCTGAGGCTCCAGAGGATCCCAGAGAAAAATCACGAAATCGATCTTGCCTTCGGAGATTCTCGATCCAATCTGTTGATCGCCGCCCAAATGGCCCGCTTTCAAGACTCGTGACGTCGAGCCCCAGTTTGCTCTTGAGAACCGGCCGGTCGTTTGCCGTCGCATAGAGGGAGTGTCCTGCGAGCAGCTTGCAATTGAATTTGGCCCAGTCAAAGAGCTCTTCCTTTTTATTGTCGTGCGCCCCCAGGGCAATCTTCTTCTTCACGCCCATGGCAATCGTTTTGTGAATCACTGGCTTTCTCCGATCTGGTCTGCAACAGTTCGATAGAGCTTTTCTGGATCTTTAATCCAGGATGAAGTCCTTCGGCGGATTGACCCTCGTCGAGACTTCCGGTCGCGCCGGGCGCATCTAAAAGCAAAGTGCCCGGAGATCGTTCGATTGGTCGGAATCTTGGGAGTCGAACCCACACGGGAGGTATTCGTTACCTGCTCGCCCAAGCACTTTACCCGCTGTTGATTCCGGTACTGATCCGGGCACCTTGCCTCTACTCAAGCTCCGACTGCGACAACAGTCTCGTCGGGCGCCACGAGCGTTTGCTCATTCTTTTCGACCAGTTCGACGTCGATGGTGACCGAAATCTCGTCACCCACCATAACCCCACCGGTTTCCAATACCTGGTTCCACTTCAGCCCGAAAGCCTTTCGATTTAGCCGTGCGGTCGCCGATGTGCCTCGGCGCAGGTGTCCCCACGGGTCTTTCACTGCCGGGGAGAGAGAACTGGCGAGCAAGCTTACATTTTTGGTGACACCATGGATCGTCAAATCACCGTGGATTTTGTATTTCCCCCGGGGTGTTTTCTCGATGCTTGTCGACAAAAACGTGATCTCTGGATAATGCGCCGTGTCGAGGAAATCGGCGCTCTTGAGGTGTGTATCGCGGTCCGGTTCGCGCGTGTTAACGGAGGTCGCGTCGATGGTGGCGCTGACGCTTGTGTTGGCGAGATTCTTCTCGTCGAAGCGCAATGAACCGGTGGCGACTTTGAATTCGCCCCGCACCTTTGAAATCATCATGTGCCGTACCGAGAACTGAACGCTAGTGTGAACAGGATCGATTTCCCACACTGTAATGTCATTTGCCGAAACTACCACTGTGCCAGCCATTCTTTGCCTCCTCGAAAATCACGCCGCCTTATCGGATGCGGCCTAAGCGTTCCACCAGGGATAACGCAGGTGATCTGCCAAAGAACAACGGCAATTGTGCTCGTGCTTAACCTAAACAGGGAGCAGGCATTAAGGGAATGCGAGGGGCTTTGCTGTCCACACGATTGCGCAGTGTAGCTCGTCGCTTCGACGGAATGCCGTCATTCCGATTTTCGGCGCTGAGCCGTGTAGCCCCTGCTCCAGTTCTCTACTTCTCTCTAGCAGTATTTCTCAAGCACAGTTTTACCAGCGACTCGGCGCGAGAGTTAGAGCACCGTCGATCCCCTTCGCATATCCGTGACGTGTATAATGTGCGACCATTGCCCGTCCAAGCTGAAAAATTATCTGGGGTCGGCCGCCGAGATCTGAAGATGAATAGGACCGAACGAGCTGCTTCTGCGAGTCGCGGCCAAATGAACGACGAACATATTCCAAGAGCAGACGCTCACATTTTTCGAGATCCCCGGATTCGGTCTGTCGAGTGGCGCGACTTGGCGGCGGTCAACCGCCTCGAAGTTCTCTGCGAACCATTGCTTCCCGCGATCTGGCTCGCTGCCTCCCTTGTCTTGGCATGGAGCGGCCATTACATCGTGGCCCTTACGTTCTCGTTCGTGTTCTTTCTCACTGGTCTGCGACTCGTTCATAATGCATTTCATTCTGCGCTGGGATTGTCGGGTGGCGCTACGAGTGTAATTCTTTGGATCATGAGTGTGCTGATGCTGGGATCCATGCACGCTGTCCGGTTCAATCATCTGCGCCACCATCGGTTGGCGTTGGGCGAGGGCGATATAGAAGGTCGGAGCGCTGAAATGCCGGCCTGGGGCGCTCTGCTGTTCGGTCCGGTATTTCCGGTTCTCTTGCACAGCACTGCACTCCGATATGGCGACAGAAAGTTGCGGTGGACTGTGGCCGGTGAATTATTGTTGAGCGCGGTGTGGATCGCGCTGGTTTTCGCAGTGTGGGGTAACAGGACGCTTCGTTATCACGTGAGCGCCATGTTGGTCGGTCAATGCCTGACCGCGTTCTTCGCGGTATGGACCGTTCATCACCATTGCGATCGCACGCATTACATAGCCAGAACCTTGCGCAATCGCGTGAAGAACTGGATCACGTTCAATATGTTCCTGCACATCGAGCACCACCTTTTTCCGCGAGTGCCAACTTGCCATCTTCCGGAGCTCTCGCGCCGTATCGACAGCGTGGCGCCCGAACTGAAGAGCAAACTCGTCTTCTGATTCAAAGGATAGTCGCTACCGTCCGCGACTCTGGGGGATTCATCATGCATCTACAGTTGCCAACCTGGCTGACCGTGTTAGCGAGATTGCTCTTCGTCGGTTACTTCGTCTCGATGGGCATGAGTCACCTTCTCGCTTTTCAAACGCATTCTGATCATCTTGCCCGCAAGGACGTGCCACTACCGCGCATTGCCACCGTGGTTACGGTGCTGATGATGGTCGGCGGAGGCCTTCTAGTGTTGTTTCACCCGCGGGGATGGCTCGGCCCAGCCCTGCTGTTTGGCATCATCTTTCCCGCGCCGTTCTACCTCCATCGTTTCTGGAAAGAGACTGAATGGTATATGCGCCTCAGCGAGTTCGCTCACTTTATGAAGGATCTTTCCCTCGCCGGAGCCGCACTGCTTCTGATTTCGGGTCCGCTTGCACTGTGATGCGTGTATATCCGAGAGAAGTGCAGCCACAGACCAGGGGCGCCTCTTGAACTGGATCAGGAGTTCGATTTTCCTTTCAGAGCTTCGGACGAGGCGATGATGTCAAGCAACTCTGAGGTGATCGAATCCTGCCGGAGTTGCCGCGATTCGCTCGTCAATGCGCGGAGGCGGTCCTCAATATTTTTTTCTGCCACTTGCATAGAGGCTAGGCGGCTGGCATTCTCGCTGGCCAGCGACTCAGCGAACGCGCGAAAAAGAGAAACAAACAGATACTCACGAACTAGCGCCTGAAACAGCTGGGTTTCGTCCATCGTGAACATGGGGACGACTTTGGATGGCCAAGGTCTGGCTTTCAGTCCGTTGATCCATTCCAGATCGACCGGCAACAACCGGACCCCTACCACACGGTACCAGGCCCCCGATACCGGCCGAGCGTAGAACAAGACGACTAGTTCAATGGCGCGTTTTGAGTGCCACTCCTCGATCCGGCGTAAGACTTCCTCCACGGCTGCCGTGATCCCGGGAACCGAAGTCGGAACTCGCACCGACGCCTCCACCCGCCGGCCCAGACTATCCAGTTGGGCCGCAGCGCGCTCACCGACTGCGATCGTGATTTGGCTCTCGCGCCGGATGAACAGCTTCTGCAACGCTCGGGAAGCATGAGATACCACCTGGTCATTCAACAGACCACACATCCCCTGATCGGATCCGAAAACAACGGCTGCGAGCTTTCGACCCGGCGCGTACTTTGGCGGCATCGCATGAGACGGGAGTCGTCGTAAGGCTACCTGCAGACCCATTTCGATTGTCCGGTTATATTCGGCGACAGCTTGCGCCGAGCGCTCGTACTGCCGGATATTCACTCCTGCCAATGCCTTCATGGTCTTTACTACGGACTGAAGCTCTCCGGTAATAGCGATGGATCGTCTTACTGACTCGGCGGTGTCCATACCACTCCGATCACCTCTTTTGCGAGGTTCACTAAGGATTCCCGGTCGTCCGCGCTGAGTTTCTGAGCATCGTCAACCGACTTACGGAGTAACGGCAGCCGGTCGGTCAGAATCCGGCGAAGCCGGGACGACGCTTCGGCGATACGATCCGGAGGCACATTGTCGAACAGACCTTCGGTTGCCGCCAGCAGAATGGCAAGCTGCTCAATCGCGGAGAGAGGATCGTATTGGGGTTGCTTGAGCGCTTCGCGAACCGCGCGACCCCGCGCCAGGGTTTGTCTGGTCCTCTCATCGAGGCGCGATCCGAATCGGGAAAACACCTCGAGTTCTTCGAACTGCGAATAGAACAAACGCAAATCTCCGGCAACCGCTCGATAAGCAGGAAGTTGTGCCTCGCCACCCACGCGGGATACGGATCTTCCGACATCCACGGCCGGAAGGATGCCCTTCTGAAACAGTTCGGGAGTCAGGTAAATCTGTCCGTCAGTGATGGAAATCAGGTTGGTCGGGATGTAGGCGGAGATGTTCTGTTCTTCCGTCGCAACAATGGGCAATGCCGTCAACGACCCGCCTCCCAACTCCTTTCGGAGGTGTGTCGACCGCTCCAGCAGTCGCGAGTGAATATAAAAGATGTCGCCAGGAAAACTTTCCCGGCCCGGGGGTCGGCGCAACAGCAGCGACAATTCACGATAGGCGCGGGCGTGACAGCTCAAATCGTCGAACACCACCAAAGCGTCCCGCCCCTGACGCATGAAATACTCGCCCACTGCGGTGGCGGCATAAGGAGCCGCGTACTGCAGTCCCGGCGGCGCATCCCCGCCAGCAACCATCACAATCGAATATTGCATGGCATCATGGCGACGCAGGTCGGCGATCACATTGGCAACGGACGAACTGCGTTGCCCGATCGCGCAGTAGATGCAAAAAACGTCTTTGCCCTTCTGATTGAGAATGCAGTCTACGGCGATTGCGGTCTTGCCAGTCTGGCGATCCCCGAGAATGAGTTCGCGTTGGCCGCGACCCACTGGAATCAGGGCATCCACCACTTTTGTCCCTGTAGCCAGAGGCACGGCTACCGGAGCCCGATCCATGATCGAGGGTGCATCACACTCGATCGACGCCCGCTGGTGCACTTTTAGTGGCCCGGCATCGTCCAGCGGCCGCCCGACCGGATCCACAACACGCCCGAGCAAAGCTTCCCCTACCGGGACATCCAAGACCCTATTGGTGCGCCGCACCTCGGATCCCGATTCGATGCTGCTGCCGTCATCGAGAAGAATCACGCCCACTTCATCCGGGTCAAGATTGAAAGCCATCCCCAGTAGATTGCCTTCAAAGCGAACGAGTTCTTCTGACTTCACGTTCGGTAGCCCTTGGACGCGCGCGATTCCCTGACCAATGTAGGTCACGACACCATATTCTTCGAGCGTCAACTGCGCGGACGGCTTGCCGGCCACATCCTGAATGACCTTCATCGTGTCATTCAGGATCGCGTTCAACGGGCCGAGATCATTCATCGCTGGTTCTTCCTTCAGCTTGCCGCCACCTGATATTCAGCTTCTGTCTTGCGATCCAGCGCTTCTTTCAGATTCTCTTCCAGACGATCCAGGTAGCTTTTCGAACTCCACCCAATCTTTTGGCCGTTCCCGCACAGTTCGAGACCCCAAGCCAACGCCGGGTCGACTTCAAAGTGCAGATGCAGGACCTCACCGAGTTGCTTTTCAAGAGCCGTCTGGATGTTATGTCGCGTTTCCTCCGACAATTGACTCGCACTCTTGAGGACCGCATCATCGTGCATGAGCTCGCGGAGGAGCTTGAGATCGAATCCTTTGAGCCTCTGGAGAAAAGTCTCAATAGCGCGCTGTTGCAAATCACTAGACGCCAAATCCGTCAGCACCTGGCGCACGATAGTAAAAATTTCGGTGGCAGATCGACGCCTGACTTCAACCAGAAATGCGGTCTTTTCATGTTCCAGGTCGCTGCGCCAGAGCGTCTCGCTTTTCTCAACTGATTTGCGGGCCTCTTTGACCATCTCACCGCGCTGCTCATCGGCCACCTTTCGGGCCTGAGTCATCAACTCTTCCTGCTTCTGCTCCTGGTCGCGTTCCCGGGCCTTTACCTGCTCCATCATTTGCCCGGCAGCCTTGTTCTTTTCTTCGGCCTGCTTGATTTCGGCGGCGATCCGCTTTTCGCGCTCATCGACCACGCGCAGCAGTCTTCCCCAGAGAAAATGCTTCGTGAGGGCGACCAACACCAGGAAGTTTATGACTTGAGCGGCGACAGTGAACCAATCGATGAGCATGACCTTAACCTCCGCTCTTCGAGGTCACGAAAGTCCAGAACGGGTTGGTGAAAATCAGGATGATCGAAATCACCAGGCAATAAATAGCAATGGATTCGATCATGGCCAGGCCGATAAAAAGAGTCCGGCTGAGCGAACCCGCTTCATCCGGCTGCTGGGCAATCGAACCCAGAGCCTGAACGATCGCCCTGGCCTCGCCTATGGCAGGGGCGATCGAACCGATGACCATGCACAGAGTTGCTGCGATGATCGAGGTCATGCCAATTATGCTCACGTTATTCATGTGCTCTTCCTTTCTGTTCGCTCTTCTGTTCGCTCTGCGATTGCACGGCTGCGGCGATGTAAACCATTGACAATACGGCAAAGATATAGGCCTGAATCAGGCCGGTCAGCAAGCCGAAAGCCTGCATAACCAAGGGGAAAAACAGGGGCGCGATTGCCAGCAGAACACCCACGAGCAGAGACTCGCTCATAATGTTTCCGAACAACCGAAGAGCGAGGGCCAAAGTACGGGAAGTTTCACTCAGCAGGTGAAATGGCAGCATCAGAAATGTTGGACGGACATAGTGCCGGAGATACTCCGCCACACCCTGTCTCAGAATTCCGAATACATGCACCGCGACTGCGACACAGATCGCAAGTGCCGCGGTAGTGGAAAGCGAAGCCGTGGGAGCATGCCATCCGGGAACCAGCTCAAGCAGGCTCGACACCGCGATCAGCAAAAAAATGGTCCCAATAAACGGAAGATATGTATCTGCCGCTTCGGGGCAAATCTCCCGGATCTGGCCACGAATTGTCACCACGATTCCCTCGAGGACGTTCTGCCAACGGGACCGGTGCAGGTCCGAGCTGTCCAAGTGTCGCGTGACCAGCCAAGAGACAACGGTAAGCAGTGTCATGAGGATCCATGTATAGAGGATCGTCGCGTTGAGGTGGACGAATCCATGCTTCCAATAGATTGTGCTATCCGGCGTGATGGGCATTGGGTCCCATCCTTTCTGGCATGACTTTCCAAACTGCGATCCGTCCCATCAGAAATCCGACGAGACAGACCGCGACGTACTCCCAACGGGTTTTCATAAGAAACAGCAGGCTCACGAGCACGACCAGGGTCCGAATCCAAAAACTGCCCAGCGCGAGGAGCATGGGATGCCGCGCCCGCGGGAGAGAGCGCACGGTAAGCCATAATCCGGCATAGAAAAACAGTGCCAGCGCCATGCTCGCCAGCAGCCTCAAGAGGAGAGAGAATACATTCATCATTGATCCTTCTTGATACGCAACCATGCACTGGTACAGCCAAACGCCAACCCGGCCACCAACAGCATCAACGCCCAGGAAAACCGGCTCGGCCAGCGATGATCAATCCAGACTCCGGCCGCGACACCAATCAGTGTGGGCAACGCCACCGACCAACCTACAGTTCCGAGAATTGCAATTGAATTCCAGAAGCTATTCTTCTGCCGCCTTGCTCGCTCCGCTTGTATCTGCTTGGTTTGGACCTGCCGGATCATGCGTTCCGCTGCAGGCGACAGGTCTGGCCGTGATGTCCGCTCAGGCTTAGCCATGTTTTTCGAGCTCCAGGAGGCCGTGAACCAAATCGGCCTCAAGCTTTGTCTCGTAGGCCAGGCTCTTTTTGTCGCGCTCTTCCTGTGCCCGAAACTGCGATTCAACGTCCTTTTCGAGTTGCTCCAGGCTCGTGCCGCGGACTGCCGCCCGGGTCGAGACGGAAACATCCCGTCCGCACTTCACCAGAATGCCCTGATCAATTGCGAGGTACTCGTCCGGTTTGCCGACGGGCTGAAAAGTCAGAACGCTGGGCACCAGCGCGGTCACAAAATCGATGTGTCGGGGAAGCATCCCAAACCAGCCATTCGCCGCCTCGGCTTTGATCCGGGAGACTTCTTCCTGGAACAGGATCTGCGCCGGCAGCCGGACCGTGAGCTTCATGGCTTGCGAGCCTCATTCTTCTTCCGCGCCTCGTCGATCGTTCCGATCATGTAGAGGCTCTGCTCGGGAAAATCCGCGAACTCGTCATTCAGGATGCGCTCGCATCCATCCAGTGCATCCTCGAGTTTCACCAATTTGCCGGGCAAGCCGGAAAACTGTTCGGTAACAAAGAAAGGCTGGGTCAGAAAGCGTTCCAGCCTCCGGGCGCGATGAACCGTGCGCCGGTCGTCTTGGGAAAGCTCCTCGAGTCCGAGCATGGCCACGATATCCTTCAGTTCTTCGTAGCCAGCCAGCGTTTTTCGAATGTCCTGTGCGATGCGATAATGCCTGCTTCCCACCACTGAGGGAGCCACCATTTTGGATCCTGACTGCAGCGGATCGATTGCCGGATAGAGTCCTTCGCTGGCCCGCTTGCGTGACAATACGATCGAGGCCGACAGGTGACTAAAGGTATGCACGGCGGACGGGTCGCCAAAGTCATCGGCCGGCACGTACACGGCCTGGACCGAGGTGATGGAGCCAGTGGCCGTGTTGCAGATGCGCTCTTCTAAGTCAGCAAGGTCGGTTCCGAGCGTCGGTTGGTAACCGAGTCGCGAGGGAAGCTGGCCCATCAGCCCGGACACTTCCGAACCCGCCTGAATAAAGCGGAAGATGTTATCGATGAGAAGCAGCACGTCCTCGCGCGCGTCATCACGAAAGTATTCCGCCATGGTCAGGGCCGAATGCCCGACGCGAAAACGCGATCCTGGCGGCTCGTTCATCTGGCCAAAAACCAGCACCGTTCTATCGAGAACACCGGCAGCCTGAATCTCGCGGTAAAGTTCTTCTCCCTCACGGCAGCGCTCCCCGATTCCGCAGAAGATGCTTATGCCGCGTTGCTGACCGATGACGTTGTGGATTAGCTCCATGATGAGAACGGTCTTGCCTACTCCCGCCCCGCCGAACAAACCCCCTTTTCCACCGCGCTCAAGGGGCGCTAACACATCGATCGCCTTGATACCGGTGGCAAAGATCTCCGAGGTTTGCGAACGGCGCATCAGCGGGACTGACGGCGCGTGGATCGAACGCCATTCCCCGCCCGCCACCGGACCTTTGCGGTCGATGGTCTGGCCAAAAACGTCGAACATGCGCCCTAGGATCCGTTCACCAACCGGAACCTTCAGCGTTTCCCGAGTGTCAGTCACAGAAGATCCTCGAGACAGGCCGCGTGTGGTGGTTAGCGCGATGCCACGGACTGTATGAGCGTCGAGGTGGGAGATTACTTCAATCACTACCTGTCCCTGATCGCCTGTTTTCAAGACGTGATAGATCGAAGGGATGTGCTGGTCGAAACAGGCGTCCACAACACTGCCCCGGACGGCTTCTATTCTTCCGGTGTTCGCCGCAATCGTATCCATGAGACTACGTGCACCATGAGCAGTTTCATTGTTGAATACAGCAGGTGGGCTACCAAATCGGAGTTGCGACTGGCCGATGTAGTGTATGGCTAAGTTGAACTTGCGGGTTTGAGGCTCGTGAGCACCAAGGCATTCGCCAGACGGGATTCGTCACTTCGACGCCAGGTCGCCGTAAGGCGGAAAACCGACGCCGTCCTCTCTCCCAAATTACTGCGGGATCCTCCATAAATCCTTGCATTTGGCACCGTGCTGTCTCTGGCAGTTCGCATGCAAATCCCAAGAGTTCAGATTGCAGTCGAGACAAGGAACAATGACCGTGCGCTCTGAAGAGTTCGATTTCGTGCTCACGCTCGACGGAAATCAGCGGTCGTGCCCACCTCTCGCGAGGAGGATTAGGAATGATTCCTGCAAAAGGCAGCTTGGTTGACGCTTTGGAAGTGAATGGAATCGACCGTAGAAAATTCCTGCAATTTTGCAGTTCCATGGTGGCACTGTTGGCTCTCCCGGACCGGCTTACCGCTCAAGTGGCAACTGCTCTGGGTCAGAACCGGCATCCGGTACTGCTCTGGCTTGAGTTTCAGGATTGCGCTGGCAATTCCGAATCGATGTTGCGCGCCAGTCACCCCACGATCACCGATCTTGTTTTGAACCATTTTTCGTGGGAGTACCAC
>Ga0187805_10000151_pt1 | contig 20646 bp, 18 predicted proteins | sample NC_wetland_sal_i_6_FD_132965 | JGI IMG/M metagenome (GOLD analysis project Ga0187805, IMG submission 132965) | Wetland sediment microbial communities from Neuse River Estuary, North Carolina, USA - Control_5 | ecosystem: Environmental > Aquatic > Freshwater > Wetlands > Sediment | place: USA...
TACTACCGAAACGTGGATCGCAACTGGGCGCTCACGCCATTTCTCGACGGTGCGAAGCTTCTGCAACCGACAATCTTTATCGCCGGCGACAAGGATGCCGTAATCGAATTCTGGGACGAAGAATTCAACGCGCTGGAAACCAACGTCCCCAATCTGAAGAAGAAGGCGGTGCTCCCTGGTGCCGGCCACTGGACGCAGCAAGAGCGGCCGAAGGAGGTGAACGAGCTGCTCATCGGCTTCCTCAAAAGCCTCCAGCCGTCGTCGAAGAGGCGGCGGCGCTGACCCATGGCTGGAAGCGAGCGGCCATCGGCGCAGCCAGCCCACGCCGCCGCCCGTGAATAGGCGAAGGACCTCCTCCGCAAGTGAATCTGCTCGGTGAGCTCCTTATCGGCCTTTCGCCACCGAACTGTGCTCACTTCGATCCGCGCGGACCGTTGGGAGGCGGCGCTTCGCTCGACGCCTGTGCGAGGTCGCTTACGACCGCCGGGACCTCGTCGCCAAACACGTCGCTCAGGCCAAACGCCTTGCCCAGCCGGTTGAGTTCCTCCCTGCGGCCGGGCAGAGGCGCCTGAGCCTGGAGCATCTTTGCCTCGCCAAGCTCCTCGACGACGACCGCATCGCGCGCAAATGGCTGGCCGTGCTGGTTCAGGAAGAATCGCCTTTCAAACGCTACGCGTGGGCGCTGGCCCCCCGCTGCCGGATCCTCGGCCGGATAGCCCACCGTCTGAAGCACGAGGGTTTTGTAGGAGTCGGGCAATTTGAGCGCGCGCCTGAGCTTGCGGTCGTTCATTACGCCCAGCAGGCATGTGCCGAGCCCTTCCTCGAACGCAACCAGAGTCGCTTGAGCGATTCCCTGGCCGCAATCGAGTTCGGTGAAGCCGGTTGTCTTTACGCGCTCCCCGGCGGACTTGAAGAACGGGATCAGCGTGCTGTCGAGATAAGCGTGGCTCTTGGCCTTGTCGACGCCGAGCGCCCCCGCCTCGACCAATTCGTGCAGCCGGTCTCCCTGCTCGTTGACCGCCTGCCAGTCGAGACACCACACGATGATCACGGGCGCGGCGCGAAATTGAAATCCGCCGATCGCGGTGCCGACCGGCAGCGCCGCTATAACTTCCGCCGGCGCCGTCGCGCGCTCGATGACGACCGCTTTGAGCGCCTGCACATTGCCCCAGAACGAGGCCAGGCGCGCCGCCTCGAGCATTTTCTGGATCTTGGCGCGCTCCACTGGCTTGTCGGCCCGGAGAAAACGGATCGAGCGGCGTCTTCCAATGGCTTCCTTGAGCTCCATGCGATCCTCGTTGCAGCCCTTCGCTCAACGCGATGATGCGGCGAGCGTGTCCAGGAATCGTTTCTTTGCCCAGCCTTCGCGCAGCGGCGCGATGAAGAAAATCTCGGCGTTGCGCGCCTCGAAACGCCACACGCCCGCGTCGCGCCGGTAACGATCGATGTAGCGGCCGGCGCCGACCACCGCCTCGCCGGATGTCTGATCGACCGCGGTAAGTTCGAAGTAGCAGTCGCCTGACGCGCGGTCGCCGTCGATGGCGATGCGATGGTTGTGGACCGTGTGCGCCATGTCGCGCAGCGCAGCCGGAACGACGACGGAGAAGAAATGCCGGACCTCGGCGCGCCCGCGCGACACGGTCGGCGCCATTCCCCCGCCTGCGCCGTGAAAGTCGCAGCACGCATCCTCGGTGAAGCAGCGTTCGACGAGTTCGGCGAAACGCCCGTCGTCCACGAGAAAGCAGTAAGTGGCCGCGAGTTCGCGAATCTGCTCGCGATCCTCGAGAGTCCGGAGTCGTTCTTCGCTGCTTGAGCCCATGGAGCCTCCGTCTTTGTTCCGTCTGCTCGGGTCGTGGCCGCGCGCAACCCTCTACAGCATCGAGGCCGCGATCAGGCCGAGGTAGTTGTTCTCGCCGTCCGCTATGGTCAGCGCGGTTGCGTCGCGCAGGAACATCTCGACCGGGTACTCGTGCGTCATTCCGCTGCCGCCGTGAAGCTGCACTGCCATCGTGGCGACCTTGAGCGCCGCATCGGTGCAGAAGACCTTCGACGTGATCGAGTGATCGATGCGTGCGGGCTCGCCGCGCGAAAGCCGCGTCAGGTTGTAAACGTAGACCTCGCGCGAGAGCGCGCGTGAGGCTCGAACCAGCGACGCCATGCGAAACAGGCGCGCACGCACCGATTGATGCTCGAAGATCGGCCGTCCGCCCTGGATGCGCGTTTTGGCATAGGCAAGCGCGCAATCAAAGGCCGCGCGCGCGACCCCGGTCGCGAGCGCCCCCACGCTCGCGTTGAACCCTGTGAGAGTGGTCTCGACGTGCGCCGGATAGTTTGCGCCCTCGGCGATCATGTAGCGGCGCGGGATGCGCACCTCGTCGAAGAAAATCTCACCCTGCGGCAGCGAGCGAAACCCATGCTTTTCGAGCGGCCGTCCATGCGACACTCCGGCGAGATTCAGCGGCACGATGCACACGCCGCCGTGGTCCAGCCGGTCGCTCGATCCGAGCTGCACGTTTATCACGCCGACGGTAGCGATCGGCGCGTTGGACACCCAGGCGGACTTCTGCCCGCTCAAGACCCACCAGTCGCCGTCGCGCCGTGCGATCAGGTTACCGCGGCCTCTGACTTTGAGGTCTGGCCGCATCACGCCAAGCTCATCAGAACCGTGCTCCGGTTCCGTAATCGCCCAGCATCCGATGGTCGAGGCATCGGTCTGGGCGAAGTAGGGCGCCGAGAACTCCGCGATCAACTCGGGATTGCCGGTAGCCAGCGCGGCTTGCGCAGGATAGGAAGCGAGAAAGATCACGCCGGCCAGCCCGGCGTTCCCCCACGCCAGCTCTTCGAGCACTATGTGCTCAGTTGCGGGCGCTGCCTGAAGGCCCCCGAACGCAGCCGGTGCGCGCATCTTCGTAAAGCCCAGCTGCGATGCCTGTGCGAGAGCCTTGTACAACGGCGAGCCTTTCGCGATCGCCGCCTCGGGCGTCATCCGGTCGATCTCGATCCCGGCGGGGCGGAGCACCTCGGAGGCGAACTTGCGCGCGGTCGCACGGATTTCAAGTTGCTCCGCGGTCAGATTCAGATCGTACTCAACGGGTTCGTTTACCTGTGCGTGCATTTCCATCGATGCGTGCCTCGCTCAAGCGATCTCGTTGCGCGCGCTCAGGTGCGGATCCAACCGCATTCAGGAAGGCGCATGCTCATGCCCCCTTCGGGGCGATCTCGATGAACCTGGTCTTGTGGGTGCTGCGTTCGAGCTGATTCGGTTCGAGCCAGAAAATTGTCGGGGTGAACTTCAGCCGCTCCTTGAGCGCCTTTACGATCTCAGCCTCCAGTTTGGCCAGTGCCGACTTGGGGATATCGGCTCCGCGCTCGATCCGGAGTTTTAGCGGCGGAACCACGCGCGGCGGCGGCTCGTCGAGCGCGATCCGGAACTCGCCCGTGACGCGCGGGATGAAACCCGAGATGACGGCGTCGATCGCGGCCGGATAAACGATTACGCCCTTGACCTTGAGCATATCGTCCGAGCGCCCGACGATCCGATAACGAAAGCCGGTCAAGCCGCACGGGCACGGCGATACGGTGACGCGATGGATGTCACCGAGAGAGAGCCGCGTCCATCCGAACCCGCCACCCACTATCGAGGTGAATACCGCTTCGCCCTCCGCGCCGTCGACCATCGGGACCGGCTCATGCGTGCCGGGATCGACCAGCTCGTAGATGCAGAGATCGTCACCGACCCAGTGCATCCCCTGGTACTCCGGCCAATCGCACGACACGCCAAGTCCCGCGCCCAGATCGTATAGCTTCGCGCCGTACGCCGATTCGATCCGCGAGCGGACCTCCGGGATTCCGGCGCCTGGCTCGCCCCCGCACAACAGGGTCTTGATGCCCAACGAAGAGATCGGCGCACCGAGCGTTTCGGCGGCCCGCTCGATCAGATGCTCCGCGAGCGACGGCGTGCAGGTGAGTACGTTGGCGTGGAAAAAGCGCGCCATCTTGAGGATCCGTACCGCCCCCGATTCCGCCCCCACCGGGATCGTCATGACGCCGATCTGGCTCCCGCACTGAAGCGTGGCCGCGCCTGCAAGGAACATCGAAAGCGCGAAGGCGTGGACTACGCGGTCGCCGGGCCTCACCCCGGCCCGCCATCGCGACCGCAGTACGAACTCGCCCCAGAACTCATCGATGTCGCCCTGCGTCAACGGATAGGGCTGCGGATCGCCGGTGGTGCCCGACGTTGCCGCCATGCACACCAGCTTAGAGAGCGGAAAGGGCAGGGTGTCGTCGAGCAATCGATAGACGTCGTTGTCGCAGGCCTCGATGAGCACGCGGTAGTCGGCCTTGGTGAACGGAGGCAGTGCCTGCGGCCATTGCGCCAAGCTGCGGATGTCGTCGGGCTGCCGAACGCCGCGTGCTTCGAGCTGGCGGCGGAAATACGGCGCGTGCGTCAGGAGCTGGCCGACCCGGGTGCGCAGCCGCTCGAGCTGCAGGCCAGCGATGGCCTCGCTTCCGAGCCGAGGCTCGATCTCCATGTTCCAGTACGGTCGGTCTTCCATCTGCGCTCCGCGCGGTTGATGGCTAGTACTCTTAGTACCAATTGATAAACTTTGGTACTCTGGCGTTCGCAACAGTCCGGTGGCGGCACTGTCGCATGAACTCAAGACGCCACTCACCGTGAAACTACTCCGCGGCCGCGCAGATAAGACCCGTAGCACCTATCCGAACCTCAAGCGGCGGGCCGCGCTCGGCGATCTCTACCATTATCTGCTGACCGCGTCGTGGCCGCTGTTGATGCTGATCGTCGCGGCGCTGTTCATCACGGCCAACCTGGCATTCGCGCTTGCGTATTTCTTCGGCGGTGGAGTCGGCGGCGCGCGGCCGGGCTCTTTCGCCGACGCGTTCTTCTTCAGCGTGCAGACGATGGCGACGATCGGGTACGGCAGCATGTGGCCGGCGTCGACCTCCGCCAACCTGATGGTGGCGGCGGAGGCGTTGATCGGGTTGCTCGGCCTGGCCACCATGACCGGGCTGGTGTTCGCCAAGTTCTCGCGTCCGAGTGCACGGGTGCGCTTCAGTCGCTACGCGGTCGTCGCGCCGCGCGACGGCGTGCCGTGCCTGATGTTCAGGATGGCGAATCTGCGCGGTAACCAGATCGTCGAAGCCGGGATTCACGTCGCGCTGACCCGCGACGAAGTCACCGCCGAAGGCGAAACGATGCGCCGGTTCCACGATCTCCAGCTTTCGCGCGATCGCAACCCGATCTTCTTGATGAGCTGGACCGCGATCCACCCCATCGACGAGCAAAGCGCTCTTTTCGGCCAGACCCGCGAATCGCTTGCCGCATCGTCGGCCCAGATCGTCGTCTCGCTTACCGGGCTTGACGAGACCTTCTCCCAGACCATCCACGCGCGACACATGTATCAGCTCGACGATATAGTCTGGGGCGCCCGGTTTGCGGACATCATGAGGCGCACGCGTGACGGCGTCGCGTTTGACTACGCCCGATTCGACGAGGTGGTGCCAATCGAGCCGGCGCGCTCGTGAGCGGCCGCCACGCGGTGGGCGCGTTAAGCTTTCTGGGTCGTTGCCATTGCTCCGAAAAGAGCTGAAAGCGCAATTTATACCATTAGTTGTGGTTTTTGGAGGGCTTGACCACCAACGGTAGCTTCGTTCCGTCAAAATTGAATTTCCGCATTTCGAACGGTCGTCGTCCGATTTGGGGCGAGGCGGGCGAGCATGTCAGGCATTGCGAGAGTCGTCCATAGCGACTGAATAGCACGCCAAATGCGCCGGCGTCAGGCTGAACTAGTTCATCCCTAAACGCGGTGTCTGAAATCCAGGCTGAAGGCCTGAAGCACGGTGAGGACGGCGGCGTTCGGGGGATTGTCGGAGGCGTTGGAATTGCGATGGCAGAATCGCACGATTCCCTCGCGATCAATGACGAAGGTCCCGGGCATCTGGAAGACGTCGCCGACCCGTCGGCCGACGTTGCCTCTCAGCGCCGACAGCGTCGCCTTGAAAAGAATCGCCGGCGACATCACCTGCGCGAAGCCCCCACGGCCAAGTCCGTACGCGCGGTAGGCCCGATGCTCGGGGTCGGAGAGGTAGCGGAACTGCGCGCCGTGGCGGGCGGCGAGTTCCGCGTTTTCGGCGGGCGTCCCCTGGGTCACCACCGCGATCTCGGCCTTGGCCTTGAAGCTGTCGTAATCATCGCGCAACGCGCGAAGATGCTCGTGGCAGAACGGTCAGCCGAAGTGGCGGAGGAAGACCAGCACCAGCGGACGCTCGCGCCATAATGATGAGAGCGTCACCTGCTCGCCGCGTGAATCGAGCAAGGTCGAATCGGGAGCCTTGTCGCCAACCTCGATCATGGTCGTCACCGCCTGGTACCGATTCGGCGTGGTTATGGCATCCCACGCCCTGTCTCGTCAATGCTGAACGTCATCCTGCGAACCGGCCGGTCCATGCAAAGCCGAGCAACGCACCGGCGAAGATCAACCACACCGAGTTGATCCGGAAGTAGAGCAAGACGACCGCAGATAGTGCTGCGATGCCGCCGGTCAGGAGATCAACCACAGCGGCGCTGCTGAGTTGCCAGGTAACGGCGATCATCAGAGCGACCGCGCCGACATTGACACCATCAAGGAATGCCCCGGCGATTTTCGAATAGCGCAGCCGTGGGATTAATGGACGGCTGGCGGCAACGAAGAGAAAGCCAGGAAGGAAAATGCCGATGGTGGCGATCACGGCGCCGGGAACTCCGCCGAGCAAATAGCCGATGAACGTGGCGGTGGTGAATACCGGTCCTGGGGTCACCTGGCCCACGGCCACTGCGTCGAGCAGCTGCGCCTGGCTCAACCAGTGCAGCCGGCTAACAAGGTCTGCTTGAAGAAACGCCAACAATACGTAGCCGCTGCCGAAGATGACCGCGCCAAACTTGAGAAAAACCAAAAACAGTCCCGACAGACTTATAGTGACCGCGGCGGCAGACACTGCAGTCGGTGCCAGCAATGATTTGATGGTCCAGAGCGCAGCGGGATTGGCGCCGACGGTGCGTTGCTTAATCCACGCTTCGAAGGTGGCTGCGCCTCCCGCGGCCAGAAGTATCGCCAATACGTTCCCGCCAGCGAGCGCGCCGGCGGTCGCGAGCAAGCCGATACCGGCCAAAAGCCTGTTCTTGACGGCGGCGCGGGCAAGTCCCCACAAAGCCTGGAACACGACGGCGATAATCACGGGTTTGACGCCGTACAGGATGCCTTGAATCTGAGGAAGCGATCCGAACGTCACGTAAGCCCACGCGCAGAGCATCACGATCAGCATCGCGGGAAGAATGAAGCATACCCCGGCTATGACCAGCCCTCTCCAACCGGCGCGCTGATGGCCGATATGAATGGCCATTTCGGTCGAGCTGGGACCCGGAACCAGATTGGACGCCCCCAGCATGTCGAGGAACTCTTCACGCGTGACCCACTGACGCCGCCGCACGAATTCTTCGTCCATCATTGCGATGTGCGCGGCCGGACCGCCAAACGCCGTCAGCCCCAGCCGCAGGAAGGGCGGGGCGAGATCGCGAAGCAGGCCTGGGTGTACGGTCGAGACCGCGGTCTTGACCGTCTCAGGCCGGTCAACTAGGTTATCGGACATCGACATCGAATTTCGACTATGAGCGGCAAGCTGTCAAGGAGCCGCGGCGAATCCGCTTAGGCAGCGCTAAACGCGCAAGCTCAAGGTGCGAGGAAGGAGAAACCCGCAAGAGCACGCTCCGAGTGAGGATCAGCAATTGTATTCGGGGTTGATCCGCTTGCACGTGCTTCATCACGCTGGAGAAGGGCCTGTGTACGGTCTGTGGCTGATCGAAGAGCTGGGCCGTCACGGTTACAAGCTGAGCTCAGGCACGCTCTATCCGATGCTCCATAGCATGGAAGAGAAAGGATATTTGCGTTCGGTCGAGGAACGCTCGGGCAAGCTCGCTCGCCGCGTGTATCGCGCTACAGCTTTGGGAGAGAAAGTGCTGGATAGCGCCAAGCGCAAGGTCTCGGAACTGTTCACCGAGCTCTTCGAAGACTTGAAGGAGTCGAAACGCCGGCGGAGTGATCGCAGGACAGGCAGATCAGGGCGGTAGCTAAGCGCCTGCGCAGAGGCCGTCAGGGAAACTGCAATGGATAGGATTCCTGGAGCGTCGCCTAAGTATGACGGCGCGATCTTCGTTCGTCTCGCAGTAGGCCTGATTTTCTTTACGCAAGGAGTACTGAAGTATATCGACCCTCACATGGGTGTGATCCGGTTCACTAAGATCGGATTTCCCTTCCCCGATTTTACCGCGCACTTCGTCGGAACCTTCGAGATCATCTGCGGCCTTCTCGTCTTGATCGGCTTGTTCGCGCGACTCGCGAGCATACCGCTGCTGATCGTAATCCTGACCGCGATCGCGACGACCAAAATTCCGGAGTTGTGGCGCCCCGATCAGGGCTTTTGGTTCATGGTAAGCGACGCGCGGACGGATTTTGCGATGACCATGTGTTTGCTTTTTATCCTCAGCACTGGAGCTGGGCCATGGTCTCTCGATCGGTTCCGATCTGAAAAATCCCGCCGGGAAGTTTAACTGATCAGAGTACTATCTGCACCTGTCAACATTTGCGCTATGCGAGGACATTATCATGGTTGGCGCGTCATGGTTGCTTGTATGAGCGAGGCACATTCCGTTCCCGGGCAGGCGTCAACTTTCATTAGGACACGGAATGCGTCATCTATCCAGTTTCGAGCTGCGGTTTCACGTCGAGCGTGCGGGCGAGCGAAGAATATTCAGCACGCATAAATGGCCCAGCTTGCCGTAACTCGCGCCAGCACGGTAAATTACGCCCGTGAGATTCCTCGCCATAGCGGCATCGGCGATTGCAATCCTGTTGGCAATGAGAATCGCTTCTCAGCCAACAGTCGTTGTGCCCTGCCAGAACGCGATTTCCAATTCTACGGCCGCTCCAGCGACGAGCTTTCCAATCGGCGACCACCGCGGCGCCCAGCTCCTGCTTCGCAGCGCGAATGTGCAAGCAGCTTGCGCTCCTCAGCGATCGCCGTTGCAGCTTGGATCGATCGCGGAGATGGTGGCCGCGCAGGACGTTTTCACGCTGCTTACTTCCCAAGGCCCCTCCGCGGGACGCTTCGGCGCTGAGGTCTCGCTCGCTCGATTGTCACGACTCCAAATCTGACTTTTCCCGCAACGCTTGACCCACACAGGTGCGGGCGGAACGTCTGCGCCCGCGTCGCTCGCGCTCTATCGCGAGCGCTGGGGCTTGTTCGGAGAAATCACGAGGCAGAAGGGAGAGACATCGCCAGGAAGGGGAGCTTTTCAAAACCATGGATCTTCAAGTCATTCTATTGTTGATCGCTGCGCTGTTGATCACGGTCGCGCTCAGTCAGCCGTTGGCCGACAGGATAGGCTTGTCTCCTTCCGTCCTGCTAGCGCTGGTCGGGATAGCGATAGGACTGACCTCGATGATTCTGACGCGCGCCCGAGGGCTCGCTGAGTTCGCCTCGGTGGCGAACGTGATCGTCCATCTGCCGATCCACTCCGACGCCTTCCTCTATATTTTCCTGCCGATGCTGGTGTTCGAGGCGGGGCTGAATATCGAGGTGCGCCGTATGACGGAGGACGCAGCTCCGATTCTGATGCTGGCGGTAGTGGCGGTGCTGGTTTCGACCCTCTTCGTCGGCGCGGCGCTGGCGCCACTGGCGGGTGTTCCAGCCGTCGCCTGCTTCATGCTGGCTTCGATGGTGGCAACTACCGATCCGGTTGCGGTGATCGCGATCTTCCGCGATGTCGGCGCCCCGTCTCGCCTCATCCGGCTGGTCGAAGGCGAAAGCCTTCTCAACGACGCCGCCGCCATCACTCTGTTCGTAATGCTGATCGGGAACCTGATTGGAGGACACCGGCTCGACCTCGGTGCGGCGGTGGTGAGCTTTGTGCGCAGCTTTGCGGGTGGCGTCGCCATTGGTTACGTCGGCGGACGCCTGATGGTTGGCGTTCTGCGATGGCTGCTCGATATGCGGCTGGCGCAAGTGACGCTGACACTCGCGCTGCCCTATCTCGTCTATATCGTTGCCGAGCGCCAGTTTGAAGTCTCTGGGGTCATGGCGACCCTGACCTCGGGCCTGGTGATGAGCGCGATGGCGCAGCGGCGCGTATCCCCGGATGACTGGCGTTTCTTGCATGAGCTATGGGAGCAGCTCGCATTCTGGGGCAGCTCGCTGATCTTTCTCTTTGCCTCGCTGCTGGTGCCTCGGCTGCTTTTCGATGCCGGCTCGCACGACGTGATGTTGCTCGGCGTGCTGGTCGTCGCAGCTCTGACGGCGCGCGCGGTGGTTGTATTCGGTCTACTTCCGCTGATGACGTGGCTGCGCCTGAGCCCGGCTGTGGACAATCGTTTCAAGGCTGTAATTCTGTGGGGCGGATTGCGCGGCGCACTTACGCTCGTGCTGGCGCTCTCGGTGACCGAGAACCCCGCGGTCGCGCCGGAGGTGCAACGTTTCGTCGCGATCCTCGCGACCGGGTTTGTCCTTTTCACGCTGCTGATCCATGGCACGACGCTGCGTCTTTTGATTCGGCTGGTTGGTCTCGATCGGCTTTCCGCTGTCGATGAGGCGCTGCGCGACCAGGTGCTGAAGCTGTCGCGCGAGCGCGTTTCCGACACGGTAAAGACGATCGGTACCGACTATGAGTTCCCGGACGCGCTCACATCCGACGTTATTCGGCAGCATGCCGCAGCGAAGGCAGATCTTGCCTTCGATGGGACTGCGCTCGGTGGCGGCGATGTCGGCCGCTATCAGCTCCTGCTGGGCCTGGCTGCGCTCGCCAGTCGCGAGCGCGAACTCGTGCTGCAACATTTTGCGGAGCGAACAACGTCGGGCCGAGTTGTTGAGGAGATGCTTGTTTTTGCCGGCCGGCTCGTCGATCGCACTCGTGCGGGCGACCCGGATGAGTATCTTCGCGTCGTGAGACACATGGTCGATTTCTCGCGGCAGTTTCGATTTGCTCACTGGGTCCACCGCCATCTCAGGATTGAAGGACCGCTGGTCGATCGCCTCGCGGATCGCTACGAATCGCTGCTGGTGCAGCAGATCGTGCTGAAGGAGCTCCAGGCTTACATCGAAGAAAAATTGGTGCCGCTCCTGGGCGCGAACGTGGCGTCGATGCTGCACGAGGTGCTGCGTAGCCGTCACGACATGACCGGCGCGGCGCTGGATGCATTGCGGCAGCAGTATCCGACCTACGCCGAAGAGCTTGAGCGTCGCATCCTCAACAAGGTCTGGTTACAACGCGAAGATGTGGAGCATCGCGCTTTGTTCGAAGAGGGCGTCATCGGCCCGGAGCTCTATAACGATTTACGGCGCAAGGTCCAGCTGGCCCGCACCCAGGTCGAGGTCCGTCCGAGGCTCGATCTCGGGCTTGAGACCCGAGAGCTCATAGCCAAGGTGCCAATGTTCGCGAAGCTCACCGAGGCGCAGCTCGATACCATCGCACATCTGCTCCGGCCGCGATTCGCGGTCCCCGGCGAACGGCTTATCCGCGACGGCGACCGCGCCGACGCGATGTACTTCATCTCATCGGGCAGCGTCGAGGTGGAAGTGGTGGGCCAGAAGATCCGGCTCAACTCCGGCGCCTTCTTCGGCGAGATGGCGCTGGTCACCGGCCAGCGACGCCGGGGAAATGTGAATGCGCTCGGCTACTGTCAGCTCCTTGTTCTTAGCGAGCCCGACTTTAAGAATCTTCTGCGAGGCGATCAGGAGATACAAAGGCAAATCACATTGGTGGCGAACGAGCGCAGCCAGATGAACGAGCGCGCGAGCGCCGCGACGCCGGAGTAGGCTGTCCGCCGCCTCGTTTTTTTCTGTGGCGCGAGGAAGGATACCAGGAGCTCAAGGGGTCAGCACAGTGAATTCTGAAACGCGGTCCTTTTCAGGATGAAAAACCCTAAGAAGCGGCGGGAAGAGATTATTCAGCGCCGGCCATGATCTAGGAAGTGGCACATATCGTGCTCAACATTACGGTATCGCTCGTCGGCACGATCCTTATCGAGAGTCCAAATTGGAAAATCCCAGCTAATATGAGCGATTCCGACGAGCCTGCGGAAATAACGTCCCAGTGTGCGTCCCCTAGGGCCCCTCGTGCCAGGCTCAGCGAGCAACTTCGGCCGGCAATCTTGAGTGTGCTCGTGTTAACACTGCTGACCGGCTGTGTTTTTCCTTTGCTGCTGTTCGCGATTGCCCGGCCGCTATTGCCGCGCCAAGCTGGCGGGACCTTGGTAACGCGCGGCGCAGCTGTCATCGGTTCCGAACTTATCGGACAGGAATTCACGCGGCCCGAATACTTTCAATCCCGGCCCTCGGCAGCCGGGAGCGGCTACGACGGAACGTCATCTGGTGGCACCAACCTTGGTCCCAACAATCCCAAACTGATGAACGGTGCAGCGGACTTCGCCGGCATCCGGCAACTGGCCGAAGAATACCGCAAGCGCAACGGCCTGGCATCCGACGCTCCTATTCCCATCGATGCAGTGACCCGCTCTGGCAGCGGGCTTGATCCAGACATCACCCCTGCCAATGCGGAGCTTCAAATATCGCGTGTGGCGCGTGCGCGCGGCCTGAGTGAACAAGCGGTGCGCCGCCTGGTGGCGAATCATACGAAGGGGCCGCAGTTCGGGTTTCTGGGTAACCCACGGGTGTCGGTGCTCGAGCTGAATCTGGCGTTAGACCAATCGCTAAACCAAGCCGCGCCGCCAACCTTACGTTAACATCTGTGCGCTGGCTGGAATACCTCGTTTTCCTGGTGATAGTGTTAGGACTCGCCCGGCCCGTAGGCCTGTATCTGGCACGCGTGTGTCAGCGTCAGCGCACTTTTCTGGATCCGGCGTTGCATCCCGTCGAGTCGCTGCTGTATCGCATGCTCGGTGTGCGCCCGGAACAAGAGATGTCAGCGGGGGTCTATTTCATTTGCTTCCTGCTGTTCGGCGTAGGCTGCACAATTGTGTTGTTTCTGGTGTTGATCTCCCAACGATGGCTGCCCGGCGGCCCGGCGGACACCTATCTAACGACGCCCATGACAACGGATCTGGCGGCGAACACTGCCGTGAGTTTCACGACCACCACGACTTGGCAGGCCTATGGCGGAGAGAACACGCTCCGCTACCTCGCGCAAGTAATTGGACTAGTGGCGCAGAACTTCTTAGCCGGTGCCGCCGGGTTGGCGGTTGGGTTCGCCTTTATCCGAGGCATCGCTCGAGAACACTCGGCTACCGTCGGCAATTTCTGGGTAGACTTAATCCGGTCATTGCTTTGGGTGGTCTTGCCCGTGACGCTCGTTGGCAGCCTGGTTCTCATCTGGCAAGGTGTTCCACTGAACATGGCGCCGTACACGCTGGTTCACACTCTGGAGGGTCGGACGCAGACTATCGCGCAGGGACCGGTGGCCGCGCTGGAATTCATAAAGAATTTGGGCACCAATGGCGGCGGCTTCTTCAATGCAAATGGCGCGCATCCCTACGCGAACCCAACGCCGCTAACGAACTTTCTTGGAATGCTTGCGATCGCCGTAATGCCCGCGTCGCTTATGATCACCTTCGGCCACATGACGCACAGGCCGGCCGCCGGCTGGGTGTTGCTAATGGTCATGGTCGCACTGTTCGTGGTTGGCTTGGTGGTCTGCAATTGGGCAGAAACAGCGCCGCCGCCACAACTGGCCGGCTTGCATATCGTCGGCGGAAACATGGAGGGAAAGGAAGTAAGGTTCGGCGTCGGCGAGTCGGTCTTGACGGCGATTGTGACGTCGAATACGTCGACCGGCTCATACAACTCGATGTACGACTCCTACCAGCCACTGGGTGTGCTGGTGCTTCTAGTCTTCATGCTGTTGGGTGAAGTGGTTTTCGGAGGGCTTGGCGCAGGCGTATACAGCATCGTCATGTTTGCGCTGGTGAGTGTATTCCTCGGAGGATTGATGGTCGGGCGCACGCCGGAATACCTAGGCAAAAAAATCAGCTCTGCTGAAACACGGTGGATTGTCTTGTATGCCCTCATTACGCCCGCGGTGGTGCTGGTGCTAACCGGCATTGCGATCGTCACGGATGCTGGCCGGGCGGGGTTGGTCACCAACTTTGGCCCGCGAGGCCTCGCCGAAATACTATTCGCTTATGCTTCTTGCATGGCCAATAATGGACAGGCGATGGCAGGACTGAACGCCAATAGCGTCTTCTACAACGACACCACCGCGATCGCCATGCTGGTCGGCCGGTACGGGTTGGCTGCACTGGCGTTGATGTTGTCCGGACGGTTCGCAGCCCAGAGACGTGCGCCAACCACGGCAGGGACTCTACCGAGCGATACTCCAATCTTCGGCGCACTGGTTTTCGGCACTATCGTGCTCGTCGGGGCCATGTGCTACTTTCCTGCTCTTGCGCTTGGTCCGATCATGGAGTTCTTAGGGCACTGATCGTGAGAACGCGGCCCGCCCGCGCGAATTGCGCCCGTGGACCACGTGCAATAGGGTCATTTCCATCGCCCCGCGAGGTGCTGCCCATGGCCCAAGCAAACGATCGCATCAACCTTCTGCGCTGGGAAACGCTGTCGAAGAGGCGCTTCGACCAACTCGACCGCACACAAACCGTCGTCATCGTCACCTGCTCGCCGCTCGAGGTCCACGGCCCGCACCTCCCGCTCGGCGCCGACGTGCTTGAGGGCGAAGGCCTCGTCGAACGCATCCTGCCCAAGCTGCCCGAGCGCCACCGCGCGCGCGCTTTCCTGAAGCTCCCCTTCGTCTACACCGCCACCGACACCGTCCCGCATCCCGGCTCGCTCTTCTTCCGCCCTTCGACGACCATCTCCGTGCTCGAGGATCTCGGCCGCTCGCTCGCCGCGCAGGGCTTCCGCGACATCCTGGTCTCCAACTTTCACGGCAGCCCGCGCCATTTTCTGGCGATCGAGACCGCCTGCGACCGCGTCAGCCGCGAGCGGGGCATCCGGATGGTCAGCGTGTTCTCGGTGATGCTCTCGCGGCTCACCAACGGCAGTTCGGAGCTTGATGATGTTTTCGGCGCGATCCCCGGCGTCAACCGAGAGGATCTCGTCGGCGACACGCACGGCGGCCTGGTCGAGACCTCGCAGTTACTCGCGCTGCATCCCGAATGGATCGAGCGCGACTACGCGGACCTGCCGCGCCGCACCGTCGACCTCTGGCTCGCCGAGCACGGCGGCGGCGCCCGCAGCCGAAAGCCGGACCACCAAAACGGCCTCCTCGCGATGATCCGCGAGATCCGCAATGGCCTCGGCTTCTTCCGCGAGGAGACCTACTCCGGCGCACCCGGCGCCGCCTCGGCTGAAGTCGGCGAGCAGTTCCTCGACACCCTCGCCGCGCATTCCGCGCCGGTCGTCGCCGAAATTCTCGACGGCAAGCTTCCGCCCGAGCGATGCCATTCGCCGCTGTGGCCGCGCCGCTTCATTTTCGTGAACCCCTGGATGGTCCGCCTATTCAACCGCCTGCTCGGTATCCCCGCCGGCATTGCCTGACGCAGTTGCTCCTATTCCCTCTCTCAAGTGACAAGGCCGGCGTGTGACCGAGATCGGACGTGGAGGTAGGCGCTCGCGCGGCGCGGGAGGCTAGCCCTGCGCTGTGCCGCGGCGCGAATCAGGGGGAAACCTGTTGAGGTGGAAGGAGACTTCGTCGAGGGTCGAGAAACCGTTCGTATGCGTTCGCCGATAGCCGAAAAGGTGCTCGTTGCGATCCAGAAATTCGATCAGCGCTCTCTTGACGTAATGATTCCTCTTGTGCCCCGTTTCGAGCGCGAGGTTCTCGAGGCGTCGGATCGCTTCCTTCTTCGTCATCGGAGCGCCGATCATAAAGCAGGGAAGATCGAGTGCGAAGGTCCGAGCGACTCTTTTTGTGAATAAATCGACCGATCTGTGGATAAAAGAGATCCGCGAACTTCCGGCGAACCTATGATTTTTCCCAGAATCAACAACTCGCCACACACAACTTCGCCATCGCGGAATTCGCGCCAAAGGGCCGCAGAAGCTCACTTTTCGGACGGTCGGTTCGAAACAACAGGCAACTAGCGGGCTCGCTGGCGGGTGGGGAGCGACATCGCCGGCATACTTGCGAAAAGCGGCTGTCTCCTGAGCGAGAGAATGGATTTCCGTTCCCCAGTGCTCAGGCTGATGCCGCGTGATCTTCTTGCTCGCCGCCGCCGTCGACCTGAACAGCGAGCACTGGACACGGCGCTTGGCGCACCAGCTTTTCCGCCAAGCTCCCCACGATCCTCTCGAGCAATCCGCGCTGCGAGCGAGCCGCCACCACGATGAGATCGGCGTTCAGCTTTCGGGCAAGTTCCGAGATGACTTGGTGGACGATACCGAAATGGAGTTCGCTGGTGCATTTCGGGTATAGGCTGAGCGCGCGCTTCGTGAACTCCGCAAGCTGGTTTCGGCCGTCCTCTGCCAGATGCTCCAGGAGTTTCGTTGGATCTGACCAGTGGCCTAGACCGTGCGGTAAGGGCTCAATGACGTGCACGAGTATGATCTCGGAGTGGTGCTCCCGTGCGAGATCGATTGTACGCTCGAGCGCCGCGACTGAGCGCTGCGAAAAGTCGGTAGGCATCAGAATTCTTTCTGTTTTCATCTTCGTATTCCCTGATATGGCTGCCTTTAAAGTATCAGCTTGGCCTTAGCGCAATGCGTCGAGGGCCAAGTTCAGTTGCCGTACGGCGTCGGGACTGACTTCCGCGGACATTCTCGGACGCAGAAGATCGGCTACATCGCAGCGATCCCAATCCTCGGCGGTTTCCATCATCAATGCGCAAGGGTTTAGGTTTTGAGTAGGCCTTTTTCATCTTGCCGCAGGCGTGAAGCTCGCTAGTTCCTCGGGACACCCTGAGGTGAACAGAGTCCGTACCGTTTGCGCCGACGCCATAGCGTCGCGACATTGATGCCCAGCTTGTGTGCGGCACTTTCGAGCGTTGGGCTTTCCGCCATAACCCGAATGATATGTTCGCGCTCAATGTCGTCGAGACTCGGTGACGGGCTAATGGCCGAGTATGAATCGTTACAAAGAAGGTCAGGCAGATGCTCAGGTGTCACAACGTCGCTCAGGCACAGTACCACCGCGCGCTCGATGACATTGCGCAGCTCGCGGATATTCCCCCGCCACCGATAACGCAGCAGCACCGATGATGCTTCGGGAGAAAGGCGCAAACCCGGACGGTGGTTGCGTATGGCGGCATCGGCAAGTATTCGAATCGTCAAGGGCAGGATGTCGCCTGGACGCTCTCGCAAGGGTGGAACCCGCAACGTGATCACGCCAAGCCGATAGTAGAGGTCCTCGCGGAATCGTCGCGCCGCAACTTCCGAAACAAGGTCGCGGTTCGACCCGGCGATGATTCGAGTGTCAACCGTTATTGTGTTTTCACTCCCCATCCTTTCGAAGGTCTGTTCCTTGATGAAGTGCAGCAGCTTGGTCTGAAGGGGTGCAGTTAGATCTGCAATTTCATCGAGGAAGATGGATCCGCCGTGCGCGGCTTCCAGCCGTCCGAGCTTATCCTGGATTGCGCCGTCGAAGGCACCCCGCGTATGACCGAATAACTCGCTCTCGAGAAGATGATCAGAATGAGTGGTACAGTTTACGGTCACGAATGGACATTCGGCGCGAACACTCCATAGATGAATCTGATGTGCCAGGATGTTCTTGCCGGTACCGCTCTCGCCGGTGAGAAGAATCGTCGCGTCGCTGGCGGCGGCGCGCTTCGCTGCCTCCAGAACTCGTCGCATCACGGGGTCGTTCGATTCGAGCAGGGGGACGATCTCTCCCGTTGTGCGCGGCATCAGACAGCTAGAATCTTCAAGCGTTTCGTCCATAACTAGGGACTTGCCCATTGATCGGTTCCCGCGCTCGAACCCCTATAACGTCGATACGGAAACCCTTACCACGCGCAACAGTTCGCCATTACCGGAACTACGCATCAAGTGTGCCGCCGGTAATTATCGAAGCCGCGAAGGAGTTTTTTGAGCGGACGGGCACCGACATTTCAAATCGCCGTATTCAGCTCATTTCAGTTTGAAATGACGCACTGATCGGAGCAACTCGGCTGGGCGCATCCTTTTGCTCGAATTTATACCAAAAATCTAGGCAGATTCCATCTGCCTAGTTTTTGGATTGATGGCCGGTCGGGCCCGCTTGAGGCTGAATGCACGGCCTTTGAGACTCACCAAGTGCTAGGAGGCCGCTGTTTGTTCCGCGCGACCTTGGCCTCGACCTCTGCCTCTAGTGAGACTGCGTAACGCGTCGACAAATCTCGAGAGATAGCCAAGAAGGCGCCTTTCGCGACGAATCTCTGGAGCCAGGTACTCGAAAACCGAAAAGGCCGGACACGGTCCTCGGTGGAAGGTCACTATGCGTTTGGAATTTTCAGGTTCGGCTAAGCGCCTGCCCAACCCATCCAGGGCTATGATCGAACCGCGCGAATCATTGATCCGGAAGATCCATTTGCAACGGACACAAGTGTATAAATACGGCTGCGGGCGAAGGGGTCCCGGTCTGTCAAGGGCCTCAATCGCGAAATGGTGGCGAATTTCCTCCGTGACGGCCATCTTACGCCTAGCGCGGGATGTGCCTTCCTGCGTCGCGGAAAATGCGACCCCACCAACTGAGTTCGCTCCGAGTATCTCGTGTCTCACGGGACTATCCTGAGTTGAGGCTGCTAGACAAGAAGTTCTCGAGCTGCACTCGCTAGCACGGCCTGAGCCCTATTGCTGAGAGAAACCAAAGCCCTCAATAAGCGAAGCTTCATCATGCTCGATTTGACGGTCGCCGTTGGTTGACTCTGTCGGGGGAATTTCGAAGCGAACTTGAAGCTGGGGCATGGACCTTCAGCAAACGTCTCAACCTGTTTTGAATTTTCCGGCTCCGGCAACGGATTTCGATCGCGATCGATCGCTACGATCGAGCCGCGATGCTCGTCGACCAGAAATATCTGGCGGCATCGCACGCACAAATGGATATATGACCGGCGTGCAAAGAAACCGGGCTTCTTGAGCGCTCGGACCGCAAAGTTATGCTTCGTCTCCTCCGGCGAAAAAGCCTTACCTGCAACTGGCAAGGGCATCTGAATACCAATTTTCGCAAGCGGCGCGCTGGTCCCAATAGAAAAAACATTACGACGCTCTGTCATGGTTGCTCCCTGGTCTGGCCTCACGCAACTCAATTTCCTTGACTTCCCCTTTAAAGCAACCTCCGCGCCACCGCGCGGTTACTATGGGAGCACTAGATCGGTCGAATGAAAGACCGCGCAACTCTTCAGGATTTTCGTTCTGGCATTGCTGCCGATCGCGTTGTTTCCGGATTGGTCGCCAGCAGGCTTTTCAAATTGAAAACTCGCCTCAATGAAAAACGAACGATTGTGCAAACCGGCGGCGTAGAGAAGTCTTTTGGGAGCCGAGCTTTTTCATGTGGCATGCTTCATGCAGAAACCCTACAGACGGCCCTTGAGCATTGGCCAACCCTGATTGCGGAAATGAAAAGAATCGAATTAGTAATCGAACCATCCGCTTTCGACCGCTTTAGCCAAGTGGCCAAAGGCTTGAATTTGTCTGATTTCGACGTGACTCAAGTTCGCCGCACTAACGGCTCGATCGGGAGCAGGAGCCAACGGTTTTACCGCGGTCGCGAGTTCGTTCTCGACCTGGTCGAGCGTCTAAGGATTGATCTCAATGTTGCGGACGATGCCGCTACGCGAATTGCTCACGAATTCATCCAAAGCGTTCAACCGGAAAGCATTGCCATCCTGTCGCTGGATCTCGCCGCCGCTGTCACTGATGAGGCTGCCGCTCGTTCTATTCGGATCGCTGCCGTTCCAAGCGCGCCGGCACCGATTGCCGCCCACTGATTGAATGACTAGAGCGGCCATACTCTGGATCAAGCTTGCGCCGATCGCCACTCCAGCTCGAACCGCGAGTATTGAGCACCGCAGCAGCGATTAAACCTAGGTGGTGCTTATGCCAGTTGGCCTTTTGCTGCTCGCTGCGTTGATCGCACTTGTCGTCTATCTGGATCGAGGCGTGAATGACAACGTGAACGATCATCGGTCCACCGACAAACCAACTCACCCAATAGATCCAACGGCCTAGCGCCGACATTCGATCGACGTCTGTCATTGATCCTGACCTTGCCATTGGTTTGCAAAGGCGGGGATGTCGCATAGTCTTCGTGTCGTTCTGTTCCTTGTAACATTTCATAGTGAATTGTGATCAAAGGAGGGTGTCGAGTATTTCCGCACTCGCACGCGATCAAGGCATCATCTTTGGCAATCAGGTTATTTATTGTCCATTACCATTCGACCTTTGGGGCAGCACTAAACTTGCTACAGGGGAATGAGATGGGCCAGCTATGGCGCCATGGAGGAAAGGAAAATGAACGTCGCAATCTGGCTTCCGGCAACATTGGCCTTGGGTCTGCTAGGTCTCGGCCTTTGTTTCGCGTTTGTCGTCGCTTGCGAGAAAATTTAGGGGGTGTCCATGACCTACGTAACAGCCGTCGTCGCAGCTTTCGTGTTCGGATATCTGCTCGCGGCCATGATCCGGCCCGAGTGGTTTTAATCGTGGACGATCAGA
>Ga0187805_10000153_pt1 | contig 20605 bp, 14 predicted proteins | sample NC_wetland_sal_i_6_FD_132965 | JGI IMG/M metagenome (GOLD analysis project Ga0187805, IMG submission 132965) | Wetland sediment microbial communities from Neuse River Estuary, North Carolina, USA - Control_5 | ecosystem: Environmental > Aquatic > Freshwater > Wetlands > Sediment | place: USA...
TCCAAGTCGAACGTGAAAGTGGGCGGTAATCGAAAAGTTTTTGCATCTCTGAATGTTAAATTTTTGTCAAAGTATTGACTTTGCGTGGAATCCGCATTATCAAGTTGGCGTTCGCATAGTCTGTTTGTCTCTATCACAGGGGGTACCATGCAGACTACCCGAAGAGACTTCCTTAAATTCACAACTATAGGCGGGGCGGCCGCCGCGGTTTTTGGATTCGACCTTCAGCCCGCCTACGCACAACTCCGAGTGCTGAAAATCGCTCGAGCAAACGAAACGCGGTCAACGTGCCCCTACTGCTCGGTAAGTTGCGGCGTGATTATCTATACGATCGGAGACCGCGCCAAAAACGTCACACCGCAAGTGATTCACGTCGAGGGAGACCCCGACCATCCTATCAACCGTGGAACGCTGTGCCCCAAGGGCAGTTCTCTTGAGCAGGATATTCTCAATGAACGGCGGTTGACAAAGCCGCAGGTGCGGCGACCCGGCGGAACGGACTGGGAAGATATATCGTGGGACGATGCAATCAGTGAAATCGCGCACAAGGTAAAGGAGACGCGGGACCAGACTTTCAAAGAGAAGGACGATGGGGGGCACACAGTCAACCGCCTGGAATCGATCGCGTTTACCGGCGGATGCACGGACACCAATGAGTTTAATTATCTGGTCGTGAAAACGATGCGCGCCCTGGGGGTCGTGCATCTGGAAAACCAAGCCAGGGTTTGACACGGCCCCACGGTCTCAAGTTTGGGACCAACGTTTGGCCGGGGCGCAATGACGAATGGCTGGATCGACATCAAGAACAGCGACATGATGTTGGTCATGGGAGGAAATCCCGCCGAGAATCATCCCTGTGGATTTAAGTGGGTAGTCGAAGCAAAGCGCATTCGCAATGCCAAGCTGATCGTAGTTGATCCGCGCTTCACGCGCACGGCTTCGGTTGCTGATCTTTTCTGCCAAATACGAGCGGGCTCGGATATCGCCTTCCTCGGTGGAATGATTCATTACGCGATCGAGAACAACCGGATCGCCAAAGACTACCTCCTCAACTATACGAATGCCGCGTTCGTGGTGAAGGAAGGCTTCAAGCTGCCCGATGACGGCCTCTTCTCCGGGTTCGATCAGGACACGAAGACATACGATAAGTCCACCTGGAACTATCAGGAGGGCGGAGATGTCAGCGGGAAACAAGCTTCCGCAAAAAGCGAGTCTCCCCAAGCTGCAAAGACGGCAGCGGCATCAGGCAACGGAAAATCCGCTCCGCCTCCGAATCTTCCGGCGAATATCGCCTACGACCTTACGCTGCAGCATCCGCGGTGTGTCTATCAACTGCTTCGCCAGCAATACAGCCGCTATACGCCCGAGATGGTCGAGCGCATTACGGGTGTTCCCAAGGACCAATTTCTGAAGGTGGCGGACTTATTTACGTCCGTTCGTAAAGATGGCGACATGAAGAAGGCCGCCACCATCATCTATGCGGTGGGCTGGACGCAGCATAGCTATGGGACGCAGATCATTCGCACGGCAGCGATGCTACAACTCATGCTGGGCAACGTCGGCCGCGCGGGCGGAGGGGTAAATGCGCTTCGCGGCCACTCCAATATTCAGGGCGCGACGGATTTGGCCGGCATCTATGAAATATTGCCTGGATATTTGAAAGTGCCAGTTCCGGCGGACACGGATTTCAAGACTTACCTGGAACGAATCACGCCGAAAACGTCGAAGCCCCATATTTGGGATTCGTGGAATTATTGGTCGAACACGCCCAAGTTCGCGGTCAGCTTCATGAAGGCCATGTACGGCGACGCAGCCACCAAACAGAATGATTGGGCGTTCCACTACTTGCCGAAAGTCGATCGCAATTACTCCTGGACCTACATCTGGGACAACATGTACCGCGGGATTGTCAAAGGCATATTTGCGTTCGGCATGAACGGCGTGGCGATTGGCCCGGATTCGAAGAAAAACATCGAAGCTTTGAAGAAAGCGGACTGGCTTGTCGTGGGCGAAATCTATCCCGATGAAACGAGCGAGTTCTGGAAGTCGCCCGGAATTACGCAAGAGGAGATGAAGCAAATACAGACCACAGTGTACCGGCTGCCTTGCGCGGGCTTCGCGGAGAAAGACGGAACGTTCGTCAATTCCGCACGGTGGCTGCAATGGAAAAACGTGGCCGTGCCGTTGCCGGGGGACGCCAGAGTAGATCAGGAAATACTTGCGCGCATCTTTTTAAAGATACGCGAAATGTACCAGAAGGACGGCGGCAAATTCCCCGACGCAATTCTCCACGCAACATGGAACTACACTACGCCATTGAATCCTTCGTTGGCGGAAGTCGCCAAAGAAATCAACGGTAAAGCCCTGGCCGATCTCGAAGATCCAGCTACCAAACAGCAAATCAAGTCAGGACAGCAACTCCCTGGCTACTCGTGGCTGAAAGATGATGGCACGACCACGTGCGGCAACTGGCTTTACTCCGGCTCGTTTACCGAAGCGGGTAATCTCATGGCTCGGCGCGGCACCGAGGATCCTTCTGGACTTGGCATATATCCAAATTGGGGTTTCTCCTGGCCCGCCAACCGGCGCGTCATGTATAACCGCGCGTCGTGCGATCTAGAGGGCAAACCGTGGGATGGGACACGCAAGCAGGTCTGGTGGAATGAAGCTGCGGCGAAGTGGGTCGGCAACGACGTGCCGGATTTCAAGGCCGATTCGCACCCGAAAGATCACATGGGTCCATTCATCATGAATCCTGAAGGCGTGGGGCGGATTTTTGTGCCGATTGGCGGCGTCAGCGACGGTCCGTTCCCCGAGCATTATGAACCGATCGAGAGCCCTATAGATAACCCGTTGCACCCGCAGCAATCCAACAACCCCATGGTGACAAAATTCAAGACGGATGCGGACAAATACGGCACCGCGAAGGATTACAACATTGTCTGCACGACGTACCGGCTCACGGAACATTACCACTACTGGACAAAGAACAATCCGATGAACGTGCAGCTCGTGCCAGAGCCGTTTATCGAAGTTCCGGCAGAGCTCGCTGATGAACTGGGCATTAGAGGCGGCGAAGTACTGAAGGTGAGCAGCGCCCGCGCCACCTATCAGGCAAAGGCGATGGTAACGAAACGCATCAAGGGGTTGATGATCGACGGGAAGAAAACGTATCAGATCGGAATCCCCATTCATTGGGGCTATCGCGGAATTGCCGAGGACGAAGGGAAAACCGCGAAGACACTGGCAAATCTTCTCTCGCCAACGATCATCGATCCGAACGCGTGGACTCCAGAATTTAAGGGATTCCTCGTCAAGATCGAGAAAGCGTAGGAGGTGCCATGAGCCAGGCGACACTACGCGTTCAGAAAATTTCCGGACATGCCGGGAGCGTTCCAGGACACGATGCCCAGCGCGAATTCACGGTCTGCAAACTCATCGACACCACGACTTGCATAGGGTGCAAGGCTTGCGAAGTCGCGTGCATGGAGTGGAACGATTTGCCGTTTGGCGAAACGGTCTTCGACAATACATACCAAACGATGCCGGAGACGCGCTGGAACTACTGGAACCTGATTCTCTTCAACGAGCATGAGAAGGAAGATGGCTCGCTGATGTGGCTGATGCGTAAGAATCAGTGCATGCATTGCGCGGAACCGGGCTGCCTGGCGGCCTGCCCCGCCGACGGCGCCATCGTGCAATACACCAATGGCATCGTAGACTTCCAGCAGGCCAACTGCATCGGCTGCGGCTACTGCATCACCGGATGTCCGTTCGACATTCCGAAGATGAACCCGAAGACTCACCGCGTGTTCAAGTGCACCTTGTGCTCGGACCGCGTGAGCGAAGGGCTTGAGCCAGCATGTATCAAATCTTGTCCCACAGGGTGTCTGCACTTTGGCAGCAAGGAAGACATGCTCAAGCTCGCAAAGGACCGCGCCACGCAGCTTCGCGAGCATTACGATTTCCCGCAGGCGGGCGTTTACGATCCGGCGGGAGTCGGCGGCACAGGCGTAGTCTACGTATTACATGATGCCAGCAAGCCGGAACTTTACGGCGGACTTCCAGCTGATCCGCATATTCCGTGGTCGGTCAGACTTTGGAAAGGTCCGCTGAAGTGGCTGGGCAACGCGGCAATGATTGGCGGGCTCATCGGGCTCGCTGTGCACTATCTGCGGTTCGGACCGAAAGAGCGCGAGGAGACGATCAAGGAACCACATGAAGGAGCAGAACCGTGAGCCACGCCGAGCAGGCTGTTCCTCAGGGGAGCGTGCTGCGCTACAACTTCAAGGAGCGTCTGACGCACTGGATTACTGCAGTTTCTTACGGCTACCTGTTGATGACCGGGCTGGCGTTCTGGTCGCCGTGGCTTTTCTGGATGGCAGTGATTTTGGGCGGGGGACAGGTATCAAGGATGCTGCATCCTTGGGTTGGCCTGATTTTTGCAGTCTGCGTGCTGATAATGTTTGGCATGTGGGCTACACAAATGCATGTGGATGAGAACGACAAGAATTGGTTCAAGTCCGTCGGTTACTACGTGCGGAACGAAGACGAGCAGATGCCGCCCGCTGGTCGCTACAATGCCGGACAAAAGTCATTGTTCTGGGGATTCGTGGTTTGTATGGTGCTCCTGCTTCTGAGCGGGCTCGTGCTGTGGTCTCCCCAATACTTTGCATGGCATTCGTTGATTGCGATGCGCATCGCGATTTTGATTCACGTGTTATCGGCCCTGCTTACCATCGGACTCTTTCTGATTCATGTATATATGGGAGTATTCGCGGAGCGCGGCGCGTTGGATTCCATGGTTCACGGAGACGTGTCTATGCATTTCGTGAAACGGTACCATCCGGGATGGTATGAAGAGATCACCGGACAAACGGCCTCTCCGAAAAAATGACGGCCCAACAATCGGTAGGCAGCGAATACGACGCGAGAATTGAGCGCGCCGAAAAACTCATTGCGGAAAAGTCGTCCGCCAGCGAATTGCTTTCGTTTTATCGAAGGGTCGCCAGCTTTCAAAAGAGTCTAGTAACAGAGATTGCCCGGAGTGCTTTACCGCGGGAGACTCCGCAATTCGGTTCCGTGCGGGAAAATCTGGATCTTACACTGCTTCTTCCTCACTTTCGGACCTTCCTTTCCATCGTCGAACAGAATGCACCGAACGCGCTTGCAGCGTCGGCACGGGAACTCGCGGGGATGACTTCCGATTCCTGGGCTGCGCTGCTGACGGAATATTGGGAAAACGGCGGTCTTTCCGATCAGTCGATTGGAGCGTTCGAACAGTTTTTTTCGCGCGCGTTTCTGCAGCCCTATGCTGCCTACGTTGCGGGGAGGATGGCGACACCGCCGGTGCACGTGACGCCGCGCGCGTGCCCTCTTTGCGGCGGGCAGCCACTGCTGGGCGTGCTGCGCGTGGAAGGCGACGGAGGAAAGCGGTTCCTCATCTGTTCTTTTTGCGGAAATGAATGGGGCTTCCGGCGCATTCTGTGCCCGACGTGCGGCGAGGAAGATGAAAAAAAGCTTCCTGTTTATGTCGCGGAGCAGTTTCCGCATATTCGCGTGGAGACTTGCGACACTTGCATGTTTTTTGTTCGAACGATTGACCTCACGAAGGACGGGCACGCGGTGCCCGTAGTGGATGATTTGGCGGCGATTCCATTGACGCTTTGGGCGCACGAGCATGGGTACAGCAGGTTGCAGGCGAACCTTCTTGGAAGCTAGGTGTGAATTCCGATGCCAGGACAGTGCGTGGTACAAAAACTGGCGAGCCCAAGGCTGGAGTTGTGGGCGCCAGTTCGATCTCGGGGGTCCGCGGAGGAGTAGCGGGACTCGTTCTAGGGATGCGAAGGCGCGGAAGCCTGAGGAGCGGACGCGGCGCCTGAAGTTTCCTTCCAGGGGTGGAAGTTCACGGATTTGAGGCGCGTATCGCCGTTCACATAGCCGACAAAATCCATGCCCTTCGGAAAGGTGATGTCCTTTCCGTGCATTACTGGAATGACCATGCCGGCCGCCGAACCGGATCCCTTGCCTTCGCCACCGGAACGCAGGACAGCCTGTTCATCATCGGCGAGCCGGACACTTCTGATCAATACGCCGAGCTTCCCGCCGCGGCCGAGAGCTTTCTTGGGTTCGGCTTCATTGATCACGCCGAGGGCGATCGCTCCTTTGGGAATCACCAGGAATCCATCGACGACGACATCTTCTGAAACCACGAAGTTTACTTCGTCTCCCACCTGGGCAGTTGAGGAAGAGAGCGTCTTCTCAAGTTTCATGGAGACGGGTGTGCTATCGCGCAAGATGAGAAAATTGGCCGCGCCAGCGGCGCTCGAAGGCGGATCAGCGGGCTTGAAGGGTTCGTCGTAAGGAGTTTTCTCTCTGTCGGGCGCCTTGGTTGGCGGGAGAGCGAGCTTTTCGCCCGGAGTGGTCTTGATCAGCAATAGCGAAGCCAGGGGAACATAACCGGTTTCCCCTTTGGCGGTGCGCACGGCAAAGTAGGAATCATAGCGGCCGGTGATTACAACTTCCTGGCCGCATTGCAACGTGGAGCGGACATCGAAAGTAGTCATTGAGCTGTAGAGATAAACGTAGTCACCCTGGCGAGCACATGCGACCTGGCCCAACTCCTGCGCACTGGAGAGTGCAGGCGCTAGAAGGCATAGCAGAAAAGCGAGCTGTGGCTTCCAAGTGCTACCCGGAAGAAAAGCAGGATGGAATATAGATTTCACATCCTTATCCAAACGCATTCCATTGCGTTGTGGCAATAGTCCGTACGGTAGTACTGTTCATAAAGAATAAAGGGGGAGAGTAGCAGGTGTGCACTGGGAGAGCGGCAGACTCGTTGGGGCCGTCGAGGGATCTCGAACGTATAAACGTCGCAACAATGGCTTTTGAAACAGCTGTGTTGCTGTTTCCTGTAGGGCTGAATGGAAATGGCGTCCCTGTCAGCCGGAGGCTGGGAGTAGCGGACTTATCCTGTTTTGCGCTCGGAGATTCCAGTTCGCGAGCTTGCCGCGGCAGAGGGTTCGAGAGCGCCATCTGGAGTAAATGTAGCCATGGTGTTCCACTACTTCACAATGGATGTAACACAGTTGGAGAAGGATTGCAGGCGCGCTTGCAATAATGCGCATTCTTGGGCAAGCTACGCACCGCGTTCGAGGAGCCGCCCATGAAAAAACTATCTCTGACAGTGGCCAGTTTTCTGCTTATGAGCGCGGGGAGTTTGCGCGCGCAAACCGCGGTGAATTCCACGGAAACGTTGACTGTGATTCGGGCGGGGACATTGATCGATGGCGCGAGCGAGGCGCCGCGCAAAAACCAACTGATCTTTGTGCGCGGCAAACACATTGAGAAAGTGACAAACGGTTCCGAAGAGATCCCGCGGAATGCAAAGGTCATCGATCTTTCCGCGGCTACGGTGCTGCCTGGGCTGATCGATTCGCATACGCATATTTTCCTGTGGGGCGAGGATCCCGCGCAGGGCGGGTATGACGCGAATATTCTCAATGCGGGAATCGCGCTGCGGGCCGCGCGCGCGACATTTGCGGTGCGCAGGGCGCTCGAACAGGGGTTCACGACTTTGCGCGATTTGGAAACGGAAGGCGCGGGATACGGCGACGTAGAGATCAAGCAGGCGATTGAAGAAGGGACGATCCCCGGACCGCGGCTCTTTTGCGCGACGAGGGCGATTTCCACCACCGGAGGGTACAACCTCGAAGGTTACGCGCCGGAACTGGATATGCCGAAGGGTGCGCAACTGATCGATGGACCAATCGAGGCGCGCAAGGCCGCCCGGCAGCAGCTCGATCATGGCGCGGATTGGATCAAGGTGTACATGACGCACCGGTCGTGGGTGGACAAGCAGGGGCGTCTGGTTTCGCAACCCACGATGACGGTGGAGGAATTAAAGGCGGTGGTGGACGAGACGCATGGATGGGGAAAAAAGGTCGCTTGCCACGCGTATAACGGCATTGGTTTGCAGCGGGCGCTGGATGGCGGATGCGACTCGATCGAGCATGGATTAGAGATCACGGACGAACAGATTGCACAAATGAAGAGGCAAGGGACGTGGTATTGCCCGACGCTCTCGGCGTATTACGACGACTGGGCGCCAGCGGATACGCCCGAGGGAAAGCGGGACCGTGCGAGAGCGGCAGTGCACGTGATCTCCTTTCAGAAGGCGATGCAAGCGCACTTGAAAATTGTGTTTGGCACGGATATGGGGGGAATTCCGTGGACAGAACCGATTGCGCAAGAATTCAAGCGGATGGTTTCGCTGGGAATGACTCCGATGGACGCGATTCAATCGGCTACGGTGCGCGCCAGCGAATTGCTGGATATGAAGGGCGAGATCGGCGTGGTGGCGCCGGGAGCGTATGCGGATATAGTGGCGGTTTCCGGGGATCCGCTCAAGGATGTGGGCGAGCTCGAGCACGTGCATTTTGTGATGCACAACGGGTCGGTGTTCAAGAATGAGATCGCGCAATAGCGCGATGTGGCAGAGGCAGTCGGTGAGTAGGTGCGGAGACTGTTGCAAGTGGGTGTAGAGCTGAATCCCAACTTACTCCCGAACAATCAGTAGTAACCTCTAGCTTTTGCCGGATTCGACGCGGACACCTTTCCAGAACGCAATCCTGCCTTTGATTTCCTCAGCGGCGGGTTTCGGTTCAGGGTAATACCAGGCGGCGTTCTCGTTTTTCATGCCATCGACTTCGAGATGATAGTAGTGGGCCGTGCCTTTCCATGGGCAGATTGAAGTATGCATGCTGGTCTTCAGGAAATCCTTGGTGACCGCGTCGGGAGGAAAGTATTGGTTCCCCTCGACGACGACGGTGTCGTTGCTTTCGGCAATGACCTTGCCTCCCCAAACAGCTCTTGCCATGTGATTTTTCTCCTGTTGATGCACAGTGGCCCAGACGAACACTTGCAAGAAAATCTGTATGGTTTGATGCGGAAGACCTGAAAACGGTTCGAGGAAAACTGCCGCGCAAAGAATTTGGTCGATTGGGGAGCGACGGCATTGATGGCGGGGCGCTAACTGGCCCCTTCTGTTAGAATTTGCGCGCAGGCAGGAGGAGTGAGATGGCCGAACAGAGTTTGCAGCATCACACGAAGTGGCTGCCACCCTTTCATTTTTTTGTGATGCCGGTTTTGGTAATCAATTTTATATCTTCGATTTTCGGATGTTGGAAGGCAGGATTCTCCATAAGAAGCGCGTTTTCGGTGCTTGTGGCGGCGGCACTCTTAACTGGATTTTTGATGGCTCGTATGATGGCAATCAAGGTGCAAGACCGGCTCATCCGGCTTGAAGAACGGCTGCGTCTCGAACGGCTGCTTGCTGCGGACCTGCGACCGCGCATCGAGGAATTCACGATAGAGCAGCTTGTGGCGCTGCGCTTCGCCAGCAACGCGGAGTTGCCCGAGCTTGCGCGGAAAGTGCTGGACGAAAAATTGAACGATCGCAGGGCTATCAAGCAGTTGATCAAGACGTGGCGGCCCGATTTTGTCCGGGCGTGATTCGAGTGGCGTGTCAGCGCTCGGGCCATGCGATCTCGGCCGCACAGGCCGCCTTGAACAGGAAAATCTCCGCCCATCATCCGGAGGCCGCAGCCGCCGCCGCACCTTCAATTTCCCCAATTTCTTCTGCGGAGAGTTTTAGTTCACCGGCGCGCATCACGCCCTCTGCTTGTTTTGCGTTTCTGGCGCCTACGATGGCTCCCGTAACGGCGGCATTGCTGAGCACCCAGGCGATGGCGACTTCACCGGGGTTGCGTCCGTGGCGCGTGCCAACTTTGCGCAGGCGTTCGACAAGTTCGACGTTTTTTGAGATGCGCGGCTCGCGAAATTCAGGATTCTTACTGCGAAAATCATCCGGCGGCAGCGCGGCGGCGCGTTCTCGGGTCATCGCTCCGGTGAGAAGCCCGGAAGCCATGGGCGCGTAAGCAATCACGCCGATGCCTTGCTGCTTGCAGTACGGCAAAATTTCCTTTTCAACCGCGCGGCGGATCAACGAGTAAGGCGGTTGCAGTGAAGTCACCGGAGCAAGTATTTCAGCGCGCTTTATTTGCGAGACATTGAAGTTAGAGACGCCAATCCAGCGGACTTTCCCTTCTTTTTGCAAAGCGAGCATGGTTTGCCAGGCTTCTTCCAGGCCGGGGCCATTGTCGGAGGGAGGCCAATGCATTTGATAAAGGTCGATTACGTCGGCTTGCAAGCGGCGAAGGCTGTCTTCGCATTCGCGGCGAATGGACGCGGCGGTGTGATTCTGGGTGACGTGGCCTTTGTCGTCCCAGCGTAAAACGCATTTTGTGAAAACATAGGGACGCGGACCGCGCCAGCCTTGCAAGGCTTGCGCGACCATTTTCTCCGAATGTCCAATTCCATAAACCGCGGCGGTGTCGATCCAATTCACGCCGAGCTCGAGCGAGCGATGAATCGCGGCGATAGAATCCGCATCCTCTTGATGTCCCCAGGCAAAATCCCAGCCACTTCCTCCGATAGCCCAGGCGCCGAAACCAACCGGCGTAATATGCAAGTCTGATTTGCCTAGCTTGCGCGTTTCCATGTTCCCTCCTAGCTCCTAGAGAACGCTGCATAACGAGTTTTGTATACCCACTGAATTCTACATTTTATGAGATGAAAAAAAGAACAATTGGTTAGGAAAAAAGCTGGCGGTCATCTGAGGTGACAGAACCGAGAATTAATTGGCGATGAATGAAGCATCCAAAGAGATAGTTTCACCGTCAGGATTTGTAATGGAGACCCGCTGCGCGCCTGCAGCCAAGGAAGGGGGCACGACGGTCAGAGTGTTCATATCCTTGAAAGTGACGGAAGCGGTTTTTCCGCCAATGGTGACGGTGCTGCCGTTCTGAAAGCCGCTGCCACGAATCGTAATCTGCGTTCCGCCGCTCGCCGGTCCAAGGGCAGGAATGAGTGTTCCGATGCCGAGGGGAACTTTGGCGAGCGTGACCACCGTGACACCCGCGTTTTGAGCGGTGCCGTCAGTGGACGTAATGGCAAACAATCGTTGCCCATTCTCGTCGATGGCAAGAAAGCTGCCGTGCAACCCGTCGACGTCCGTCATAAATTGTTGGGGCAAAAGAATGCGCAGGCGGAGAACTCCAGTGTGCGCATCGAGGATGTCCACGCCACCCTTCGTGCCGGCGCTTCCTGCGGGGCCGGTAAGAAAGGGCTGGTACACGAGAGCGCCGCTGGGATGAAGAGCGACTCCGGGGACTTGAATGCGGCCCGGGATTTGCAGAAGTTCCGGATTTGCAGGGACCGCGGCGAGAGAAAGATCGGCGCTGCGAATTTCCGTGGTTCCGCTCGCCTCGAGAGCAAACATGGTTCCGTCGGCGGCGCCGCCGATGTCGAGCGCGGAGTCATTAGCGGTAAAGGTGGAAAATTGATTGGGAGACGAAGCGTTCCACAGCGCGAGCGGGCCGCCTGGTGCGGCGGCAAACGCAACGAACACCTGATCGCCCGTGCCATTGGATTGCAGGAGAGGAGCGCCAGTGAGGCTGCTGATTTCAGGCTGTGAAGCGGCTTGGATAACCGGCGGACTGGCAGTGAGGTTCAATTGTCCGAGACAGAATGCACAACCCCCAGAAGAGCTCGCCTCCGCGCTCAACCCCACGAAAACATTCTGGGTGCTGGTAGCTGCCACCCGAGAAGGGCCAGAATTTGTGAAGCCGGGCACTCCGCCCACTGGAACGCTCGTGCCCGATCCGTTGTCCGGGTCGAGGAGATAGATATTTTGCGCACCGAAATCGGCGGCTACGAGTTGGCTTCCGTCCGGGGTGAGAGCCAGGCCGCGAAGCTCCGAAGTGGGAGGCGGGCCTCCCGGTGGCTCGATGGCAGTACCGTGAAATTGCCCGGCGGCTAAGTCGAAAACATCAAGATGATCGATGTCGCTTAGATAGAGCCACTGGCGAGACTGGTCGTATAAAACGAATTTATCGAATGAAGGCTTGGCATAGAAATTCACGCTCTGGAGGTATTGGAACGCTTTCGATGCCGTGATGGAACCGGCCGGCGATGTGATAAAGAGGTCGGCTTTTCCAGCCGTCCCCGGCGGTGTTTGGAGAGTAATGCGCTCTAGGGAGAAGGGGTACGTCGAGTCCAATCCGAGAGAAGGTGCGATGGAGGTGAGGTTTTCGGCTTTTTGCACCGTGGCGTTCGCGCCACCAATGGTAACGCTGATTTTTGTGGGGTCGCTGCCGAAACCGTAGCCATAGATTTGAACCATGTCTCCACCCGCGGGCGCTCCCGCATTGGGCAAGATTTGCAGGACCTGCGGGCCGTAACTGAACGCGGCAGGAGCGAGCGAGAGCCACCCGTTCGAAAAATAGGCGGTTACACTTACGGGTCCACTCGCGGCGTTGGGAGGCGAGGTCGCATTGATTTGGGTGGCGCTCGCAACGTTCACATTGCTGGAGATTTGTGTGCCGAAATTCACCTGGACGGAATTTGAAAAATTCTGTCCTGAAAACGTAGTGACGGTTCCACCCGCATTGGGGCCTTCCGCAGGCTGCGTGCTCGGCGAGGTGGCAAAGCTGGGGGCGGTCGCCGGCAGTGAGCCGGGATTGGCCGCATCGATAACACACAAGCCGCGGTTCGCTACGCCGAATAGGAGTTTCGTAGAATCCACGTCTTCGATTTCCGTGCGCCTTCCCCCAATCCACAAATCGGGCACCTGGCCGATCATGCTGAACGTGTTTCCATTCAAGACGGTGATGACGGGGGGTGAAGCAGCATTTTCGCTGAGATACAAGAATTGGCCGTCGCGAGAAAAGACCATGCCGTTGACGACAGTGGTTTGGTAAACGCCGACTTGATTCAGCGCGCCATCCAGCAGAAGAACCTGCGAGCTGCCATTCGCAACGAAAACAACAGCATACCTTGAGCCATCTGGATTGGCAGCGACGAGAGGGACTGTGCCGCTGCCCAAGCCTTGGGGACCGGCGAATACGTTGCCGTTCGCATTGTACAGGGCGACTTCGCCGCTGGCATCGCTCGCAGCGACCAAGACCTTTGTTTGATCGCCGGTGCGCGCCATCGCGCCAAGACCGTTTTGAAAGAGCTCCGGTTGCGTGGAGGTCAAGTTTGTCAGCGTGTTCGACGAAGGGGCCCAGAGAGCAAGCAACGCTTCGCCGTTTTGGGATTGGCGCAGGCGCATCACCAGATTTCCGCCAGAAAGCGCGAGCAATTCCTCAGGGCGATCGAACAAAGTATTGGGAAGAGGCTGGATTCCCGTTAGTTCATAGCGTGCTTTAACTTGAAAGGATGTGGTATCGATGGCGGCGATTTGTTCCGTCACCGTCCCAATCCAAACGGTTGTGCCGTCCGCGGAGAGGTCAGCGCTGCTCGCGCCGGGCACGCTAACTTGAGCGACACGCGTTACTGTGGTTGAGGAGAAAATGTCTACGCGATTCATGGCGCGGTTGGCGACGAAGACGAGCTGGTGAGCCGGATCGTAAGCGATGTGACGGTGGTGGGGCTCGCCCGAGGGATCGTCCAATGCGGGAGTAGAGTCCGTTTCTGCATAGCTTGTTCGCGGCAAGTTGGCGGCCGCGCCGCTTTGAATGGTAAGGGCCAAATTTGCCGGATGCGAGAGAGAGCCGCTGGTTCCCGTTGCCATGACTGTCGAGTTGCCCGTTGCGCTGTTGACAGCGGCGGAGAAGAACACGGGAGCGCTCGAGCCAGCGGCGATGCTGAAAGGACTCAGTGGGCTCGCGAGGACTCCTGTGGGCAAACCGGAGAGAGTGACTTGGACGTTGCCGGTGAAGCCATTGAGCGGATTGACGGACAAGTTGATTGTGGAGCTCGTCGCGCCTTGCTGGACGTTGACGGAATTTTGGGAGAAGCCGATCGAGAAATCCGGTTGCGGGGGAGGCGGGGGTTGTTGAATGGAAGAGGACCCGCCGCCACAACCGATGCATGGGATCAGAAGGAAACCGAGTAACAACTCCGGCGCGCTTCGTCTTAGCCGTGCCATGGAAGAGCCCCACGTTCCTTGCGGGTCTGCGGCTGAAGGAGACTTGCCGTGGAAAGCGAGCGGCAAGAGCCGTGACGCGCGGACTTCGGAGGAATACGAGGATCACTTTAATCCATTATTGTTAATTGTCAAGTTAAGAAATATTTTGACGGCGAGCAGGAGCGCAGAAAAATCAAAAGGCGGCAAGGACTCTGAGTCCGCGCCGCCCTTGAAGAAAATTAAATGGATAGCGGTGAATTAAATAGTCTTGGTTGCCGGCGCGCCAACGGGAGCGGCCGAGCTTTTTGCGAACGCGTTGTGGCTGGAATCCTTCTCCGAGCTCTTATCGATCTCGATCGAGCCTTTGAAGTAGGCGCCGTCTTCAATCATGATGCGGGCGGTCGTGAGATCGCCGTTGACGGAGCCGTCCTTTTTGATTTCAATCCGGTCCTTGGCGCGAAGATTTCCCTTCACGGTGCCGTAGACCACTACCTCGCGGGCTATGATATCGGCAGTGACCTTAGCGGTTGTTCCGACGGTCAGCTTCCGCTCATCAAGCTGGATCAGTCCTTCGACCGAGCCGTCGATCAGCAGATCTTCGTTGCCGGAGATCTCGCCTTTTACGTGCAGGCTGGCCCCGAGCCGCGCAGTGGCGCGGTCCGCGGTTGCACCCAATGGACGCATAGCATCTGTACTCATTGCGGGTTTATCCTCCCAAGTCGCCGGAGCGGACTTCGGCGGCTGATTCGTTGGAAAATTTTTCGGCTCCGGAGTCGCGGATTGCGGCGTTTCCGGTTTCTTATTACCCCACATCGGTCCCTCCCAAAGGGATAGCACCACCCCTGGCGAATTTCTGCTCGGGGTATTGCAAACTTTAGTCCTCGGTATGGCGCACAGCAAATGCAGACTTGCGTGGCCGTTCCTGAAAGTTACTAGACCTTTGGACAGTGGCCGTCGTCGCTCACAGTTCAATTGTTCGCGAAACTCTGACGACGCAGTAAGGGGGCGCACGCAGTGTAGCGCACGGATTCATTAGTTGCTAGGTCTTTCAGGGACGGGCTGCGTTGCGAGGAAATCGCTTTGAAATCTTTTTGAATAGGTGGCCAGTAGTTCTTCGATGCGTAGGGGTGTGGATGATTTAAGGACGAAGCCGGCGTGATGGTATTTCGTGATGCGGTAAACGATCTCTGGATCGCTGTAGGCAGAGGTGTCGGGACGTTCCTGCCGCGCGAGAGACACAATCACTCCAGCGTAATCGGAGCGCGATTGCGGCAACTCATAGGGCTGCATCCCCGCGCCGACCTCGAGACGCGCCCACTCCCGCCACAAATTGATGCCGGTGGCGGCTTCGATGACATTCGAGATATAGGCGCCGCCGACGCGGGCGGCGACTTCGAGAAAATAAAGCTTACCGTCGGAGTGCGCTTTCAAAAATTCTGCATGAGTGACGCCACGCAGGAAACCTAGATCCTTGAGGACCTCGCGATTGAGTTCGAGGAGCGCTTTCGTTTCCACAGAGTCGCGCGGAAGCGTGTGCGTGGTGAAAACTCCGCCTTGATGCGAAGTGTCGAGCGGCGGGGCGCCGTAAGCGTGGGCTTCCGCGAAGACGATTTCACGCTCTGAAGCCACACTGTCCACATGAAAAACTCTGCCGGGAATGAATTGCTCGAGCAAATAGTTGGATTGTGCGTCGCCCAGCTGATCGAGCCAGGGCCAGAGCTCGCCGGGTTCGTGAATTTTTTTCATGCCGATACCGGAGGCTTGTGAGCGCGGCTTCAGCAGCCACGGGGCAGGGACTCGCGCCATGAACTCGCGCAAATTGTCGTAGTTCAAGACATGGACGAATTCCGGTACGGCGATGCCGGCTTCTTTGGCGCGGGCGCGCATGGCGAGTTTGTCGCGGAAATAACGGACTGTGGTCAGGCCCATACCCGGGATGCGCAGATGCTCGCGAAGCGCCGAGACATTTTCCATGTCGAATTCGTCCAGAGCGACAATGCGGTCGATGGGCTGGGAGCGCGCCGCATAACTCACTGCGTTGATCAATTCATGCAGCGGCAGCTCTTCCGGCATGAAAAACATTTCATCGATGGACTCGCGGGGCCACTCCCCGTCGCGGAGCTTTTCGACAGTCAAGAGAAGCACGCGGCAGCCGATCTCTTTGCACGTGCGGAGGAATTCCTGCCCTTTTTCGTAAGAACTGACACAGAGGATGGTGAGCGGACGGCTCTCTGGCATCGGATGACCCCTGACTTCCGCGCGGCCCTTCTGCGAAAACGCTTGCGCATGATGATGCGATAGAGGGCGGATTATACTTCGCTCTAGCGGGCCGGAAACAAAAATTGCAGAAAGGGTCGGACGCGCCGGGCCCAGGCCGCTTCGTTGTGTTCGGCGCCTTCCACCCGTTCGTAGTGGAGGTCGCGTCCGAGCTGCCATCCTTTTTGCAGGAGCACGTCGCGGAATTGTTCAACGTCTTGCACGATACGCGACCCTTCACGTGTCCCGATGTCCAGCCAGATGCGCGGACGCGGATCCACCCGCGCGGCTTCCACGAACCGATGCATCACCTGTTGATTCCACCAAACGGAAGGAGAAAGGGCCGCGATCTTCCCGAAGATTTGAGGGAGTTTCAATCCAAGATAGAGAGAAACGAGGCCGCCAAGCGAAGAGCCGCCGATACCCGTGCTTTCCGGTCCGGAGAGAGCGCGATACTCGTGTTCGATGAAGGGCTTCACTTCCTCGATTAGGAATTTGGCGTAGCGATCCGCGCGGCCGCCCCCGAGTTTGGGTACGTGCGTCGGCGTGTATTCGCGGATGCGGGCTTTCGTGTTGTACATGCCGACGATGACGAGCGGCGCGACTGCGCCAGAGCGGATGGATTGGTCGGCGGTTTGGCCGACGTGCCAATCCATTCCGGGAATGAAGGAAGTCGCGCCATCGAAAAGATTCTGCCCGTCGTGAAGATAAAGAACCGGGAAGTGGCGGCCTGCCTGGTCATCATAGCCGGGCGGGAGATAAACAATGAGGTCGCGCTGGTTTCTGAGGAAGCGCGAGCGGAAGCCGTCATGTTTGCGGAGATTCGGAGCGCTCACGGAGCGATAGTCACCAGCAAATCCTTGGCTTCGACGTGCTGCCCGGGGGTCACGAGAAGTTTCACAACGCGTCCGGTAATCGGCGCATAAATGTTAGACTGCATTTTCATGGCCTCGAGCGTCAAAAGTTTGGCGCCGCGTTCCACGGCATGATTCGCTTGCACGGCAATCCCGCTGATTACCCCCGCCGTAGGTGCTGCCACTTGGCCCGGATCGGCTGGATCCGCCTTGGGATGTGCGCGCTCGACGACACGCAACGCGCGGTCCCTTACGTTTACTTCGCGCGGTTGCCCATTCAATTCAAAGAACAAGGTTCGCGTTCCATCCGGGTGCGGATCACTGGCGGTTAGAAATTTGAGAATCAGCGTTTTGCCCGGCTCAATCTCGACGGTAATCTCTTCTCCTGAGGCGAGGCCATAATAAAACGCCGGTGTGGGAAGAACGCCGACGTCCGCATAAGTCTGCCGGAATTTGTCGTACTTGACGAACACATCTGGATAAAGAAGATAACTCAAGAGATCGTCGCGGCGGGCAGCGTGATTCAGCTTTTTCTCCAGCGCGCCGGACGCTTCAGCGAAGTCGACCGCTTCGAGACTTGCGCCCGGCCGGCCTTTGAGCGGCGTGGCCCCTCGCAGAATTATTTTTTGCAGTTTGCGCGGCCAGCCTCCCGGCGGAATGCCAAGCACGCCCGAGAACATCTCGACAACGGAATTTGGCAAGGAAAGATCGTGTTTTTCATCCAGTTTGAGCACATCGTCAGGTCGCATCTCGTTGGCCATTAGAAATAGCGTCATGTCGCCGACCACCTTGCTCGAGGGCGTGACTTTCACGATGTCGCCGAAGAGTTGGTTGACTTCGGCGTAAGTCTTTTCCACCTCACGCCAACGATGGCCCAATCCCATCGCCGCTGCCTGTTCGCGCAGATTCGTGTATTGGCCGCCAGGAATTTCATGCTGATATAACCGCGCCGAGCCGGCCTTCGGCCCGGAATCGAACGGCAAATAATAGGTCCGCACGGTTTCCCAATAGTCGGAGCATTCGTTGAGCGTTTCGAGATCGAGGTTCGTATCGCGCGGCGTGTGGCGCAGCGACGCGACGATGGAATTGAGGTTAGGCTGGCTGGTACCGCCGCTCATGGCGGCGATTGCGGCATCGGCAACGTCGGCGCCAGCATCCGCAGCTTTCAGCACGGAAGCAGAATTGACTCCGCTGGTGTCGTGGGTATGAAAATGCACCGGAATGGCGATCTCTTCTCGGAGCGTCTTGACGAGTTCGTAGGCCGCATACGGCTTGCAAAGGCCGGCCATGTCTTTAATGGCCAAAAAATGCGCGCCGAGCTTCTCGAGCTGCTTGGCCATGGTGATGTAATATTTCAACGAGTACTTGGGCCTTGATGGATCGAAAATATCTCCTGTGTAGCAAATAGCCGGTTCACAGACGGCGCCGGTCTTCAGCACCGCATCGATCGAGACGCGCATATTTTCGATGGAGTTGAGCGAATCGAACACACGGAAGATGTCGATGCCTTGTGCATGGGCTTCACGGACGAACTCGACAATCACGTTGTCCGGATACGAAGTGTAGCCGACGGCGTTGGCCCCGCGGAGCAGCATCTGAAAGCAAATGTTGGGAATACGCTGGCGCAGCTCGCGAAGACGCTGCCAGGGGTCTTCGTGAAGAAAGCGCATCGAGGTGTCAAACGTTGCGCCTCCCCACATTTCCAGGCTGAACAAGTTCGGAAGCCGTCGAGAGACAGCCCCCGCAGTAGCCAGCAAATCGTAAGTGCGCACGCGCGTGGCCATCAGGGACTGATGGGCGTCGCGAAACGTGGTGTCCGTGATCAGCAGGCGCTTTTCTTTTCTCGCCCACGCCGCAAATTTCTTCGGTCCGAGTTTCTGAAGCATTTGCCGCGTTCCTGCTGGCGGTTCGATGCCAGGGACGCGCGGCAGCACGGCTCTCTCGAACACCTTCGGAATTTGTTTGCCTTTTACTTCGGGATTGCCGTTGAGAATTACATCGCCGAGATACGAAAGCAGTTTGGTGGCGCGATCGCCGCGGCTCTGCAAGCGAAATAGCTCCGGCGATTCATCAAGAAAAGAAGTGGTGACTTCGCCGGCGCGGAAGCGCGGGTGATTGACGACATTTTCAAGGAAAGGAATGTTGGTCTTGACACCCCGAATGCGAAACTCGCGCAGCGCGCGGTCCATCCGCTGGCAAGCTTCCGGTAGTTTCGTGCCCCAGGCGGTCACCTTGACGAGCAGTGAATCGTAATAAGCGGCCAGCACCGCGCCGGCGTACGCTGTGCCGCCATCGAGACGAATTCCAAATCCCGCTGGCGAGCGATACGTCGTAAGCTTTCCGTAATCGGGCGCGAAATTATTTCCAGGATCTTCAGTCGTGACGCGGCACTGAAGCGCGGCGCCATACAGCGGCACATTTTCCTGCTTCGGCAGAGCGAGCGGTTCCTCATGCAGTTTGTGGCCCTGGGCCACGAGAATTTGTGAGCGCACCAGGTCGATGCCGGTGACCATCTCCGTGACGGTGTGCTCGACCTGAATGCGGGGATTTACTTCGATGAAATACCAATTTCTCGCGTCGACGTCGTAGAGGAACTCGACGGTACCCGCATTGCGGTACCTGGCTTCGCGCGCCAGCCGCACCGCGGCATCGCATAATTCCGAGCGGACGCTTGCCGGGAGATTTGCGGCCGGCGCTACCTCGACAACTTTCTGGTGGCGTCGCTGCACAGAGCAGTCCCGCTCATAGAGATGCAGCAGATTGCCATGATTATCGCCAAGAATCTGTACCTCAATATGGCGCGCGCGTGGCAAATATTTCTCGAGAAAAACACTTGCGTCACCGAAAGCGGATTTTGCTTCCCCTTGAGCTTCCTCGAGCCGCGATTCCAGCTCCGCCGCGTCACGCACCACGCGCATTCCTCGGCCGCCGCCGCCCATCGCGGCTTTTACAATGACCGGATACCCAATCCCCGCCGCAAATCTGCGCGCCTCGATGGCAGAACTTACCGCCTCTTCCGTGCCTGGAAGCACGGGCACTCCAGCCGAGGCCGCCAGCCGTCGCGCAGCCGTTTTGTCTCCCAAAAGTTCGAGCAACTCCGGCGTTGGCCCGATAAATGCGATCCCCACCTTTTCGCACGCGCGCGCGAACGCGGGATTTTCGGAGAGGAAGCCGTAGCCTGGATGAATAGCGTCAACGCCCTTTTCCTTGGCGAGCGCGACGATGCCGGCAATATCGAGATACGCCTCAACCGGCCCTTTGCCTGCGCCCACCTGGTAGGCTTCATCCGCTTTGAAGCGGTGAAGAGCCAAGCGGTCTTCCTGCGAATAAATTCCGACGGTGCGAAGTCCGAGCTCGTTTGCCGCGCGGAAAATGCGTATGGCGATTTCGCTGCGATTGGCAGCCAATAATTTGCGGATGGGTTTCTTCTTCATTACAGAACCGGAAAGAAGCTTACGCGAAACTCTACATTGTTTCACGCGCGCGCGACTCCGCTGGAGCACTTTTTTCGATTCGGAGGACA